>MDTA01135316.1_pt1 | contig 10045 bp, 9 predicted proteins | sample 811151 | NCBI WGS metagenome assembly MDTA01 (sample SAMN05326648, study PRJNA326480) | marine metagenome | isolation source: seawater | place: Indian Ocean: South | collected 2010 | reverse complement strand
TTCCTCATAATAACAATCAAATCGCCTTTTTTTGAGAACAGATATTCAAATAAGTTGTAGTTGAACCTTCGAACAATTAATTGAAGTATTTTTACTACTGATATTGTGAAAATCTGTTGAATTTAAATAAAAATTAATCTGGCATTTTTAGATTATATGTTTACAACTACTCTAATCTTGCTATAAATAATTTGGTTTGAAAATTTCAAATCAAATGAAAGTGAGTTAATTATGAATAAAATACCTTTATTTTCTTTAAAAGGTGTAGAATATTTATGTTATAATGATTATAAGGTTTTTATTAAAAAGTTTGATATACATAAAGGAATAGTGTATGGGATAGGAGGAAAACCAGGGTCTGGGAAAACCGTGTTAATTGATATACTCTCAAAACAGATTAAACCATCAATTGGAACTATTGAATATGATGGTAAGCCCTTTCATAAATTAACAAATAAAAATTATAAAAATCAATTTGCATTAGTTCCACAAAAATTTAAGACTCCTTATTTTTCAACGGTGGAGGATTATATTTTAAAATATTTTTCAAAATATGATCATATTGGAAGTGTGGAAAAAAGAATGAATTCCATATGCCGCAGAATGGAAATACCTGAATCAATTAGAAGATTAAAAATGAAATATTTATCACCTGGCCAATTAAGATGGGTATTATTGGCTTGTGGTATAGGAGCAGATACAAAAGTTTTATTGATTGATGAAATTGAACAACATTTACCAAATGACCAATTAAATTTAGTATTAAAAATTTTATATAAAAAATGCAATTATGATGGCGTAACAATGATTATTTCAACTCAAAGAATTGATATCCTTAAAAAAATTGGATCCATATTTGTTAATTTAGAAAAAGGAAAAATTACAAGTGTGAGGTCTCCTGGTAGAAAAGTTAATCGCCGATCTGGAAAGTCAACGTACAGGGATAAAAAGATAAGAAATAAGAAAGATTAAATTCGTTGACTATTAAAACTGGTTTATAAAAGGTATAAATGTTTCAAAATAATTCTGTATATTAATTTTGTTTTCTAATCCCAATCTCGAGTAAACTATTTTTTTATCACCAGCAATTTTTATTTTAATATCGTTTCCATAAGCAATTTTTTTAATTAATTGTATATCTGTTAAAATAGACATTGTCTCAAAAACCAAATCTTCATCTAATTTTATAGCTTTTTTCTTTATATATGGTTCAAAATCATATTTATGATTATCAATCTCGATTGTTACATATTCTAACTTTTCAAAACCAATTTTATTTGAACTTAAACAATCTATATTAAGAAGATGTGCTATGCCATCTTTTGAGACTGATTTCTGAATATTTAGCTCAATACTATGTCCAGTTGTATTAGATATAAGAATATTATTGTGTAGGAAAAAATTTAAGGATTCATCGAAATCATCTTGCCTTATTTCTAATGTAGATTTGGGATAACACGAAAAAAAAGCAATATTTAATATTATAATTAATTTAATTATCATTAATTTTTTTTGAATATATTATCTTTCTCGCTTTCATCCCATACAGGATCAATACTCATGTAATAGGAGCCGTAATTTTTAGATAGAGTAAAGATTTGATCTCGGGCATCAATAAATTCATCTATGGTTAGTTCAGAGATTTTATGCGAGAAATTAGACCAAAGCCAACCTTTGTAAAATGAGAAACGAACATCAAATGTTTTCTCAAAATTTGCTGTTAAAACTTCTCTCATATCTTTTTTGGTAAGATCATTTGATCTTGTAATGGCTGAAAATATTTTTATTCTATCTTTATCTCTTTCGAATAAAATAAAAATTTTCCTTGATTTATATTTGAATTCCCAATGGTCTTTATCCTTTTCAATGATCTCGCTATCAATTGATAAAATTGAGTCAATATCTGCATATGTGATTAGTTCAATAGAATCAGCTGTTGGGATCTTTTTAAAAAGACTTTGTCCAAATTCAAATGAAAGAAATAATAGACAAAAAAGAATGTATTTAATATTCATAATATTTTAAATTATTATTTGACTGATGTTTAAGCATTGAAAGTTAAGATATTTTTTACACAAAAAAAAATATCAGTATCAAAAATAAAATATTAGGTAAACTATCTTTATATATGTCCGATAATAACTTGTATTGATATATTTATTTAAATTAATAGGAGAGGTGAATGAAAAATCCTTTAGATAAATTAAAAAAGAAAAAAACAAAGCCAGATGATGATAACTCTTCAAAATCTTCATCTAAAGATCAAAAAAAGATTTCTGAAGAGAGACGTAAAGCATTTAATGAAAAACCTTTAGTATCAAATAACAATCAAACAGAATCAAATGATATTAAATTTAAACATTTGATCGAGACTGAATTAAATGTCATACAGAAAAGAGCTAAAGCTCTTCATTTAAATCCACAAGATGGATTCGATGAAAAGTCAGGAGAAAATTATTGGAGAGTTAGTGTGAATGAATTTTTAAGTTATGTTAATCAACGATCAAAGATAATTATTGAACAACTATCAGGAGAATCTCATGCTGTAAATATTGAATTGGGAGATGATGATCAAGACAACTCGTAAATTATTTTTATAATATCCTTGATAATTTGTGACGTAACGAATAATTCATTTATTATGTAGTCACGTTTTTGAATTTTTAATTCATTATTATGAAAATATTAATTACAAATGATGATGGTATTTTTCATCCCGGTATGCGTGCATTATATAATGCCGTTAAGCCTTTTGGTGAAATAGCCATAATTGCACCAGATAAAGAAAGATCCGGTATGAGTCATTCGATAACATTAAATGAATCAATCACTGTTAACGAAGTTCCAATACTAGGCCAAATAGGTTATGCATGTTCAGGTACTCCAGCAGACTGCGTCAAGTTAGGTTTAAATAAATTATTAGACTCAAAGCCCGATTTAGTAGTTTCAGGAATAAATAAGGGTTCAAATACCAGTCAGAATATAGTTTATTCTGGCACAGTATCCGCCGCAGTAGAAGGCGCATTCCAAGGCATAAAATCTATAGCCGTTTCGATAGCATCCTTAAATCCAAAGGAATACTTTACTGGAACCAAAGTGACCAATTCAATAATATCCAAATTGTTAGAAATTAATTTTGATTACAGGACAATAATGAATATTAATATCCCTGCTATCGAATATAAAAAGATTAAAGGAGTACGTATAACCAGGCAAGGTAAGACAAAATATATTGACTGTTATCATCAAATAAAGAATCAAAAAGATTGCTTTAAGTTAAAGGGTGATTTATTATTATCAAGAGATCATGATGGAAATGACGACCATTGTGTAATCGATCAATATATTTCATTAACTCCATTAAAATTTGAATTAACAGATGAAGTTGAATATCAAAGGTTTAAATTCAACGAAAATAAATTTAACTTATAAACCTACTTTTACATTCTGAAACATAGAATCAATTAACTGACACATCCGGATGTATATTATTTAGAGATATATTCTTTAAATTACCCAGTTAATAATATTATAATAGTCACTATGAAAGGGAAGCAATGCCTACCGCATTTTACTCAATAATGATTTTATTCTCGTTGTCTTTTTCTACAATAATGGATCACTTCGTATACAAAGGAAATATAGACGGTACAGAGCATATTGAATTTAACTTAAACCAATTAAAAATTAATAGTGACGGTTCTAATTACAAATTTGAATACGAATATACCGGCTACGTTATGTTAGAAGGTAAGCCTGAATTACCTATCTTTTCGACATTTATTGAAATAGAGTCAGGTCATGATTACCTCCTAGATTACAGTATTGAGGCTAGTACTCTTAATGTAAATAAACCAATTAGACCTGCAGCGGAATTAACCTTGGACAGAACAAAACATATTCAAGGACTAAATAGAATTTCATCTCTACAAACAGAATATCCAGAAGTACCTGTTAAGATATCCAAACCCATGGTAATGAGGGGTGTGGAAGTAATTAGGTTAGAAATTATTCCTTTTAAGTTTAATCCTTTAGACAATAGTCTTATCTCATATGACATAATAAATATAGGTATCAGTAAAGGTGATTCAAGATCTAAACTTAGACATAGAGAATTAGAAAAATCACCCAATTATTACAATAATTTTAGTGATTTAATTTTGAATTCCTCAAGAACAAACGCCGAATACAATAATCCTGTTATTTTATTCATATGTGGAGGCTCATTAGCAGATAACGATGATTTTAATGATCTTGTTCACTGGAAACATAAAAGAGGTTATGAAGTTATAGTTGAATCTGTATCAAATATCGGAAATTCAACCTCAAGCATAAAAAATTATATTCAACAAGCTTATAATAATTGGGATAAGCCTCCATCTTTTGTTTGTTTTGTAGGAGATGCTAATGGTAGTTATGCTGTCCCCACCTATACTGAATATCAGTCTGGATATAATGGTGAAGGTGATCACCCTTATTCTCAATTAGATGGTAATGATTTGATTCCTGATGTAGCCATAGGCAGGTTACCTGTTAGAACTCAAGATGATATGGCTACAATTACATCTAAGATCATTGGTTATGAGAAGGCTTATACTAATTTACAAGGTCAGAATGATTGGTTTGAAAAAGCAGCATTGCTAGGAGACCCAAGTGATTCAGGGATTTCAACAATAATCACAAATGAATACATAGAATATATAATGGAATACAATGGCTATGAGGACATTCAAACTAATTATGGCAATGGTAGTTATTCAAACTGGATGAGAAATCAAATCAGTTCTGGAGTTTCATATTTTAATTACAGAGGATTTTACGGAGTTAGTGGATTTGACTATAATGATGTAGATGCAACTAATAATGGTTTTAAATTACCATTTATTACAACAATGACATGCGGCACCGGATCGTTTGCGGGTTCCGAGGGTGAATACGATTATTGTCTATCAGAGAAATTTGTAGTAGCTGGATCAGCATCAAATCCAAAAGGGGGTGTCGCAGCAATTGCCACAGCAACTATTGGTACTCATACCATGTACAACAACGCTATGAATTTAGGTGTTTATGAAGGTATTTTTACACATAACGTAAGCACTGCAGGTGAGGCATTGAATTATGGTAAGTTTCATTTGATCAATTCTTACATTGGACAAACCCAGACTTATACATCTATATTTTGTCATTGGCATAGCTTGATGGGTGACCCGTCTCTACATCTATGGACAGATACTCCATATAGCCCAATAGTTAATTTTTTAGATGTTATCCCTAATGGAGCAAATAGTATCAATATATCGGTTCATGACCAGAATGGTTCTCCTGTAAATGATGCATTAGTTACATTGCTTAAAAATGAGGATGAAATTTTTATATCAAAATTAACATCATCGAATGGTCAAGTAAACATTCCATTAGAATATGATAGCACCGGCGAAGTTTTGGTCACCATAACAAAAAAAAATATGATACCATATGAGGGTGATTTTCGTATTTCAAATAGTATATCAGCAGGTATATTGGATGAAGCACAGATTGTACTTCTTGATGAATCAGGTAACAATGATAATATAGCAAATCCTGGCGAATTAATATCATTAATATTACCTATTATAAATAGTGGAAGTGAAACATTGACAAATGTTTCATCCGAATTAGTATCTAGTTCAAATATGGTAAACATAGTAAACTCAAATTCAAGTTATGGCACAGGTATAATTAATCAAGGTGAAATCATTTATAATGACCAATATTTTACCATTGAAATAGATCCAAGCTCTAGGGATTATCAAGATTTAGGTTTAATGTTAAATATTACTTCCAATGATGGTTTGTGGCAGTCACGCGTTCCAATCGATGTTTATGGTACACGTATTAGTATTGGAAACATATTGGTAAATGGTTTTGGTAATACGCTCAACAGTAGTGGCCCATCATATCTATCGTTATATTTAGAGAATACTGGGAGAGTGGGTGAAGATATACTTAATGGTGAATTAATCTCATTATCACCAGGAATTAATGTTATAACCCCTCAAATTTCGTGGGAAAATATTTATCCAAATTCAAGTAGTGCTCCAACAAGTACAATTGAAATCGAAGTTATGGATGGTGTTATCAATGGATCAATCGCAAATTTTCAATTAAATGTTCATAATGAAAGTGGTTATCAAGAAATGTTTACATTCAATATATCTGTTGGACAAGTAACCGTTTCAGACCCTTTGGGACCTGACAGTTATGGATATTATATATATGATAGTGGAGATTCAGAATATGATCTGGCACCTGATTATAATTGGATTGAGATTGATCCAGCTTATGGTGGGGATGGAAATGACCTAAATATTTCAGATAATGGCGACAATCAAGATGAATCTCAAGTAGTTAATCTTCCTTTTACTTTCAGGTTCTATGGTAAGGATTATGATCAAATAACCATTTGTTCAAATGGTTGGATTTCATTTGGCGAAACAGAAATGGAAAGTTTCAGAAATTATAATTTACCTGGTGCAGGTGGACCATCGCCCATGTTAGCCGTATTTTGGGATGATTTAACTACAACAAATGGTGGAGATGTCTTTACAAAATATATACAACCTCAAAGTGATGTGCCCGGAATGTTTATAATCGAATGGTCAGATGTTCGTACATATGATGAATATTCAATAGAGTCATTTCAAGCAATACTTTATCAGAATGCTGTACTGCCAAACTTTGATGGTGAAATAAAACTTCAATATAAAGAATTTAACAATACTACAAATGGTGATCTCGGAAGCGGTTGGAATTCTCCACCATTACATGGATCCTACTGCACTGTTGGGATTGAAGATGAAACTGGATTAACTGGTTTAGAGTATACATTTAACAATAATTATCCTGAGGCTGCATTACCATTGTCTGATCAATCAGCTATTTTTATAACTACGCAAACAGGTGAAACCTTACCGCCTGCTCAAATTTTGACTTCAGAACAAAGTTTGGATTTCAATATGGCTTTGGGTGAAATTGAATCTGGTTCATTAAGTATTGAAAATGTTGGTGAGGATGGCTCAATATTGATGTATTCACTTGAAAAATTTCAATTTTTGAATCCGGGAGGAGTTGAGGATGACTTGGGTATGAATTGGTCAGATTCAGAACGAGAAAATCAAATTTCATATGATTGGATTGATATTTCTGATGACAATATAATTGTTGATTTTAGCCATAACGATGATGCGTCTGGTCCTTATGAACTACCGTTTAATTTTAGATTTTATGGATATAATTATTCTTCTTTTATTATTAATCCCAATGGTTGGATAGGTTTTGCATCAGATAATGATGCTTGGAGTAATACGCCAATACCAAATGATGATGCGCCTCGGCCCGCTGTTTTTGCATTTTGGGATGATTTAAATCCACTTTCTGGAGGTGGGGGTTGTTCTGACCAAGGGACTGGTAGTGTATATTATAAACATTTCAGTAATAAAACTGTTATTACCTATGATGAAGTAGCATTTTGCAGTGGTGCAGATGATGGACTTTACACATTCCAAATCGTTTTAAATTCAACTGGTTCAGTTGAAATTAATTATAATAGTATGGTTGGGCAGCTATCTTCAGCAACAATTGGAATACAAAACGGTAATGGATCTATCGCGCAACAGGTTGTCTACAATAACAGTTATGTTCAAGATGGTTTGAAGTTAGTATTTGATAAAACACCCTCATGGATTTCTTTAAGTGGAGAATTGCAGGGTCAAGTTTTATCTGGTAGTAATGTGAATATTGACTATACTGTTAATACTGAAAATTTGATTGAGGGTGAATACAAGGCATATCTATCAATTGTTTCAAATGCGGGACCAACCCAAATTATACCAATAAGTTTGAATTTAGAGAATTATACAGGTTCATTAGGTGATGTAAATGATGATGGATTAGTTAATGTTTCTGATATTCTCGTAATTATATCGTTTATATTGATGAATTCAAGCCCTAGCGAATATGAGATTTGGGCTTCAGATTTGAATAGTGATGGATTTATTGATGTAGTAGATATAATTGCCTTAGTGAATAATATTTTAGGATTTTTTTAGTTTCCTGCCACTCCCTCAGAAACCTTAAATAAGTTCTCCATCTTAGCTCCTGTAAATCCATCTGAAATTAAGATCAAATAATTATTCTTTGCGATCACTATATCATCTTTAGGAAATTTAATGAGTTTTCTCTTTTTACCTTGCCATTCACTTAGACCAATTAATATAACATTATACTCTTTCTTTAAAAAGTTAAAAGCCTCTCCGTATGATTTATTTAAAAATGGATTTTCATCTGTAACTAAATATTGTTGTACATCAAATTCATCCTCCGAAGATGCAGAGGATATAAGTTCACTAGTAATTTCTGCTACATCAGGTTCAAAAATAAAACTCGCTATCATTTTTGAGGCAATTTCATCTTTTGATAAAACATAGTTTACACCCGCACTATGAAATGTACTATCTAAATCAGAATGGTCCAATGTTACGAGGAATTCCGAATTTGGATATTCTTTTTTAATGTTTAGTGTAGTTATTAATTTATCGGCATCATTTGATAAATTGACAAAAATCATATGACAAGATTTAATATTTGCTTTTTCTAAAGATTTGATGTTTTTTAAATCAGAGTAAATTACAAAAACAAAATCTTTACTGAATTTTTCATAAATTTTATCTATGTCATCTTTCAGGTTTGTTACGATTACCACTTTGTTTCCTGCATTAACCAATTGAAGGACAACACCTGCTCCAAAATTATTCCATCCATAAACAATTATGTGATTCGTAAAATCCGTTCCATAGTATCCCATTTTTCTCCTTTCATTTATGATATTAAAATGCTCTGTCACTTTACTAACTAGCCCTAGTAAAAGTCCCATACTTGCAATAACAAAAATACTTCCAATTATTTTCCCATATACAGTAACAGGATAATAATCACCATACCCCACAGTTGTAAGAGTGACTAAAGAATACCAAAGTGAATCCCAAATTGTATTGATTGATGAGTTTGAATCATTACTTTCAAAATAATACAGTAAAAATAGTAGTGAGAAATAAATTCCAAAGGAAAAAAATAATTTGAATATTGTTTTTTGCTTCATTGCTCAATTTCCTATCAAATAAATAGCTTAATTTTATTTTAATTTAAGAAATAATTTAAATAAATTTATTTAAAACAAAATTAAGTATTTTATAGAATATATATATTAAAGTAATTAGTTGGATTTTTTTTTAAAAATATTATCTTTTTATATGGTCTATTAATTTAATTACATTAAATTATGAATGATGGGGATATCATTATTTTCAAATATTAAGGAATTCTAAATGGAAGAACATAGAACTGGCACTGACAGAAGACAATATGTCAGAAGAACTTTAGTTCGTAGAACTCATGATGAAGAAGTTAATAATGATGGGCGCCAAAACTCAGATAGACGTCAAAATGATGAGCGTCGAATAAATAATAGACGAAATAAATAATTTATATAATACGAAAGGAATCAAAGAATGGCAAACTGGTCACAAGATCACGATTTAGTTTATCTCTTTATGTGTGTTTCATTTTTGGCAGACGGTGAAGTAGATGATGCTGAAAAGGAAGCAATGAGAGGTAATGTGAAAGTTATGTTACCAAATGTTTCAGATGATGATTATCAGACAATGGAAGACGCTGTTCTTGAGAAGTTTGTCACACTTGGGTCTGATGATGCTCGAAAAGAACAGTATAAACTTTCTCTAGAGGCAGTACATAAGAAGTATGATGGTGATGATGAAAGTTTATTTAAGGTTGTTAAAAACTTAGCATATATCGCACGTGCTGATGATGATATTCATGAAAACGAAGTTGAATTGATTAAAACAGCTGTTGATGTTTGGAATATGAATGACAAGATTAGTCTGATGAATACAGGATCATCACTTTTTGTTGATTTTAATGAATAATAAAAACTAATCCATAATTAGATTATATCAAAGAAACTCTTTATTATTATAAAGAGTTTCTTTTG
>MDTA01100274.1_pt1 | contig 10045 bp, 3 predicted proteins | sample 811151 | NCBI WGS metagenome assembly MDTA01 (sample SAMN05326648, study PRJNA326480) | marine metagenome | isolation source: seawater | place: Indian Ocean: South | collected 2010 | reverse complement strand
GTCTCTGACGGTACCAATCAAACCTTTGCATTCTTTCCATTCCTTCCTCGCGTCAAAGTGTCTCGGCAAACCCAACGATTCCGGGTCAAAGGAAGCTTTAATGTCTCTTTTATATTCATCCGAATTCGTTGAAGTGCCCCAATTTCCTAACTCGGGCGTTAAATTTGAGCGCGGAATGTAGTGTTTCGGATATCTTTCGTCGTCGTAGGAGGAAAATTCGGATTTTGAAATCGTTTGCGGCTCTCCGAAATGACCAGATTTCAGTTTCGAAATTGGCTGAACACCCAACTGAGAGAGGACTGAGAAGGCGTTTGAATCTTCTCTCGCTGCTGCTGCTGCTGCTGATTTTATCGAAGACGAAGACGAGAACAACCGATTGGCGTTATTGTCGTTCGCATCACTCAAACGAGTGCTCTTCCAAGAACTGCGATGCGCGTAGTTCTTCCCAGCGTACCCCGCGGACGCCACAAACATAAAGGAGGTGACGCCAACCATCGCGAGCGACTTTGGGGATTTCCCGCACATTATTTTGGAAGGCGCGCCCTTTTCCCCATCATCCGCGCGCGGCAACAGTCTGTCCGTCTCTTTCATTCTGTTATTACGTATCGATGCGGCGTGGTATCGCCGGACGGCACTCTCGTGGTAGTCGTATTATATAGTCTCAGGGGCAGGGTGGTCGTGTTACTGTCGTCGCACCTTGCGAACGCGCGCGTGACGTACGAGGGAGGTACTCTGGCGTTTTTTTTTGTCTCCTTGTCGTGTCGTGTCGATTTTTTATTATAGTGTTGTCGAAGGTGTCGTCGATGTGTCAAAAATACAACAGTCTTTAATGGGACGAAATTTTCCTCTCTTTCTTTTTTTTCAAAGAGGAGGAGGGAGAGCTGGTTTTAGACGAAGAAAGGCCGCGCTTCTTGAGACTCAGACGGTGGAGGAGAAGAACTTTTCTTCAGGACAAAACAAAACACGGAAATCGAAGAGGACGACGACCACTACAGTGCGCTCTCTTCTTCTTCTCTCGACTCGCGGAGGGAAAGAGAAAGAGAGAGAGAGAGAAGGGCACACGACGCGACGACGAGAGGAAGCAACGCGCGCCGCATCGCGACGATGACCGCTGCGGAGGACGTGCCAACGCGACCTTTAACAGAATACATTTTTGGATTTTTCTCTCTCTGATTGAATTCATGTCTTCGTCGCGCGCGGAAGGAGGCTCGAACGTCGACGAGGACGACTTCTTACCAACAACGACAGCAACGATGAAAGATAACAACGACAACAATAACAGAGCTGAAACATTCTTACACGGATCGACATGCGTCGTGTGGGAAGGGGAGTTGTACACCTACGGCGGTCTTGGCGAATACGGCGAGTTTGTCGATGCCATCACGAGATGGTCCGGACGAGGCGAAAATCGGAAGGTGACGCCCCAAAATAAAAACATGAAAACAGACGTGCCTCCGGGAAGATACGGACACACGGCAACGATTAGTGGGGACTACATGTACATTTTTGGCGGGCAAGGGAGGTACGGCGCGATGAATGACCTTTGGGTGTTTGACTTTGTTCGAGCAACGTGGTCGCCGTTGGATGCCATCGGGGAAGCGCCCAGGGAACGGTTTGGGCACTGCGCATGCGTTTCTGAGAACGTTTTGTTTATTTTTGGTGGGAAAGATGCCAGACCTGGAATGAACGTGGAAAGTTTCGATGATTTGTACGGGTTTGATATAGCCGAGAGGGAGTGGTTACATATCGAGAGCAGGTATGGAAGACCGAGCGGAGGAGAAGGGTGCGCTTTAACTGCGGTAGATTCAGTGTTGCACGTGTTGAGTCCATCCATGCCCTCGTCTACGACAGCTGGTGGTGGTTCTCAACTGAGCAGTAGTATGCAGAATATACACTCTTCGTCATCAATGGGTGAACTCATCACGGTGGACGAGACGCAATCGACATCACATCTAACCGGATCCTCTTCTCAGCAACAAATTGAACAATCTCTGGTAGAGTCTAGACGGTCTAGCGTGGAATCTTTGGGTTCTTCCAATACGGATGCGGGCATGTCCGTGTGGATTTTAGAAGGAGGGCAGAAGTCATCGGATGGTAAAGCGAAGCAGCCTCGATGGACAAAAGTAGCACCCCAGAACGAATCCGACGTTCCTTCGTCGAGAACCTCTTACGTCGCCTCAAAGTTCGGGAATAATTGGATCGTCCACGGTGGTCGATCTTTAAGCGACAACGGTAACGTCATCGTCCTTGGTGACGCGTACTGTTTCCATTTCCCAACAGGTGAATGGGCGAGACTCGATCCCATAGCAGACACAGACCCGAGATTTGGACACTGCGGCGCGTGTATTGACGGTGCTTTAGTCATGTTTTCCGGCACGAGAAGCTCTTCGACGAAAGTGCCGAACAAAGACATGAGCGTGTGCATTGCGATCAATTTAGAAGCATTGTTACCGTTTCCTATCGGGGAAGAGGAAGAGGAACAATTTCTAGTCGATCGCGAAGCAGAAAATTACGGACATTGGAATTTAGACGTCGCGAGCTTGGGGAAATCCGAGTTCGGCGGAAATCTTCTCAGTAGTGGTGGATTAGCTGAAGGAGATAATAGCGAAATGAATTACTCGTTCAACGAAAATGACACGACTGGTTCTTTTAGCGAAGATTTGGACGAGTCTTTCGAGCGAGGCGGCAGTTTTGCCGCCTCTCGAAATGCTGCACTAGAAGCTAAGGTCCTCGCGCAACTCAACAGCAAAGGCATAACAAACAGATCTGGAGGACATTTTGGTCAGTCCCTGCACGTTCCGAAGTGCGGTTATCATGAAGTTGGTGACGTTGAGTTCGTCATCGATGATATTAAAGTGCATGCACACGCGGACGTTTTAAGTGAACACTCTGACTATTTGAAACGCGTTTTAAACGCTTCAGATATTGGAATGGCTTTGAACAGGGAGGTGGAAGTAGTCGTGAAGCTCAAGGAAGAAGGAACCTTTTTGAAAGGCATTATCGCCGCGGTGATTCAAATTTTGTATTTTATAGTAGTTGCCTTCTCCTTCGGAATAAAGAAATTCGTCACGCCAGAGGAGCGAATGAATGTGAAAATTATCGTTCTGAGAGATACGCAAGTTCCAGTTTTGATTGCCACATTGCGATGGATTTATGAAATTCCAGTCCAACCGAGCCAGGAGATTTTAGCGGATATGTATCGTCTGGGAGTTAAATTCGGAATCGATGGTTTACCGAACTACTGCTTACACCGGTTACGAACGGAGATGAACCCAACCTTGGCAGCTTCAGCGGCGCGTTTGGCATATGAAATTCGTGACTTGACTTTGTGGCAAGCCGCAGTGAGATGTGCGCAAGGTGATTGGGCAGGAGTCAGTCAATCGGAAGAGTTTATAAATCTGAGACTTTCGAAACCTACAATAGCGAAAGAGTATGCGTTGAGCTCTCACCAGTCGATAGAAATTCCGGGACATCTTCCCTTTGCTCGACGACATGTCAACAAGAAGAACTTTTAGATTTGATTTATAGCTGCTTCAAAAGATTTTATTGATACTAATGACTTACTACTAGTATGCACGTTTATTAATATAGCATTTATTTTCTCTCTAACTTCTATCTCTAATTGCTACTATTATGTACCAACCTTGGTACCTTTTATAATCCAGAAACCCAACCTGATTGGAGCAAGTTATCCACCAACCGCAGCGAAAGCGATGGGTTCGCCAAGATGACGATTTCTCCGTTTTCTTGACCGACGATGATGTTCGTCTCGTCACTTGTAAGTGTTAACGATGTGACCGCGGACTCTAACTCCCACGTGTTGTACAAAGAGAGCCATGGCAAGGCAAACAAGCACACTCCAGCATTTTCTCCCCCTTCCTGTGCTGCTGATGCCGCTTTCTTCTCCGTTCCTACGATTACGTACTCTCCCAAACGACTCCACGCTAAAGAAGTTACTAGTGGGATGAGATCTTTTAATGGTCTCTCAGCAACGACGCGTCCGTTTAATGTACACGCTCGCAAAGTGTGCGATTCTCTTTCCCATACAACAATAATACCATCAGGAGTAATGATATTCAACTCACCTCTGAGAGCTGGAACGTTCGTGACGACTTCGTTAGTCATCAGACGGAAAATGGAAGTCCCATTCGCCTTCGAGGTTGCCACGATAACATTCAAATCAGCCGAAACGGAAACCGCTTCTATTCTCGCACCGTGTCCGCGATAATATCGAACTGGTTTTGTACCGACAATATAAGCATCATTACCCAGAGTCGCGTTGAAGTTATTTCCAAACGTCTCGAATTCTCTGCGATGAATAACTTCCAAGACTGTTGATCCTTCATTGAATATGCTGTTTGCTTCGACACGCATCATCGCGATATTATCGCGCAGACCTTCGCGTATGTTATCCAAATTCGTTTTCTTACTCGGATATTTAACCAACCAAAGTGAGACTGTTGAATCGTCAGAGCCAATAACTAATATTTGGTCATCACACGCCAAGGCCAAAGAAGTCACATTCCCATGTACTTTTCGCATGCACTCTAATCGGCATCCGTTTGGATCTCCGGAATAAACGCGAACTGAATTATCAATATTACCTCCTAAGAATATTCTTTTTCCGTCTGAAGTTATACACATTGGTTTTCTCTCACTCATGCTTTCATCTAAGATTGTTTCTAAAACATTCATAGCCTTTTGAGGAAAACCAAATAATCCTCCGATGAGCGAAGTTGACTTGGAAAGAAGTGTTGACGATAACAATCCACCACCAGATGGGGAAGAATTCGACGGCAAAGACAGTGCTCCCGGTTTTCGCTTTGACGCAACAAATGTAAACGGATTCGACGTTCCATCCGGAATATTTGGACTGAACTGATGTTTTACAATTTCCAATTTCGCGTTGATTACAAGTAAACTGTTCCCAAAACTCGAAATATTTGCAATAGCCTGCTTTTCATTCGTTTTTAATCGGTACTTTCCAACGACACCGGGTCGGTCGAATAACCAATGCGATCCACTCAATGTATCATGTGCTCGTTGTCGTGCGGGATGCGGCGCTTTCAGTAATTGACTCGGCGTTTGCCCGAAATTCTCAATTTGATCTCGCAAAGCACGTCGCATTGTTGTGTTTGTGATTTTTGAAACGTCTACGTTTCCTTCATACGTAGTGTAATAGAAAACATTCGTTGCTTTGACTGCTTCTGCACCGCGCTGTTTAAATCCAAATATGAGATCAATCCAGGAGTGTAAATTCTTTGACACGTGCTCAGATTCTAAAGCAGCTCTTTGCTTTGCAACGAAATCGTCCGCACCGCTAGCCCAGTTTGGAAGTTTGACATCTCCGACTTTTTCACCTTTTTGTGTGGTGCCAAAATCGCAATTGTTCAAGTTTAAGAACATCTCTGCCATGGTGAAAAATTCAGGCGTAAGCTCTTTCACATCTGAAATATCAGTTAATACGGACTTCCACATGGATTCAACGCTAGTGAAAAGTCTATCCGCGTGATCAAATTTTCCACCTTGCAAATTGTACGCCAAAGTTGTAAATGGTTCTAGTCTCAGGAGATAAAACATCACGACTCCAGCAGACGAGTAATGAGAACCGTAATGAAACGGTGGAATCTCTGGATCGTCTTTTAATGCGTCGTACCTCTCTTTTACTTGATTAAGCCGTTTTGTGTTCAGTGCTCCGACGGGTTTTGACAAATCTCGGAAAGTCTTTGGATCATTCAAGTCCAACACGTCTGATTCATAATCTGCAATGACGTGAGGAAAGACAGGATACTGCGTAATATCTAGATAACTACGCCCAGCGAGCGTATTTAAAGCTAAGATATAATCAAAATTCGATAGTTCGCGTCGAATCCATCTCGACGTGATATCGCTTTTACGCATTAAAACCTCCGGGTTCGAAGCTTCGAGGTAGAGAGGGACGAAATTTTTTGGTCTCATTCGAATCAAACATTTGTAGATGTTCTTCCTTTCTTCAGAGGATCCGAAATCAATAAAGTACGTCTCTCGCGATAAAAAGAAAAACTCCAGCGCGCTTCTTTGTAACAAGTAACGCCTCGATTGTACTTGATGAAGTTCATCGAGTTTCTGAACCCACGAATGTTCGATATTGGTTTCGGTATCTTTTCCCGTAAACGATATGCAATCTTCATTGAGAATAAACGAGCCGCGATATGTCTTCAACGGTGTGACCATCGTAGATTCATCGCTTTTAAAAACCGGTTCGTCGCTAGGCACCATCGAGTCGGTGACTTTATTCGCGAAGCGAATCGCGTCGGTATCAGCTCCTTTTCCTTCCCTCGTATTCTTCTCCGATTTTTTTTCTTCCTCCCGTATCTCTTGAATCATGTTTTCCTCGCTGTCGAAGTCTAAACTTTGTCTTCTATTAACTGCTTTTGGTAAGGTAATCGAAGGTAGTTGTTCTTTGGTTTGGGTTCTTTGTTCTCGTTTCGGAGGTTCTTTCATTCTTCGTAAAATATAGCGTCTTCTCCTTCCAGTCTCAATCGGGTCAACCTCCCACGGGAATTTTGCAAAATCTCCGCCTTCAAACTCGCTGAAAATCTTCAAGCTTGCTCGTTCGTACTTAATGCGCATTGCAAGCGTGGATTTTCGACGGGCAAGTTCTTTTTGCTCAATTTCTAAACATCGTTTGGACAACGGAAGCTTTTCGAAATCGTTTTCTACCCAGTCTTCGACAAATGCCATATACGCCTTCTCTTTCGAGCTTTGCAAAGATTTGTACGCATTCCATCTCTCCTCTGCAGAAATATGACCACAAGAGCCACTCTTTGATAAATCTGTTGCGGCACCAAGAATGCTGCGAATTCCCGCGTACATATCAGCCATCTTCTTAGAATCTTCATCACTCACTTCTGAATCAATTTCACCAATGCGATGCAAATGTTCATCCACAACTGATAATAATTTCAAGCCGTTATCGCGCATTATAAGGGAATTTTCCGACATGCCTAGTTTATTGAAACCTCTGAGTTCTTTAAAAACAAAAGAAAGTAGATTTGTCAACACTTTTTGCTCGATCGCTTTCGCATTAGCTTCTCCAGATGTCTTGAAAGATCTCGATAAAATTTCGAGGACAAAAGCACCATCTCGCGACGCTCTCAAAGCGTGATGTAACAGAATGTCGAGTAAATCAATACCAACTTTGATGATGTCTTCTTCATTTTGTTCTCTGGTCTTAGTGCGAATGAGCAGTAAAACGATCCATTCCGGGAATTCAAGCGTAGATACCAAAGTGTCTCTGTTCTCTGCCTTCGTGCACGCCAAAAGTATAAGTGCATCCAAAGCTCTCTTACGAACACTTGGTTTCGAATACGGTAAGGATTCAAGAAGAGCGTCAAACATCAGTTCGTTCTTTACCGAGGGCACATTAGCCGCCATTATATCATCAAGATGATTGATCTTCGTGGCCAACGAAATTGAAAGTAAAGCGTCAAAGACGGATCCGTTCATAAGTGTACGAGGATTTGATCGAAGAGTATGTCTGATTGAACGAACTACCAATGATGCCGTAACGCTACCTTCTTCATTTATTGCTTTTGTAGAAGTCGAACCATTAATATCCAGGAAGCCCTGGTTCATTAAATAGCCAGTTATCAAAATGACATCGGCGATTAGCTCAGATTCAGTGCCGTATTTCTCTTCGTCGCGAGATGTTCCATCTTCTTCATTTTTCAGTGCAACTTTTCGGAGTAACCGCATTAGAATTTCAATGCCACCTTGACCAATAAAATTCTCAGTGAAAGCACTCCTGAAAGAATTATTCAACGCATGAACAGCTCTATTCAAAGCTTTCAATCCTTTCGAGACGATGAGCGAATACTTTTGACCACCATCAAAAGCGCTGATGAATTCGAGAAGAATTTTTGACGCTTCGACCGCATCTCCCGCAGAAACAATCACAAAGAGTGAAAGAGTCAGCTCTTCTGCAATATCTTCGTTGGATCTAAGTAATTCAATGTTATCCCAACCAGTATCTAGGAGCATCTGTAAGCCGTTCAACTTAACGAGTGCGTGTGCGTTTGCATGCGCTTCCGCATTTAACGAGCGCAAAACTTCAACAATACCCTTTGAAGAACAACCAGTTTGAGCATATGGTTTAAGCGTCAAGAAAAGAGACATGAGCATTTCATCGTGCAAGCCTTCGTGTTCTCTGGAGATGACGAGAAGTTTACCGAGTAACTTACATATCTCGATGTGCAAACTATCCTCATTTGGCGTCTCTTGGAATAGCCTAGGAAATATTTGAGAAAGAAGCCGTCCCAAATTCATGTCTGCCATAGTTTGAACGTTTTGAGAATGTCTTTGAACTAATTCGACCATGGCATGAAGAATTAAGCACGCGTTTGACTTATCGACGACACAATTACCCTCTTTTCCCTCTTCATCTAATAAGAACCTCAGCATTTCACATGGCCCCGATTGGAAATTCTCCCACATCGAATTGCGAATCAAATCTCTTTTGAATACCTTTGTGTTTCCGATCAAAATTCCTTTCCTTTCTCCATGGCCTGAAACAGAAGGTGCAAGGTTTGTGACAGATTTAGCCTTGACTTTTGATACGGCAGGATGGAACAATTGCAAAAGTTTCGGCGATAGCAACTTGTCGAATACCTCTGCTTCGTCTTCTTCAAACTCAATAGTTGTAGAAGTACTAGATACGGCGACATTGCCAGTTGCTGTTCGCGAAAGCGGTTCGCTGCTACTCAAAGCTGTGGTCAAAAGTGACTCTTGATGCTGACCAACGTAGCACGGCACGTAATTCCCCCCGCGCTCGTAGAGTTTTTTGAAAGCCTGTGTTCCGAGTCCATCTTTGAAGATATACACGGGGCCAAGTTCAGCGTATAACGCGCACTGCCTTCTTTTCTCTTGCATACCAGCCATTGCGGCCGGAGGGTTCGTTCCCAAACAGCAAAAGCCAAGCGGTTTCGTAACTTTAGGTAGTTTCATCGAGTGTGTCTCAACGAGCTTCCCGTTGATGTACAACGATGCCATCTCTCTTTTCACGGAATACTCCATGCCAACACATAACCACGTTTTCAATTGAAAGTGGTAGGAAAACGGAAGCGTTACTCTTTCTCCTTTTTCCCCTTGTGCTTCGAATATTAAGTAGTTCTTGTGAAAATAACTCTCGTACCCTGAAGAACCCTCACTAGAAAGCAATGAGAAAAGTCGCGGCATGTATTCTACTTTACTTCCAGCCGCTGCTGATGCTAAAACTTGAGCCGTCTTCGGTGATATTTTCATATTTGGAGTTGAAATTTGCGCAGCTTGCGCTAACGCTTCCGCGTTAATCTGGTTCGTTTCGGAGTTCTCAAAGCTATTCACGTACACATACATGACGACAGAGAAACCATCCTTTGCGAACGGCCATTTAGCTTCCGCGTTACCTAAAATTCCCGCATTTTCGCCATCCAAATGAAAACAACATTTTGGCGAGAACGTCGAAGAACTTCCATTTGCATTTTGAACCGATCTTAACAAAGCTTCAACGCCTTCTTTCTTTCTTTTCCTGTTCTTTGCAATCGTTTCTAACCAAAAACGCAGTGTGCGTGGCGAACAGGAAGCGCTCGCAAACACCCCAATGACATCCAGCAGCATTGTATCTTCGTACTCAGAGTGTTTTCTATTCTCATCGCACAATCGCTCAATCAATATCCTCACAGCATCCGTGGAAGCGTCAACAGATGCCAACGCTCGCAGCGAGGGCGATAACGACGACGACGCAGGTGGTGGTAGTTGTTGTTCCTTCTCGTTCAACTGTCCTTCTCTTCCTCCTCCTCCTCCACTTTCTTCCCAATCATACGCGCCTCGAAGTTGTTCGTGTATCGACTCGATGTTCTCTAGCGATTGTTCGAGAATAAAATCGGAGATTGAAGCATCCAGGGACCTTCCGCTGTGTGCGCGAACCATGAAGGAAATCCCCGATTTACGAATCTCCAATTAGGTGATTTCTACCACCGCGCTACCTCGCTCGCTCGCTCTTCTCACTTTCTCCGTTGTCGTCGTC
>MDTA01102326.1_pt1 | contig 10046 bp, 9 predicted proteins | sample 811151 | NCBI WGS metagenome assembly MDTA01 (sample SAMN05326648, study PRJNA326480) | marine metagenome | isolation source: seawater | place: Indian Ocean: South | collected 2010 | reverse complement strand
TCTTCAAACTCTGAATCAACCCCTGCAATATACTGCAATTCTTTTGAATCGGGTCTTACGAAATAACACAAGTCTTGGTACGGTGCTAAGTTGGTTTCCCGCACTAGTGCGGGAACGGGTACTTCGTAGTCCACCGGACCGAAAAACTCCTCATATCTCGAAGAATCAACCTCGTCGAAATCTTCGGCAACAGGTGGGGTTGCGGTTAATCCTAGAATAACTGGATTGCCAAACATTTCTTTGACTTCAGCTAGAATACGCCCCCAGTGATGCATCAGATGGTGACATTCATCCAGAATAATTAGGCCGATTCCAACATCCTTCAATCTCTCAAGGTTAGCTTTTGCACTCTCCCCTAAAATAGAGATTGCATTGCCTTGCTTTGAAATCTCATCTCTGACTTTTTTCCTGTAGGCCCCCAATCTCTCTTCATAATATTCTGGATTTTTTTCTCTTAGGTCTAACTGCCATGCTTCGCACGACAAATGGTCGTGCGCTTCACCTTCTGCAATTAGTTTCTCAGACCATGCAATCAGCGCCATTTCTTCAATGTCTTCTCCGCCTTTGCCTGGTGCGGTTACGGCTTGATAGGTGAGTGAGGTAAGCAAGCCGGGTTTTTTTGGGTCAGTGCTGATGTATTCCTCTTTTCCATCCATGTCAAAAAGTGAGGTCCTCGCTGCCCATTGCGCTTGGATGGCAGAATTAGGTGAAAGTACAAGTGCCGGTTTCCTGACTAAATCTGCCCACACGTAAAGTCCTAGAACGGTCTTTCCAGATCCCGGTGGGGCGACAACATAGAGCCTGGTTTCACCATTTTCTAATTGTGGAATGATTTCCTTGCATGCCGCCTTTTGAGATGGCCGCAATGTGCCATCAAAGCGGATGCTGCCAAAATCAGGTAGTGGTTCTGGCATATTTACGCTGTCATGTTTCCTATTTATCACGGTAAGCCCCACACAGAATGAATAGCTATAATTGAATTTGGAGTTAGTTGATAATTATCTTTTGATAATTATTGATAGTAAATCCCCATCTTTTAGTTGATGCTCTAGACCCACACGTTGCCAGTCAAATTTTGCGGAAGGGCCCTTGACCCTAGCGAATCTGAATTTTCTGACGAAATCTCGATGCAGGTTATTACAAACATTCTCTACAGTGGAATCATCTTTCACAATTAGAGGCTCTTCCAAATCGGCTTCCTGGCCTTGAGGTTTTAGGAAAATTCTCATGAATCCAAGATTATCGTAAATGAAATCTTTCAGTTTATCTAACCCCGTACCTTTGTAAGCAGAGATTCGCATTATAGGCCAATCTTGTGGCAGAGCTTTCTCGGCGCTCGCAATTTCCTCTTCTGTTGCAATATCTATTTTGTTAACCGCTATCACAGATTTAGAATAAACTCTCGTTCCAACCATTGTGTCGACGAGCATTTCTGCTGTGGTATCTGCCCTAAGTGTCACAATTGCGGATGTGTATCCAAATGAGCGGATTATATCTCCCATCTCCTCAGGAGTTAGATGCGTCTGTTCTACGGTTGTTCTTACATCAATGCCCCCTTTATCTACACGTTTTACGAAAACAGGGGGTTTGGTTTTGTTCAATCTAATGCCAGCATTTTCAAGTTCTCTGTGCAGTACTTGGAAGTGTGAATCTTGAAATGGATCTACAATGTACAAAACCATGTCACATGACCTGATAACGCCAAGAATTTCCTTTCCCCTTCCTTTACCTTCAGCGGCTCCTTTAATTAAACCGGGCAAATCTAGAATCTGTATTTTTGCCCCTCTGTGTTCCATAAGTCCAGGGATACATGTTAGAGTCGTAAATGCGAAGTTTCCGGCTTCTGATTTAGCATCTGTAACCTTTGTAATCAGTGTTGATTTGCCTACTGACGGGAATCCAACAAGCGCTACAGACGCATCACCAGACTTTTTGACTTCGAAACCTTTTGCTGGACCTGATGCTTTTGCAGACGCAGCAGCTTTCTCTTCTTTGAGTTTCAACTGTGCGATTTTAGCCTTAAGTTTTCCAATATGAGCATTCGTTGCTTTATTCTTTTGAGTTTTGTGAATTTCGTCATAGAGGGCTTGAATTTGCTCTTTGATTGTAGCCATACAACACCCTCCCTGACCTTTACGGGTGGATGGGTATTCTTGAATGCTATCACCTATTCGCGGCAAACATGGGAATAGAGATGCGTCTGCATCTGGTCGATGGCCAGGCTTTAACATCCATTTTGGAAATGGATTGGTCAGAGTTTGTGGAGGGTATGGAAAATAGTTCACTTCGCTATGTAAGGCCCCCTATTGACGAGAAGTTGTCTCGTGATTTTGACATTGACTGTGAAGCGGAATTCTTAGATTTATCAGACCATATCGTCGGAAGTGGAAGTGTCAAGTTTGTTCTACATGAAAATCATGCGTATGATGCTTTGTTGAAGCTTGTGGAATGGGTAAGTATAGGTCATTGGGAAGCGTGGGAAGGCAGATGTTTCCTTTATCTTGAAAACGCAGTAGGTCGTGAATTTGAAAACGTCGAGGATATGTATGATTCAGAGTTATGGAATGAAATTAGAACAAACCTGGGGCGGATGAGTGAATCCGAATATGCAGAAAAGGTATGTGCAGATTGGATGCAGAGACGGAAAGATATGGGTGAAACATTGGAGCAGAGTGAAGACCCTAGAATAATCCCAACTTTCGAAGCACATGACCGTAATTCCAGGCTGTTGCACCACGCTGTAAACACACAAGGTTATGTTCAAATTCTAGGGAGAGAACACCTTGAAGCCAAAATGTGGGGGCATGGAGATTGGAATCTAGAGAGGCTACTGGATTCGTGATATTGAAAAACAGGCTCCATTTCGCCAGTCCATGGAAGACGAGGATGTGATTGTTGAAGATACAGATGCCAATGTCACAGAAGATGAAATTCTCAACGAAACAGAATCAGAAGAAGTTGACCCTTTAGAAGAAGCGATTATCAGGGCTGAGAAGGCTGAGAAAGAAATCAGCTACAGAGATGCTGAAATACAGAATGTACGGAAACGTTTGATGTCTGAAAAGGCGATTGCAATCCAATATGGCGGTATGGGAATGGCGCGAAAAATGTTAACAGTGCTAGCAGACATAGATAGAGCGTTATCGATTAATTCTGACGAAGGTTTGACACTTATACGTTCCAAAATGTGGTCAGAATTAACAAGTGATGGTGTAACAAAAATTGAAGCAAAAGGGAAGAAATTCGACCCTACAAAGATGGAAGCAATCACAACACTTCCTCCTAGCGATGATTATCCTGCAAACCAAGTTATCGATGAACTTGAGGCTGGATATATGTACAAAGACAGAGTTTTGATACCTGTCAGGGTAGTAGTTGCATCAGAGCAGTGATATCAGAATAATTTAGTCTGTACAGACTTGTTATTGCTTTTTTTTCTTCTCCGAGGTCTAGTTCTACTCCCGTGCTTTTTCAGTACAGCTTCTGACTGCTCTCTGGATTCTTTTGATGACCGGGCTGCATAACTACGTTTTACACCTTCTTTGCGACTAGCTACCTCATCTAAAATCGGTTCGGGATAGTCCATTCCGATAATACATGATGAGGAGTGTTGTACCTCCAACGGCATCCCCCAAGGTTCGTGAATATATTTAGTCGGAACGTTAGACAACTCAGGAACCCACTTTCGTATGTAATTACCTTCAGAATCTTGGTCTTTACCTTGTTTGGTCATTGAGTAAGCTCTTATTGTGTTGATTCCAGTAGTACCGGATTGCATCCCAACTTGCGACCAGTGAATCCCCGGTTCGTAATCGATGAATTGTGTTGCTAAGTAACAGCCACACTCTCGCCAAGGAAGCCACAGATTGTATGATGCGCATGACATTATCATCGCACGCATCCTGAAATTGATCCACCCTGTTCTCTTTAGTTGCCTCATACATGCATCCAAAAATGGCCATCCTGTAGTCCCGTTAATCCAACGATTGAACCTCTCGGGGTCTAGTTTTCTCCCCAAATTTCTGTCAATAATTTGGTTTTGAGCTACTATATCGAGGTTAGATTCCATTTCCAGTTTTTGCATGAAATGGCACCTCCAAGCAAGTCTTTTCCTAAAAGATGCAAGGTTGCGCAGCCATGCAGATGCGTCATCAACAGAGGATCTGTCACCTTTGATTTCATTCATTCTTTCATTGGTGAGTTGAACGACTCTTTGCATTGAAATAGCACCCACTGTGAAATAGGGAGAGAGGCCAGACCCGTATTTAACTGCGTTTACAGGACTTGAAATTCCCCACTGGAAATTCTTAGCCTTTTGGTATAGGAATCTCTCCAACAATGACAATGCTGCTTCAGTACCAGGTTCAGGTCTGTAATCTAGGTCCCTTGCTTCAATCCCAAATTCGCTCAAATCAGGAATTTTATCTTTATACATTATGCAATTATTGAGATTTGGTGGATCTTCGAGATTTTGTTTCATTCGCTTATCTCGCTCTTTTTTCCAAAAGTCCCTGTCCTCTAAGCCTCTGATTATACCATTTGTTGGAAATTCTAGCCACTGTATTCCTTTTGAACCACACCATCGATTGAACCTAATGTCCCTCTTGTAAGACCAAGAATTCCCTGTTTCTTCATGTGATAGAACCCTCTCGATTTTGTGCTTGAAGTGTATTTCCTCAAATATTTCTATGATATCTCCAACCTTGAAATGGAGGCTTCCTCCAATTGATTGGAGAGATTTAGATAATTCAATTGCATTATCCATCTCCCATTGTATGTGTATGTCATCAGTGTCATCAAGTTGAAATCGTTCATTTTCAATTACGTACAAGCATAAAATTTTGTTACTTGATTTGGATGCATCAATGAGTGGTAAATGGTCATGGACGCGCAAGTCTTTTTTGAACCAAACAACATCTATGCCCATTGATAAATTCTAAATTCAGGATAGTATAAACACCAGTTTTAATCCCTGTTATCTTTGTTTATTTAGATGTACGATGCCTACTTCCAGTCTTTCATGAGTGGGATGAACTTCGACCATCTGAACCGGTACAGTGAGGTGTTCAGCAATGTCCTCTGCCGCAGATAAAGGCATCTCAATTCTTTGTGCTGAGGCATCGTATCTTATCCATCCGTCCATCAAACCTAAAGTTTCTCTTAACTCAAATACATCATCTGATGCGTCTTCCAAGGAGCAAGGAATTGCGCCGAATACGATAGTATCATCATCAGACAATATTTCGTAGGGTCGTAATGTTGCTTCACCACGCCGTTTGAACCTATTACGCAATTGGCCAGCATCCTTGTAGGTTGCAGTACAGAATTTGAGATGGAAACTCATATCTTTTGCTGCCTTTTTAAGACGTATTCCTAATTCTGATGAACCCTCTGCAGCGGCAGTGATTCCTCCTGCTAAGTTGAAACCTCTGACATCCATATTACCCTGATTACCCACCGTTATCTCAAGCTCATTCAAATTTAAGAATTGAACACCAGAGTTGTTAAGCTCATATAACAACGCCATCAGTTTGTCTTCCTTATCTGGTTCCGCAGGTAGTTCAATACCTACACAGATGCCATGTTTTCTAGCCGAATCAATGCTATTCTGATATCTTTTAATGCTCAAATCTAGTAGGTGGAATCTAAGTTCATCTAATCCAGCCTCACCTAATGCCTTTGCTTGTTCGTCTTTGATAGGTATCGAAGTGTAACAGTGTATGTGGTGACCTTCTCCAAATGCAGTTTTCAATTGTTTGATTGCCTCAACAGTTTTGCTGAAATCGAGCATAGGGTCTCCACCGGTTATCCCTGTGCCTGTTGCTCTCATCGCCTTACCTTCTTCTATCACTTCATCGAACGTAGAGCATCTTCTTTCATTCGCAAACATATCTGGTGTTTCACGGCGATTATCAGATAGAGGGCAATAATCGCATCCCCAATGGCATTTACCGGTTACGAATAGAACTAATTTACTACCCTTTTGACATTGTATGCATCCCTCAGCTTCGCCCGCTTCGGGGGGTGATATCTCACTTGCCATCTGGAGGTGCACAACAATCCCGCGGACCTAAACAGGTTTGAATTAAACGGTTTGTTTTTGTCAGACTTGAGCCTTTGCTTGTATGAGTAACCACTCATGGAATCGGAAATCCTCCGTCAATTCGGGATGGAATGTCAATGCCATAATGTTATCTTCTAGTACACCAACAACCTCGTCTCCTAACCATGCAATTGGGAAATTACTCCCTTGTAGGAATCTTGGTGCCCGGATAAAAACGCCTTGAAATTTATCATCTTCTCCTATTCCAACTTTAATATTTGACTGGAAACTTTCCTTCTGTCTGCCGAAAGCATTCCTTTCTATTTTCGTTTCAATTAGCCCCTGTTGAGACAACAGAATTGCTCCAGCGCATGTACCGAGTACGGGAGTTTTTTGTGATTGAATTGTTTTCCAAATTTGGCCGTAGAGATTCTCAGATTTACTGGCTATTCTCATTGCAGTTGATTCTCCACCTGGAAGAATAATAGCGTCCACACCATCGACATCGGTAGCCTTCCGTAGTTCGCGAATTTCGATTTGTATGTCGAGATTCTGTGCTGCATGTGTAATTGAGTGCATGTGCTCATGGCGGGCGCCTTGCAACATAGCAATACCAACCACTAGCATATACATAGCCAAGCAGTTTTGGTTATTGACTGACACGGTTTGTAGTGCAATTATTGAACCAAGAGCCACTCGGTTGTTGTATGGGGCATAATGGAGATTGTTTCTTGGTCCCTGGGCCGGTAAGAATGAGCCAGAGTTGTCTAGACGCTATGGCAACGCCGGCAATCACAGCCAGAGGCTCCGAGTTCCGGGATGTTATGGCTCGCTTAAACAGTGGACTTAGGTATGCATTCAATCTTTCACCAACATCCCCGGAAAGAAAATCAGAATCTTGGTCAGGTGATGATGGCTACAAAGTGATTACAGTATCTGGTTCTGGAACTGCTGCGATGGAAATGGTGATGGCTAATCGTTTCAGACCAAATGATAGAGTCTTAGTTCCAACAAACGGGAAGTTTGGTGAAAGGGTTGCAGAGATGGGTTCTAGGTTTTGTAATGTTAAACATTTGAAGTATGAATGGGGCCGTGCATTTGATTTTGGAGAAATTGAAGAGCAATTGGCGAGAGGTAATTGGGAAGCGCTCGCAATTTGTCACAACGAAACCTCATCTGGTATTACTCAAGATGCACTCGAGCTTGCAGAGATGTGTCAAAGGCATAATGTTGCGTTTATTTTAGATGGTATCACAAGTGTGGGAGGATTACCGGTCCATCCGCATGAATGGAAGGCAGAGGCCGTGGTTATGGGTGCACAAAAATGTACAGCAGGACCAAGCGGCATTGCCGCTATTGCAGTTAATCAGCATTTCATTGATAGATGCATAGCAATTAGAAACCAAGATGACTCAAACCCTACTTTTTACTTGGATATACTTCCTGCTCTAAAGAAAGGTGACGATGATCAAACACCCTGGACTCCAGCAATAAACGCAGCCATGGGTTGGGCTGTTGCACTCGAAGAATTGAAGGAAGAAGGTCTTGAACAGAGGTGGAAGAGGTGTGCAAAACTAGCCAAAGGTGTACGGAATTTGTTTATTGACTTAGGGTTTGATTTGCTTGCGGATGAATTCTTTCGCTCATCTACAGTCACGGCTATAATGTATCCTGAAGGAATAGATGATGAATGGCGTACAAGGCTCAAAGAACAGTACTCAACCCAAGTCATAGGTGCTCAAGACCACCTGAAAGGAAAGATGTTTCGAGTAGGTAGCATGGGTACAACACCAGTCTCAGAGATGGTTGAGGGATGTAAGAGGATGATTTCTTGCTTCAACGACTTTGGCATGGATTTACCGGAAATAGATGTTGAATCATACTTTAAGTGATTTCTATGAATATAGTCTTGGGTCGATTTCAACCATTTCACAAGGGTCATGCATTTTTAGTGGACGAAGCATTGTCTCGGGGAGATACAGTGATTGCAATTGGTTCCAGTAATGCTGAAGCCAGCTTTAGCAATCCATGGAGTGCTGACGAAAGAGAAGAAATGATTAGGATATGGCTGGGAGAAAGAGAGGCAAAAATAGTAAAGATTCCAGACATTAATGACCCACCAAACTGGGTTGAACATGCAAGAAAATACCATGGAGATGGGATATTAGTTACCAGTGATGAAACTACCAAGATTTTGTATGAAAAATCTAATTTCGAAACAGAGTGGATCGAAATGAAAGATAGGGAATCTTACGAAGGTTGGCGGGTAAGGGCCACGTTGAAGATGTTGTCAACAGTTTATGAAACAGAAGCACAAAAAGAAGTCATGTCCGCTTCAATACCGGAGAAAGTAGTGGAATGGTTGGTCGATAATGATGCCCTATACCGCTTGTATGCAATGTCGAGAGATTTAGAGCACGTCGGATAAACCTAACCCTCAATGCTTATGTGTATGTTCGCTTACGTATGTACGTGAACCTGCTAAAGAGGATAGGCATGGTTGCCGCCGGGCTTGGGTTAAGTGGAGCAATAGGGGCAGTATCTTCTGTTCTACTGCTGTACGTTTTGATAGATGCAACAATTGCTGGTGCTGACGAGGTTGTTTGGCTTTATTTGTGTGCGGCTGTCGGTGTGATTGTTGGAGGAATTTGCTTTCGTGTTGTATTGTGGGCAGGAAAGCCTAAATCGATTTTGCAATAAATCAAAAATCAACTTCTGCGAGAGTTTGATAACTCGTCCTTGACACCGTATTGCCATGGGTCTGAAAGAAAAGTTCGGGATTGACCTCGGAGTTTTCAGAGATTCAACAACTTGGAAGGCATTAGGAATCGGATTAATTCTATTTTCTATCATTGGCTATGCAGGGTTGTCAATGTTCGATTTTGCATCTGCAGGGTATGGAGTAGACAGAGATAGGATAGAAGAAGCCCCGGACTTTGAGATTGATACCCTAAATCGAACTGTTGAAGAATCTGGCTTGGTTAACGAAACTGGTTGGTTCAAGTTATCTGAGCATAGAGGTAAAGTCATCGTTCTCGATTTCATGGCGATTGACTGTGCTAACTGCCACCTTGTCCAAGCACACTTGGAAAAAGAAATCGATGACTGGAGGGAATATAACGGGGATTATGACATAATTGTCGTGTCGATTGGAATGTGGTACTCTGTAGAATCATTAGATATGCTTAATGACACGTTTGGGGATGAATCCTCGTCATCCCACATGCCTTGGCTTGTAGGTACAGGAGATACTAATTCTGTTCTAAAATCAGAGGTAATACACTCCGGATTCAATTCATCACAGGTTGACTTAGATGATGGTACCTATTGTATCAAAGCACAAGTCAATGGCTCTGAAAAAGAAGTTTCCTGCTTTGATGTAGGCAAAGGACTCCATGACAATGATGATTTAGATGTTGATGTAGAAGGAATTGAATTAACAATAATAGAAAATACGTCAGTTAATTTCACTATCGAAACTACCCTAGAAGGGGAAATCAGTTGGGAAATAATCGAATTTACAAGAGGCGATATGGTAGAAGAATATCAGGCACAAGCAATACCGGTTGTTTTGGTTATTGACCACGAAGGGTTCATAGTTGCAAAAGAAAGTTCAGGAACTCCAACTGGTGGATGGGATGACTTCGATAACGCAGTCCTTGCTGCGGCAAGGGGTGATGCTGAGGATATGAGGTTCTCTCTTGCTGAGGTCGATCGCTCTGCAGGTGCGATATTCACAATGGGATTGTTGTTAGGAGTACTTGTATACTTCTCGCCTTGTGCTTTTCCTATACTACCTGGATATATCTCGTACTATGTTGGTCTAGGCCAGCGAGAAGACGAACTAATTGAAGCTGGTAAACTGGAAAGTAGAATGCCCGCTCATTGGATTTTAGGTGGGCTTGCCGCTCTAGGTCAACTCACATTTTTTGCTGTGATTGGAATTGTGATTCTCGGTCTCGGGAGTTTTGTGAATTTGTCAGGAGTTTTACACTACTTTGCC
>MDTA01032425.1_pt1 | contig 10046 bp, 17 predicted proteins | sample 811151 | NCBI WGS metagenome assembly MDTA01 (sample SAMN05326648, study PRJNA326480) | marine metagenome | isolation source: seawater | place: Indian Ocean: South | collected 2010 | reverse complement strand
TCGCTAGTTGCTGAAAATGTTGCTCTTCAACTCGAGAGAAGGATTGCTTTTAGGCGAGCCTTGAAAAAGGCAGTTCAAACAACCATGTCAATGGGTGCGGAAGGCATTAGAATTCAGTGTGCAGGAAGACTTGCTGGTGCTGATATTGCGAGAACCGAACAACTTCGGGAGGGTCGTGTTCCCCTGCATACTCTCAGGGAAAATATAGATTATGGGTTGGTTGAGGCGAACACGGTCTACGGCATTATTGGAATCAAATGCTGGATTTGTCTTAAGGATGAAGACAAAATTTTCTAATTTTAAACCCTTTTGTTATGCCTAAATTACTTCCATCGAGAACAAAATATCGCAAGGTTCATAAGGGACGCGTCCGAGGTAAGGCATCTCGTGGTAACACCGTATCCTTCGGGGAATTCGGAATACAAACCTTATCCCGAGGTCGCATGACTTCAAATCAAATTGAAGCTGCTCGGGTAGCGATTAATCGTCATCTTAAACGTAAAGGAAAGGTTTGGATACGAGTTTTTCCCCACAAACCTGTCACCAAAAAACCTGCCGAAACTCGACAGGGAAAAGGAAAGGGTCCCGTCGATCATTGGGTTGCAGTGATAAAACCCGGTCATGTATTATTTGAAATTGCTGGATGCTCCTTATCATTGGCTCGGGAAGCATTGGGTCTTGCTGATTCCAAGCTTCCTTTCCGTTGCAGGTTGGTTACTCGTCAAAAAACCTACTAAGATTTAAGATAATGAAAATGTCTGAAATTAAAGAATTGTCGTCCTCTGAGCTTCAGAAAAAGCTTCGTGAACTGGGAGAAGAACTGCTTCAACTTCAAATCCGTAAACAAACCGGACAAGTTGAAAAACCTCACCTCATTAAAGCTATACGAAGGGATCGTGCGAGAATTCTTACAACCCTTGGACAAACAAATTCTTAAAAGAATCTGAAAATACTTTGAACTCGATGACTGAAGAAAACCAAAGAAATAACCGTAAGGAACTGATTGGAGTCGTACTCTCCAAGACAGGGGATAAATCCATTAAGGTCGTTTACGAATATAAGATCCCGCATCCCCTTTATAAAAAGGAGATTCGTAGAAAAACGACTTTCCATGTTCATGACGAATCCAATGGTTCAGGTGTTGGCGACAAAGTGAAGATCATGGCCACCCGTCCGCTTAGTAAACTTAAGCGTTGGAGGGTTTTAGAAATTGTGGAGAAGGCTCCCGTACTTTAACAAATCATGATACAATTGCTTAGCAGATTAGAAGTTGCAGATAATACCGGTGCCAAGAAGGTCCGTATGATTCGACGACTTGGCCAAAATAAAAAGACTGCTTCTGTTGGTGACATCATTGTATGTCATGTCAAGGAAAGCTCGACTGAAGCGGCAATAAAGAAGGGAACTGTAGTTCGAGCATTAGTTGTTAGGACTAGGGCTCCTCTTCGTCGACGCGATGGAAGTTATTTGAGGTTCGATGAGAATGCAGTTGTCATTGTTAATGATGATGGCACTCCAAAGGGGACTCGGATTTTTGGTCCTGTTGCCAGAGAGCTCCGTCAAAAATACATGAAGATTATATCTCTAGCACCGGAGGTTCTGTAAAATGGCTAACAAAATTAAAAAAGGTGACGAAGTGGTTGTCATTTCTGGAGACCACAAGGGAAGCAAGGGTAAAATCCTTCAGGTTATCAGGGCTAAAAATCGTGTAATCGTGGAAGGTGTAAATTTAATCAAAAAACACGAACGTAAAACCCAAGACAATCCCCAAGGTGCAATCGTCGAGAGGGAAGCTTCGATTCACTACTCTAATGTCCAAAAAACGGTTGCAGCTAAGTGACCCTTTAATTTTACCGTAAACATCATGAATGTCCCCGAATTAAAGAAAGTCTATCTTGAAAAAGCAGTTCCTGCCTTAATGAAATCTCAGGGGTATCGAAATGTGCATCAAGCTCCAAAAGTTGATAAGGTTGTCATTAACAGCTCTTTTGGTGCGGAAATGGACAAGAATGGCATTGAAGAGTTGCGGAAAGATATTGCTTCACTTGCCGGACAGGCACCAGTAGTTGTTAAAGCGAAGGTTAGCGTATCCAATTTTAAATTGAGGCAGGGAATGCCCGTTGGAATTAAAGTCACACTTCGTGGAAACGGTATGTGGGATTTTCTGCTCCGCCTGATTGCCATTGCTTTACCAAATATCCGCGATTTCCGTGGTGTTCCTGCAAAACTGGATGGAAACGGAAATTATACCCTAGGCATAACGGATCATAGCATTTTCCCTGAAATTAAAGTAGAACGCCAAAGAGTTAACACAGGTATGGATATATCCATTGTAACCACTGCGGACAACGATGTGGAAGCTGCGGAACTATTTAAATTATTAGGTATGCCTTTTCGCAAGCAATCATCTTCATCCTCAGAACAAGCTGCTGCATAACTTTTAATCCTTAAGAATCATGGCCAAGAAATCCGTTATTTATCGAAACAAAAAAAGAGAGCGAATGGTTGCAAAGTTCGCTTCCAAAAGAGATTCTCTGAAGAAGATTTTATCTAACCCCGAAACTTCAGAAGAAGACTTTTATGTTGCTCAGGCAAAGCTTTCTAAATTACCTCGCAATTCTTCTCCTGTGCGTTTGGTGAATCGCTGTACTCTGACTGGTAGACCGCGAGCGACAATTCGCAAATTCGGACTTTCACGAATAACCTTTCGTGAACTTGCCCTTCAAGGAAAAGTGCCAGGTGTAATCAAAGCCTCTTGGTAGTTATAATTAAAAACCCACAGCAATATGTCCGTTCACGATTCTATAGGAGATTTCATTACCGTAATCAGAAATGCCGGGAGTGCAGGTAAGAGCACCTGTTCCTATCCACACTCAAACTTGCGATCAGGCATAGCAAATATTCTCAAGGAAAGAGGTTTTCTTGAGGATTGCACCGAAAGTAAAACTGAAAGTGGACTGAAAAATCTAGAAATTAATCTAAAGTATGTAAATGGACAGCATGCCATTCGTGGAATAAGTCGTATCAGTACTCCTGGACGCCGTTCTTATTGTGGTTATCGTGAAATCCCAAAGATTCTGGGTGGGTTGGGAATTTCCATTCTCAGTACGCCTCAGGGAATCATGGACGACAAGACCGCGAGAAAAAATAAGTTAGGAGGAGAACTCCTCTGCAGTGTTTGGTAATCGGATGACCGTTAAAAAAGAAGTAAGATGAGTAGAATAGGAAAAGCTCCCATCAACATTCCAAGTGGAGTGCAAGTGACCATAGAGAGTCACGCGATTCTTGTAAAAGGTCCGAAAGGCGATTTGCGTCAAGAGATTTCGCCATTGGCTAAGGTTGATATTACTGATGAAATTATCCAAGTCAGCCCTGCAAACGATACTCGTTCCGCACGGGCTATTTACGGCACAACGCGCTCACTCATCGCGAATATGGTTAAGGGCGTGACTGAATCATTCAGTAAGGACTTACTCATTGAGGGCGTTGGATTTAGGGCCACGGTCAAAGGGCAGACAATAGATCTTGAACTTGGATATTCGCACCCGGTACTTTATCCCATTCCTGAGGGAATCGTTGTAACCATTGCAGACAATGTGAAGATTCATGTTGAGGGTGCTGACAAACAAAAGGTTGGGCAAGTGGCGGCAGAGATCAAAAGCTACTATCCTGTCGAGCCATATAAGGGAAAAGGTATAAGGATTGTCGGTCAATATGTGCGCCGTAAAGAAGGTAAAAAATCAGCCTAAGGTTTAACCATCATGAATTTGTCTAAAAAGAAAGAGTTAGCCCAAAAACGTCGTTGGAGAATTAGAAAAAAGGTAAATGGTACCGCAGAAAGACCCAGAGTTACCGTTCGTTTCACCAACAAAAATATCCACGCTCAGTGCATCGATGACTTAAAGTCGCATACCATGACATCACTGTCAACCAACATGGCTGAATTCAAGGATCTCTTACCCAACTTAGAAGGAGCCAACAAACTTGGTTCTGCCTTCGGCTTGAAGATCAAGGAAGAGGGAGTGAATACGATCGTATTCGATCGAGCCGGAAGAAAATATCACGGTTGTGTAAAAGCTTTTGCTGATGCACTCCGTGAGCAAAAACTTAAATTTTAAATTGTAATGAGAGAAGATAATTTAAAGAATCGTCGATCCAATGAACCTTCCGCAGAGGATGGACCGGAACTTTTTGAAAAAGTCGTACACATCAATCGTTGTGCGAAGGTCGTAAAAGGCGGTCGTAGGTTCAGTTTCGCAGCGTTGGTCGTTGTGGGAGACCAAAAAGGGAATGTAGGATTTGGATATGGCAAAGCCCAGATGGTTCCGGATGCTATCCGTAAAGGCACCGATCAGGCAAAGAAAGCCATGCACCCTGTATCTATTTCAGGTGATACGATACCTCACCCAATTCTTGGCACCTATGACGGAGGAAAGGTTTTTCTTAGGCCAGCTAGGCAAGGAACCGGTATTATTGCAGGTGGAGGAGTGCGTGCGGTTTTAGAGGCAGCGGGTGTTAAAAATATTTTGTCTAAGTCCCTCGGATCAAACAACCAATTGTCCGTTGTAACTGCTACCCTAAATGGTTTGTCCCAACTCAGAACTGCACAAGAAATTTCCAATATTCGGGGAGAAGAAGTTAATGGTCCAAAGTTCACTGTCGAAACGGCGGAAGTTACTATTCCCGAAGTTGCGACTACCTAGTTATTTTCTATACGCAAATGAAAGAAGAAAACATACCACCTGGAACCAACAAAGGTAAAAAGCGACTTGGTCGCGGAGAAGGCAATGGCCATGGCAAAACCTGCTGTAGAGGGCACAAGGGAGCCGGGGCACGCTCTGGCTATTCACTTAGAGCTGGTTTCGAAGGTGGGCAAATGCCACTTTTCCGTAAATTGCCTCAGCGAGGATTTAATCAGAAAAGGTTTCAGACTCCCCACTCAGTCGTCAACTTATCGGACCTCTCTAAAATCAAAGGAGAAAAGGTAGATATGGAGTCCCTCAAGCAGGCTGGGCTAATTCGCTCAAATTCAAAAAGGATCAAACTGTTAGGTACTGGTGAAGTAGATAAAGCTTACCAAGTTCTAGTTACACTCTATTCTAAGTCAGCGAAAGAAAAAATCGAAGCGGCCGGAGGATCATTCATAGAAGAATAAGTCAGCTCATGCTCTCTGCATTTACAAACTCCTTAAAAATTCCTGAGCTCCGGCAAAAGATTTTCTTTACCTTGGCACTGTTGTTTATTGCAAGAGTTGGTGCCAATATTCCTTTGCCAGGAGTGGATCCGACTCCAATCAAAGAGTTTTTCGAGTTGAGGGAGCAGACAAGAAGTGAATCAGATGGAAACGACATCTTGGGTTTCTACAATATGTTCACCGGTGGTGCCCTCCTCAATGGGGCACTTTTCGCCCTTGGAATCATGCCTTACATAAGTGCTTCCATCATTATGCAATTGATGGGGGCGGTCTTTCCTCAGTTAGCTCGGTTGCAGCAAGAAGGCGAGCCGGGAAGAATGAAGATTTCTCAATATACGAGGTATTTAACTATTGTAATTTGCCTTGTACAGGGGGGCTTGCTTGCAGTTGCGCTACAAAACAGTCCAGGTAGCCTTATTCAAGGTTTCAATCCAGCAGATATTGGTTTGGATGGCAGACCATTAGGGCAAATTGTGGTAGCCGGCTCATCTACGATGTTTATTGTGACTTCCATCATTTTTCTTACCACGGGGTCCCTTATACTCATGTGGCTTGGAGAGCAAATTACCCAGCGAGGCATCGGTAATGGCATATCCCTTTTGATCACGGTAGGCATTTTGGCGGACTTGCCCAAGGCGTTGGCAGACGCTTACGCACTTGTTTTCTTAGCACCTGCTGGCGATAATATGGTGATCGTTAAGGCGATTCTGATGGTTGCTCTTTTCCTATTGGTTGTAGGAGGTATCATTGCGGTAACCCAAGCACAGAGAAAAATCCCCGTACAGTACGCTAAAAGAATGGTAGGTCGCAAGGTTTTCGGGGGCCAAAGCTCTTTCTTACCCCTTAAAGTTAATTACGCTGGGGTTATGCCGGTCATTTTTGCAAGTGCCATTCTTATGTTTCCCGCTCAATTGCTCCGCACCCTTGGTGCTGCTATTGCCGACTCACCTACGGAAACAAATTGGGCCATGGAGTTGGCCAACGTCTTTGCTAATCGAGGTTGGTTCTACTACCTCTTTTATGGCGGTCTGATCCTTGTTTTCAGTTACTTCTGGGTGTCGATTATGTTCAAGCCAGTTCAAATCGCTGACGACCTCAAGAAAAACGGTGGTTATGTTCCGGGTGTTCGTCCTGGAGACCATACAGCGAAATTCCTCGATTTCGTTATGACTCGGCTCACCTTAGCTGGCTCTATATTCCTTACTGTGATCGCGGTATTTCCGGATTTTATTTTTAAGACTGCCAATGTATCCTACAATGTAGCCACTTTCTTCGGAGGTACTGGGATGTTGATTATCGTCGGTGTCGTGCTTGATACGATGCGTCAAGTCGAAACCTTTCTCTTGCAAAGGCATTATGATGGTTTCCTTCGCAAAGGGCGAATACGCGGACGTTCCTCTAATCAAAACCAGGGGATCGAGTCACTCGAGCTGAAGGACTTTGAAGCTCAGATGCGTCCACTCATTTATATTTCTTGTTTCTTATTCGCTCTCGGACTCATTGGGTACTTTCTCAAGAGTGCATAACTTACTTTAATCTTACCACAGAATTATCATGGCCAGACTGCTCGGAGTAGACATACCTAATCGAAAAAAAATTGAATTTTCATTGAGATACATTTATGGCGTAGGACCTACCCGTGCCCAGTCGATTCTTGCGGCAACCGGTATTGACCCGAATCGCCGAACGATGGATCTGAACGAACAGGAACTGAGTTTGATCAGCAATTACATCATTGATCAGAAGATTATGGTTGAGGGTGACCTGCGCAGAAACATCACCAATAACCTTAAGCGACTCCAAAGCATTCGCTGTTATCGGGGTTTGCGCCACCAAAGAGGCTTGCCTGTCAGAGGTCAAAGAACCATCACCAATGCAAGAACCCGCAAAGGTGGAAGAAAAACCGTGGGTGTAGTCAGAAAAGCCTAAGTATATTTAAATAATTTGATTATGAGCGAAGAAGAACAAAAGGAAGAAACCACCGATGAAGTGGTGCCCGTAGAGGAAAAGCCTCAGGAAAAACCACCGGCGAAAGCAAAAAAGAAAGAAAAAGCCACGGAAACGACCGAAGCCAACTCTGCACCCAAGGCGGAATCCGAGGAAGAAAAAGAGGATCCCACCAGTGAAAAGAAAGAGGAAACTGCAGCTGATTTGCTTGGTGCAAATATTGAGCAAGTTAAAGTTAGAAAAGCAAAGGGAAGCAAAAATATTTCTTCCGGGATATGCTTCATTGTGGCTACCTTTAACAACACCAAGGTTTCATTTTCCGATATGAAAGGGAATGTCATTTCATGGTCAAGTTCTGGTAAATGTAATTTTCGCGGTTCCAGAAAATCGACTGCCTATGCCGCACAAGTCGTTACTCAGGACGCCGGTCGTGTCGCTATGTCACACGGCATGAAAGAAGTTCTCGTAAAGGTTAAGGGTCCGGGCATGGGAAGAGATTCGGCAATCCGTGCATTGCAAAGCCTTGGTTTCAGCGTTACCTCGATCGTTGATGTTACACCCGTCCCACATAATGGCTGCCGTCCTCCAAAGAGAAGACGAGTATAGAGAACACTCACCTCATCAACCACTTTTAATTCTATGTCACGATACACAGGACCAACCACAAGAATCAATAGGCGTTTTGGGATGGCAATCTTCCCTGCAAACAAAGCCTTTGAGCGTCGCACTTATCCACCGGGTCAACATGGGCCTTCCTTTAGAAGGAAAGTCAGTGATTACGGGGAGGGGCTTATTGAAAAGCAAAAGCTCAGGATGATGTACGGTCTGACTGAAAAACAATTTCGTAACATGTTTGAGCGTGCCAAAAGAAAACAGGGCGTAACAGGCGAAATTTTTCTAACCATGCTGGAAACCCGTTTGGATAATGTAGTTTATCGGTTAGGCTTTGCAAAAACAAGGAAAGCTGCCCGTCAATTCGTAAACCACGGCCACCTTTTGGTGAACGGAAAGAAAGTGGATATTCCTAGCTATCAGGTTTCGGTTGGAGATGAAATCGGTGTTCGGGAGAAAACCTCTTCCAGGCAGGTTGCAACACGCAACTTGGAAGGATCTCAATACCACACCTCTCCTCCTTGGGTTGAGGTAAACGCTGATTCCCTGCAAGGCACAGTCGCTCGCATTCCACAGACTGAAGAACTTGATCAAAGCGTAAATGTGCAATTGGTCGTGGAATTTTACAGTCGTTAATTTATTTACTTTAATTCAACAATATCTCATTATGGCAACAAGACTTGGAAAGTTCGAACTACCTAATCGCCTCGTTAAAGAAGAAGAAACGGCAACCGAAAAGTACGCAAAGTTCATCGCGGATCCCTTTGAATCCGGTTATGGACACACGATCGGCAATGCCTTTCGTCGAGTTTTGCTCAGTTCCATTGAAGGAGCAGCGATCTCATCTCTGAAAATGGACGGAGTCCAGCATGAGTTTCAAAGTGTGGATGGCGTTGTCGAAGACATCACTGATATCGTTTTGAATCTCAAGAAAGTGTTAGTTATAAGTCACAAGGCTGATCCGGTAACCTTAACCCTCGAAGTCGAGAGTGAAGGCGAAGTTACGGCAGCGGATATCGCACCGGCAGAAGGCATTGAAATCATTAATCCAGAACAGTTGATTTTGACGACCGATAGCAAGCGAAAGATATCGGCAGAAATGGTTGTTACTATTGGCCGCGGTTTTTGCCTTGGGGAGGATAGCAAATCTGATGACCAGCCTATAGGAATGATTAATGTTGATGCTCTCTACAGCCCCGTAAAATTGGTTAAGTATGATGTGCAAAATACTCGTGTCGGGCAAATGACAGATTATGACAAGCTTATTCTCGAGGTAAACACAGATGGAAGAATCTCACCAGATGATGCACTTAAGCAATCCGCAGCCATTCTTCGTCATCATTTGGATGTTTTTGACCAAATCAGCGAAGAGCAAATTGAGTTTGAAAGCCATTCCAAGGAGGTGAGCGAAGAGCAAAACAGACTTCGTAACCTGCTTAGCATGAGCGTAAATGAAATTGAACTTTCCGTTCGAGCTGCGAATTGTCTTAATAACGCAAACATTACAACAGTTGGAGAATTGGCTACAAAATCCGAGCCCGAAATGTTAAAGTATCGGAATTTTGGTAAAAAATCCCTCAACGAAATAAAAGCCAAACTAGAGCAATTAGGCTTAAGTTTGGGCATGAAGTTTGAAAACCGACTTCTTGAAACCGCATCGAACTAATTAAATCATCCTATTATTTTTCTTTCCGATGAGACATCGAAAACATAACCATCAACTCGGAGTAAAAACCGCTCATCGAATTTCATTAATTGCCAATCTTGCCTCTTCATTGATTGAAAATGGAAGGATCAAGACAACCTTGGCTAAGGCACGGGCACTACGTCCTGCCATTGAGAAATTAATTACCTTGGCCAAAAAAGCTCATTTAGCTGAAGATAACGCACAAAAATTACATTATAGAAGGCTTGCCATAGCCAGAATAAGGGACAAGAAAGCGGTAAAGAAGTTGTTTGACGAACTTGTCGAACAGTTTGCAAAGCGTAACGGAGGCTATACGAGAATTTACAAACTTGCCCTACCCCGATTAGGTGATGCTGCTGAAATGGCTTTGATTGAATTTGTAGAAGAGTCAACAACTAAGAAATCTAAGAAGAAAAAAACTGCCAAAGCCAAGACTAAGGTAGACCAATCGCAAGAAAATAAAGCATCTGGAAAGGGTTCTGATGCCAAGATTTCAGATACTGACGCTCAACCTGAAGCGTCAGTCGAAGAAGCCGAATCCACCGAAGAAGCCGAATCCACCGAAGAAGCCGAATCCACCGAAGAAGCCGAATCCACCGAAGAAGC
>MDTA01098933.1_pt1 | contig 10047 bp, 9 predicted proteins | sample 811151 | NCBI WGS metagenome assembly MDTA01 (sample SAMN05326648, study PRJNA326480) | marine metagenome | isolation source: seawater | place: Indian Ocean: South | collected 2010 | reverse complement strand
GGCGTCAGCAGAAATGAGATTTACAAAGCTATATAATTCTATTTTAGATCTTTATGAGTTGGAGGTTTATAAAGATTACAGTACTCAAATAGAAAATATTAAACATGCTTATGATTCAAAGAATGGGATAGAATCTATTGAAGATATGCTCAATAAAGATGATAAATCTGACATGGTAATTAGCTATCTATTGGGCATGCAGTATGAACGATCTTTTCATCATAAACAGGTAGGTAGCTCTCAATTTGTCAATTCCAATCAAACTTTTGAAAACTATAAAAAACAACTACTTATGAATGGAATATTAACTGATAAACCATCAAAGCTTTTTGACAGAAAATTTCTTAACACACAAATAGAACCTCTAGGCTCTTCGACTGCTTTAATCCCTTTAGTCTGTGCTTTCATAGGTTTGTTTTTATCTATCCTAATTATAATCTTGCTGAAAAATGTTCGGTTTATAAAATAGTTCATCAAACTTAATGAATTACAAAATCAAGATCATTTTTTTAATAAGTTCACTTATATTTTTTTCCCTCTTTATTTTAATTGGTTTTTACTCTTATCCTCAGGAAGATGCATTAATACTATATAGATACTCAATAAACTTGGCAGAAACTGGACAAATAGCTTTTAATCAAAATGGTTTACATACAGAAGGAGCTACTGATTTTTTATGGATGATATTATTAGGAGTTTTATTTTATTTTAAAATTGATCCATATATTTCTACCATTATTTTTTCTACAATATGCTTCTATTTGGTTTTAAGCATATTTTATAAAGATGTTTATAAATCTAATGACGCCTTTTTCTATATTTTATTTTGCTTATTTCTTTTGAATATAGGCCAGGTAACTGGCTCTTCATTATATGGATTTAGTACTATCGTTTTTTGCGTTATAGGTCTTATTGTTTATCAACAGGCCTACAAAGGCAACTTCTTTAATTGGTTCATTGCATCAATTATTTTTTGTCTTTTTAGACCTGAGGCCTTAATATTTTTTCTTCCGTCAATATTTTTAGCTTACAAAACTGCAAGCGAATTATTTGAGATTAAAATATTTTTTAAATATTTTATTATTATATTAATAACCGGAATCATTTATTTTTGTTGGAGATATATTTATTTCGAAAACCTACTGCCACTTCCGTTAATAGTCAAGCAGCATGGAGGAGAACTAAGTCTTATTCGATTCTTTGCTACTATATCTCAGTTAACTTCAACATTATTTATTGCTTTAGTCATACCAATTATAGTTTTTTTATTAAATTCAAAAAAAGAATTTTTTAGTTTAAATAATAATATACTTATTAGCTTTACCCTCATTAGTATATCTTGTTTGGTCTACATTTTCAGCGTGTCAATGGGATATCAATCTCAAAATATTTTTTTTAGATATTTTGCACCAGTCTATTTTATAGTTTTTTTAGTTTCAATGTATTGCCTAATGAAATTACAGAAGTCAAAATATATATATTTAATATGCATGGTATTAATTTTTCTCGGATCTTTTGACAATAGTAATTTATTAAATCGTGCTTTTCATATTGAAGAAAGAAATATTAGCAATCCAACTACTAACATCATGCAGGAATTCACAAAAAAATCATTTGCTAATCATCCATTATTAGCAGTAGCTAACAGTATAAAATCTGACAATTTAAACAGTATAATGGTGACAGAAGCAGGGGTACTTCCTTTTGTAACAAAATTCAAAACATATGATTTAGTGGGTTTAAATACTCAAAAATTTGCATATAGTCCTTTGATGTGCAATGATATTGAACAAATTGATCCAGAGCTAATTGAAATAGATGTTGGTCCAATTCATGATGTGTTTAATTTATCAAATTTATATGCAAATGAAGATTTGCCGCAATGTGGAATAATTGATAAGAATATTATTTATGATGAAATAAGTATTGTTGATAAAAAATTGCTTACAGAAATTGAAAACTATAAATATTTTGAAGATATTGACTCAAGTCATAAAAATGCTTCAGTCTATATTGCCGCTCAAAATGTAGTATTTTGCCTAAGTGAAAATAAAAATTATTTAGAGTTATTTATCAATCAAAAATCTGATCAATTATATTTTATAAAAAATGATAATGAAAATTTAAAGCAATCACTTCTAGATAGTTGTAGTTATAAAACTGAAGGATATTTTAAAAATGCTAGATAATAAAAAAATTAGTTTAGGATCCTGGATTACTATAGGACATAGTGCAATATGTGAATTGATGTCATCATTTGACTTTGATTGGCTTTGTTTTGATTTAGAGCATTCTTCCATAAATTATTCTGATTTATATAATTTAATTCCAATAATTGAAAAAAATAACTGCCTACCAATTGTAAGAGTTGGGAAAAATGATGAACTTGAAATTAAAAGAGCATTAGATGCAGGAGCAAAAGGCATTATAATTCCGAATATCAAAAATAAAAAAGAGGCAGAATTAGCTGTGAAATTTTGCAGATACCAACCTTTAGGTCAAAGGGGAGTAGGCTTATCTCGCGCTCAGGGCTATGGATTTAAATTTAGATCTTACCAAAAAACTAGTACCAAAATTCCAATTTTAGCTTTGATTGAGAATAAAGAAGCAATAAAAAATTTGTCAGAAATAATTAATACTAAAGGAATATTTGGAACTTTAATTGGACCTTATGATTTATCAGCATCATATGGAAAGCCAGGTCAATTTGATGATAATAGTTTTTTAAATGCAATTTTAGAATATGAAAAAACCTGCAAATCATACAAAAAGCCAATGGGCATGCATGCTGTAAATGAAAGTGAATCTCAAATTAAAAATAAAATCAAAAAAGGTTATAAATTTATTGGTTTGAAGTTGGATACAATTTTACTTGGAGAAAATTGTGAACAAATACTAAAAAAAATAAAAAAATGACTGTGAATGTCGGTGTAATTCCCGTTAGAATGAATAGTTCTAGATTTCCTGGAAAACCTCTTAAGAAAATATGTAATATTCCGATGCTTGCTCACATATATGAAAGGGTAAAGATTTCAAAAAAACTTGACAAAATTTACATCGCAACGTGCGATAATGAAATATCACGCTATGCATCAACAATTGGGGCTGAGTGTATAATGACGAAGAAAACTCATAAAAGAGCATCTGATAGAGTAGAAGAGTCGATACATAAAATAGAAGCGATTATTGGTAAAAGGATTAAAAACATTATTATGGTGCAGGGGGATGAACCACTAGTTCATCCAGAAATGATTGATAATACTATATCATTTTTAAATAAAAAAAATGTTGGAGTAACAAACATTGTTACAGAAATAGAAAAAATTTCAGAATGGGAGAATGAAAATTTAATTAAAGTTTTATGCAATAAAGACAATAACGCTATATACTTTTCTCGGCAACCAATACCATTTTTAGATACTTTTTCAAAGAAATATACTCTTAGGCAGATATGTATCATTGGTTTTACAAGAAAAATGATTAAAAAATTTCAATCATTGTCTGAAAGTAAGTTGGAAATACTAGAGTCTATTGATATGAACAGATTTATTGAAAATAATATTCCGATTAAGCTTATCTATACACAACAGAAACCATTCCCTGTAGATACCTATACAGACTTAAAAAAAGTAGAACGCTTAATGAAAAAGGATAAACTATTTGAAAACTACAGAAGAAAATTTAATGCATAGAATCTTAATAGCGCCAACAACATTTGGTACTATTTCAAATGAACCAATTAAAAGATTAAAGAATGCAAACTGTCAACTAGTATTTAATAGCTATAAATCTAGACTTAATCAAAATCAATTAGTTAATTTAGCTAGTGATTGTGATGGAATTATAGCAGGAACTGAAGAATATAATAAAGATGTTATAAAAAAATTAAAAAAATTAAAAATTATATCTCGTTTAGGTGTTGGAATTGATAATATTGATATCAAAGCAACAAAACATCAAAAAATTAAGCTTTTAGTGACTCAATCTTCGCCGTCGCGTTCTGTAGCTGAACTTGCTATGGGTTTGATATTAAATATTTTAAGAAAAATAAGCACTTCAGATAGAAATATAAGGTTGGGCAAGTGGGATAAAAAAATGGGAAATTTACTCTCTTTTAAATCTTTAGGAATCATTGGACTTGGTAAAGTAGGAAAAGAATTAGTAAAATTACTAAGTTCATTTGGAGTTAAAATATTTGTTTATGATAAAAAGTGTGATGAAGTTTTTTGTAAAAAATATAAATGCCAAAAAGTTTCTCTAAATAAACTTTTAAGTAACTCTGATATAATTTCTATACATATTAATTCCACAAATAAAACTAAGGCAATATTCGATAAAAAAACTTTTGCGATGATGAAAAAAAATGCGATATTAATAAATACCTCTCGTGGGAGTTTAATTAATGAAGAAGACTTAAGAAAAGCTCTTAAAAATAAACAAATTAGAGGAGCCGCACTTGATGTATTTAATGAAGAACCATACCGAGGAAAATTAAGCAATCTAGATAACATTTTGCTTACTCCACACATAGGTTCTTATGCTGAAGAAATCAGACTTCAAATGGAATTAGAATCTGTTGAAAATTTAATCAAAAATTTAACCAAATAACTGATATAAATAATTACTGATAAGAAAGATTTTAAAGTAACGGTTAACTGTGAAAATAAGGTAAATTATTATTTTACTTATGAAGAAAAAAAATATTTTAATTATTGGCGGAATGGGTTTTATAGGTCAGCATGTAACTGAACTATTTAGAAAAAAGAAGTTTAATATTACAATTCTTGATATAAAAATTCCCTATAAGAATCGAAGTAAAGATATCAAATATATCAAGGGAAGTGTTGAACATCAAAAAACTGTTCAGAGAGCAATGAAAAAAATTGACTATGTTTTTCATTTTGCAGGAGAATCAGATATTTATAGGGCAAACAAATTTCCCCTTCAAGCAGTAAAGAAAAATATTTTAGGTACATCAATAGTATTAGATCAGGCAGTTAAAAATAATGTAAAGCGGTTTATGTTTGCTAGCAGTATATATGTCTTTAGCGAACAAGGTGGTGTTTATAGGACAACCAAACAAGCATGTGAATTACTTATAGAGAATTATAGTCAAATATACGGCCTAAAATATACCAATTTAAGATTTGGTTCTTTGTATGGAATTAAATCAAACAATTCAAATTTTATTCACAAGATGATTAACGATGCCAATACTACGGGACGTATGATTAGAAATGGAGATGGCTCAGAAATTAGAAACTATATAAACGTTAAAGATGTCGCTAAATATTGTTGTGTTGCCTTAAAAAGAAAATATGAAAATAAAAATATTATGATACTAGGCAAAGAAAGAAAATCTATAAGGCAAGTATTAAATTTAATAAAATCTAAAATAAGTAAAAATATAAAAATAGATTATACTGGTGAAAGAGATTTTGCTCACTATAAAACTTCACCATTCACTTTTAAAAAAAGAAAAATAGAATATTTAAATGAGTTCGATGAAATTTCATTTGAAGAAGGCATTAAAGAAATAATAGACGAGATTAATTATAAAAATGAAAAAAAAAGTAAGGATTAATGAAAAAATTAATCTACTTATATTTACTAATAAAAATGAGTTTATTAGTGAACTAATTAAAATTTTTAATGAACAATTTTTAAAATACGGCATAAAAAATTTTTTGTTACCTGGTGGAAAAACTCCTATAGATTTTTACATTGAGCTTTCTAAACAAAACATTGACTGGAGTAAAATTACTTTTGCGTTAACTGATGAGAGATTATTAGATGACAATTACGATAATTCTGAAGAATCAAATTTTTCTAATGTTAATAGATACTTAATAAAGTCCATATATAAGACTATAAAGCCAAAATTTATTCATTTGCCAAAAAGTAACAAAAAGTATGATCAATCAACTCAGAAAGAATTCTTAAAAAATTTTTCAACTTTCTTAGGCGTAGGAACTGATGGCCATATCGCTTCTATTTTTAACGATGATTATAATGAAAATGATGAAGAAATAATATTTTTTACCTCAAAAAAACATCACAAGCACTTTAGAGTTTCATGGACACTCAATAGTTTGCTTAAATCTCAAGCAATTTTCATTATACTTGATGGTCAAGAAAAAAAAGAAATAGTGGATGCAATTATTAATTCCAAGTTAAAATCAGATATGCCTTATCTTAAACTTTTAAAAAACTACAAACAGCAGATTATAGTTCTGTGGAATAAGTAAACTAAGTAATATGATAAAATGTTTAATATTTGATTTTGATGGTGTTATTTTGGACAGTGTAAATATAAAGACACTGATATTTAAAGAAATGTATTCACATTATGGTACAGGTATTGCAAATAAAGTTGAAGATTATCATTTGAAGAATGGGGGAATGTCGAGGTTCAAAAAGTTCAAATATTTCGAAGAGGTTATTTTAAAAAAAAAGTGTTCAAATAAAAAGATTAATTTTTTGTCAAAAGAATTTGAATCTAAAGTTAAACATAAAGTTATAAAAGCATCTTATATTAAAGGAGCAAAAAGATTTTTAATCACTAATTACAAAAAATATAAATTTTTTATTTCAACTGGTACTCCTCAAAAAGAAATTGTTGAAATACTTAAAGAAAAAAAAATAAAGCACTTATTCAAGGGAATCTATGGATCACCTGAATCAAAAAAAATCATATAAAAAAAATAATCAAAAAATATTCTTTTAAAAAAGAAGATATACTTTTTTTAGGAGATTCTAGAAATGATTATGAAGCTGCCTTAGATCAAAATATTAATTTTATTGCAGTTGGAAACAATTATTTTTTTAAAGAAAAAGAAATCGATAAATTAGTAGATTTGAGTCAGCTGAATAGGTACCTTGAGATATTAAAATGAAATCTCTAACAATATCAATTAATTTAGGCTCAGATTCATCTCCTAGTAGCAAAGACGTATTATTCTGGAATGCAGAAGATAATAGCAAAGGACAAATGATTTCTAATTATTTAGAAAAATACAAAGTTGAAATAAGACATACTTATTTACGTTTCATTGATGAACTAGCAAATAAAAAAATTGATAACAATACTATCACTAAAGCATTTTCATTAGATAATCATCATAACTTATGGAAAACCTCACTGATAAATGAGAAATGTCCGATTAAATCACCTCATATTGTTGACTGTTTAAAGCTTATTTGCCTAGAAAAAATCTTAATACAAAAAAAAATAAAACTTATTAACCTTTATTCTCAAAATAATGAGATAACAAAGTCAATAGAGTTATTATGTTTAAGAAAAAAAATAAAGCTTATCCAACATAGAAAAATTAGTTTTAATCGAATATTTCACTTCATTAAACTACCACTAAGCCTCAGAGCGTTCATATATATTTTAAGAATAGGAATTAACTATGTTAATTTTTTTGGGACTAATAATCACTTAAAAAAATATACAAATAAAATCTCAATTTTTTCGTATTTATTAAATTTTGAAGTTAAAGCCAATAGCAAAGAAAAAATATTATTTCATTCTTCTTATTGGAACAAGCTTCCTGAGATGATTAGAAAAAATTTTAGAGGCATCAATTGGTTTCATATACCTATTGGCTTCCAAACAAAAAATTACAGTAAAATAGAAAATTTAAATCATTTAAAATTAAAAGATAAGCATGAACTTATCAGTAATTCTTTTAGCTTTAAATTATTTATTAAATCAACATTAATATTCTTAAAATATTTATTTAAAAAATATGATTTTAATAAAAAATTTTCATGTTTTAATTTGAAAAATTCAAACATAAATTTTTGGTATCTTCTCGAAGAAGATTGGAACAAGTCATTTAAAGGTAGTAATCTTTTTTATTCTATAATGATGATGAATATATTTGACAATATTTTGTCAAATATACCAAAACAAAAAGTTGGAATATATTTACTAGAAAATCAAGCTTGGGAAAAATCTTTAATTTCATCTTGGAATAAGTTTAATCATGGAGGATTAATTGGAGTTGCGCATTCAACAATAAGATTTTGGGATTTAAGATATTTTAGATCTAAAAAATATTTAGAAAATAAAATTTTGTTAAAAAATGAATTTCCTAACCATATAGCTGTTAATGGAATGCTATCTATGAATGCATTATTGAAAGGAGGATATAATAGAGAACTATTAATAAAAACTGAGGCGCTAAGATTTTTATATTTAAATAAATATAAGACAAATAAATATAAAAGAAAAAAAATAAAAAAGATTCTATTAATAGGTGATATTGATAAAAACAATACGATGGATCTTTTAAGTTCGATTAACACCATTCAAAGCAAAATTATCGGCCATAATATAACTTTTAGGAGTCATCCTGGACAAGTTTTAAAAAATGAAGCAAATCAATTGGGTATTAATAATTCTAATGAAAAAGAGCTTGTAAAAGATATTAATAGAAATGATTTGATTGTTATATCTGGTTCAAGCTCCGTTGCCTTGGAGGTTTTAATTTTGAATAAGCCTTTAGTAGTTTTTTTTAGTAATGATAAATTGAATTTAAGCCCACTTAGTGATTTTAAAGAAATTCATTTTGTTTCAACTCCTAAGAACTTGCTAGAATCAATAATACGTAGTAAACATAATAAAAAATTAATTAAAAAAAACAGTCTCTATTTAGATAAAGAATTAACTTATTGGAATGCAAATTTAGAAAAAATTTTTCATGAAAAATAAAAGCTTGCTTTATAAAGCCTTTAATAAAAAGAAGGTCTTAATTACCGGACATACCGGTTTTAAAGGTACATGGTTAACTTCCTGGTTAAAAATTCTTGGAGCTAATATAGTAGGTATTTCTGTAGATATACCGACTAAACCATCTCATTTTGAAAAAACAAATCTATCAAAAGAAATTATTGATTTGAGAATGGATATTAATTCGATAAATTTAAAAAATAAAATAAATAAATTTAAACCTGATTTTATTTTCCATCTTGCTGCGCAATCTTTAGTTACCGAATCCCATGAGGATCCATTAAAAACTTGGAAAACTAATGTTTTAGGAACTGCCAATCTATTAAATTCTCTAAAAAGCTATAAAAAATCATGTGTAGCAGTTTTTATAACTAGTGATAAATGTTATGATAATAAAGAATGGGCTTGGGGATACCGTGAGACTGATAAACTTGGCGGTTCAGATCCTTATAGTGGGTCCAAAGCTTCGGCCGAGATATTAATTAACTCTTTCGTAAAATCTTTTTTTTCCAAAAATCATCCAGTCAAGATTGCTTCAGTAAGAGCAGGCAATGTAATTGGAGGTGGAGATTGGTCTCCAAATAGGATTATACCAGATGTAATAAGTGCTTGGTCAAATAAAAAGCCTGTAAAAATTAGAAATCCAGGAGCAACTAGACCTTGGCAACATGTGCTTGAACCTCTAAGTGGTTATCTAACTCTTGCAGCTCAAATGTCAAAAAATAATAAACTTCAAGGTGAAACATTTAATTTTGGTCCAAATGACAATCAGATAAAAACTGTTCGAAATGTGGTCAATTCTATTTATAAATTTCTGCCCAAAAAAGCACTTATTGTACAAAAAGGTTCAAATAAAAATAATGAACATCATTTTTTAAAACTTAATTGTGACAAAGCTCTTAATACCCTTAAATGGATTCCCACACTTAATTTTGATGAGACAATTGAAATGACAATGGAGTGGTATCTTTCATATTACAAAAATCCAAAAAATATTCATAAGAAGACTGTTGAACAAATAAAGAAATATGAGGAGTTGGCAAAAGCAAGAAATGTAAGTTGGTCCTAATGCTAAAATATTTAGAAATAAAAAAACTTCTACTTATTTCACTTATGACGCTTCTTTTTTTTCATTTTTTTAAAGAAGAATATCCAATTTATTATTTATTTCTTTCTATAGTTTATATTTCATCACTTCTTTATGTAATATCTAATAAAGAAATATATTTTTATAATTCACCTACAGCGTTGTTTTATTTGATTCTGATGCCGTATTTTATATGGCTTGCTGTTTGGACACTGCGATT
>MDTA01177685.1_pt1 | contig 10048 bp, 9 predicted proteins | sample 811151 | NCBI WGS metagenome assembly MDTA01 (sample SAMN05326648, study PRJNA326480) | marine metagenome | isolation source: seawater | place: Indian Ocean: South | collected 2010 | reverse complement strand
TCTTCATATCTAGAGTCTGATATAATTAATATTTTTTTCACAACTTATTTAATAAAATAAAATTGAATTTTTTATAACAAGAAAATATATAGTTTAAACATAATCTAATTATGATAAAAAAAGGATTGTCTAAATTATTTACAAATCTTTTAAATCTACTATTGCGCAATGATAGCGGATAATTTTTTAACACCAATACAAAATCTTGGAATATTCTTTTTTTCATTGTTAGTTTGTCTTTTAAGTTTGATTTTGAACTGATATTCTTATCATGTATTCTATATCTGCTAAATGATCTGTTATAATACTCAAGATTTGTTAATTTATTAGCCCGTAAATAAAAATCTAAATCATTCCCTAAGTTATTCAAAAATTTTTTTTTAAATAAATTTTTTTTAAAGTATACTGATGAAAAGACAATATAATGCCATTTAGTTAAAAATCTTTTTCTATTAAATTTTTCTACTCTAAATTCTCCAACTTTTTTATTAAATTTATTAATAATATCTGTGTTACCATATATAAATTTAAAGTTTTGATATTTATTAAATATTTTATTCACCACAGCTAAAGTATTAGGTTTCATTTCATCATCACTATCCAACCAATTAATAATTTCTCCTTTGCTTTTATTAAAAATATTATTTAAAGAATCACCAACTCCTTCATCTTTTTTTTTAAATAAATAAATTTTTTTAGGAAATTTTTTTCTATATTTCTCAATAATTTTTAATGTATTATCGGTTGAATAATTGTCTCCGAAAATAATTTCAAAATTCTTGTACTTTTGAGAAAGGACAGAATTTATCATTCTCTCTATATACTTTTCGGCATTGTAGGTAGGGCACAATATAGAAAATTTGTAATTCATTAAGTTATATATTATTTAATTCATCAGAATATAAATTTTCATAACAAAAATAAATTTTTTTATTCATCTTTTTTAATAATTTAAGAATTTGATTTTTAATATTTTTATTTTTGAATATTTTTAAGCTATAGACAACAATTAAATCAAGATTTTTATTTTTAATCATTCCTCTTAAAACAGGTAAATAATCTAATTGATAAATTTCACTGTCATTTAATATAACTTGAAAATTATTATTCATACACATGGAATTAATAAATATTATTTGATTCCTTACAGCAATTTTGGAAACACCATTAGTATAAGTTGAACATTTAAAAATTTTATTATGAGATTTTATTTTTGTTATTTTATTTTCTAAAACCTGAATAAAATTTTCTTTCGGTTTACTTCCAAAGTTCTGATTAATTCCTATTATTCTAAAATCAAATGATATTCTTGAGACGTTTTCTTTATTTTTTTGTGTTCCGTGTATTACCTTGCTGTTAAATTGTAAATACTCATTTCTTTTTACATCAGTTTTTTTGCATAAATGTTTTAAAATTTGATTTATTTGAGCAACATCAATTTTTTTTTTTCTGAAACTTGTTAATAATTTTTTATTATCTATTTTATTATTTTGAACATATAAACTGCACGTATTTTTTGTGTTAGTTAAAGGCTTCCAAATCGTTATAGCATTTTCTCCATGACCATACCAATAATCACAATGATAACCTGTTAGCCCCAAACCTTTTAAATGAATTCGTATTGTTGGTGTTTTTTGGAAGTATCCATTTCCATTAAAATTTTTTTTTATTAGCAATTTTGCAAATTTTACATAAGCTTCTTTTGTTTTTCTTTCAGTAAATAATTCAAAAAATATTTTTTTATAATTTTCTAAATTCAAATAAATATTTTTAAGATTATGAATATCTTCTAATCTTTTTATTTTTTTCCCTCCTAATTTCATTGAATAAGAGTTAAATCTATTTAACAATTCTTTTTCTAAATAATTAAAATGTTTTAATGATATTTTACTTTTTAAATACATATTGAACTTTGAGTTTTAGAGATTAAATATATAATTACTATGAATAAATCAAACAATCATAAAATATTAATTTTAGGTTGTGAGGGTCTTATTGGTAATCAAATATGTGAAAAATTTATTAAACTCAAAAATTACAATGTTTCTGGCACAATTACAGGGATTAATCCAAAACTTAAAAAATATAATAATACGAAAAAATTAAAAATAATTAATAATTTTAAAATTAGTATAAAAAATATAGATAAAAAAATACAAATTATACAAAATTTGAATCCTAAATATGTAATAAATTGTATTGGAATAACAAAAAAACTAGCACATTTGAATAAGCTTAATACTTTACTTGTTAACAGTTTATTTCCATATCTCTTAAGAAAAAAATTAAAAAAAGAAACTAAAATAATTCATATATCATCTGATTGTGTATTTGACGGTGTTCATGGAAATTATAGTGAAGTTTCAAAAAATTATACTAATGATTTTTATGGTTTAAGTAAAAAATTTGGAGAGTACAAGAAATTTAAAAACTTGATTAATATTCGTACATCTGTAATTGGAAACGAAGTTTCATCTAAAAATGGTTTGTTAAATTGGTTTTTAAATCAAAAGAGCGAAATTACAGGTTTTAAAAATGTTTTTTTTTCAGGTCTTACCACTAACGAATTTGCAAAGATAGTTGCCGATATTTTTAACCAAAATAAACTTTATAATAAAAGATTAATCCATATTGGAGGAACTAAAATATCTAAGTACCAATTATTAAAAATATTAAATTCTATATATAAAAAAAAGATCAAAATTAAAATCTCCAAAAAAGAAAGATTGGACAGAAGTCTTAATAGTATGTACTTTTATAAAAAATTTAATTACAAACCAAAAACTTGGAATGCATTAATAAAACAAATGAAAATTGAAAATGAAAAAATTCAAAAATAAGTCAATACTAATTACTGGAGGCACAGGATCTTTTGGAAGCACATTTTTAAAAAAAATTATAAAAAATAATATTTTTAAAAATGTGACTATTTTTAGTAGAGATGAAAAAAAACAATATGACTTAAGAAATAAATATAACGATTTATCTAATATTAAATTTATAATTGGGGATGTTAGAGACTATAACAGTGTATATAATGTTACAAAAGGTATAGATTATATTTTTCATGCTGCTGCACTAAAACAAGTTCCTACCTGTGAATTTCATCCTGAAGAAGCATTAAAAACGAATACAATTGGAAGCTCTAATGTGGCCATGGCTGCAATAGAAAACAAAATTAAAAAATGTGTATTTTTAAGTACTGATAAAGCAGTTGAACCAATCAATGTTATGGGAATGACTAAAAGTTTAATGGAAAAAATTGTTTTATCACACAGTAAAATTAGAAATTCAAAAACTAAATTTTCTATAACCAGATATGGGAATGTAATGATGTCTAGAGGATCTGTAATTCCTCTTTTTGTAGATTGTATAAAGAACAACAAAAATTTAACAATTACAGACGAAAACATGACAAGGTTTATTATGTCATTAGAAGAGTCAATATCGTTAGTATTGTATGCATTAAATTCTAACAATAGCAATTTATTATATGTGTATTTAGCAAAAGCAGTAAAAATAATGAATATTATAAAGGCTCTAGAATTAATATTTAAGAAAAAACTAAAAATTGAAAAAATTGGAATTAGAAAAGGTGAAAAAATACATGAAGTGTTATTAACGAAAGACGAAATGGCAAGGTCAAAAATTGTTAAAAATTATGCAATTATTAATGATGATGCATTTGATTATAAAAAATATTTTTACAAAGGATCTATGCATCAAAAGTTTGAAAAATATGACTCAAACAGAAATTGCAATATTACAGTAAATCAAATGAAAAATATTTTGCTAAAAAATTCAGAGTTTAAAAAATTAATCCAAAAAAATTAATAGTTCTTAAAGTAATTTTTATAAATTATTTCTAAAATTATACTAGAAAAAAGCAAAAAATTACAAACTCCATAAAACATATAAGTTGAGACCATATGACTAAAACTTTCAATATAAAACAATCTAAACGGAGACAGTAGGCAAGCAAAAATAATTGAATAGTAAATCACATATATTTTATTTTCGTTTTTTAAATTTGCTATGAAAAATACAACAGAGGATAAAATAAATATAAGTTTGTATGAATGAGATATGGGAGGAATATAAAAAATCATTAAGTTAAATAAAGTAATTATCTGCCAAAAATTTACTTTATGAAATAAAATAATAAATATAACAAAAAATAGTAAAGATATTTGAAAAATTTTATAATGTAGTTGATCAAGAGATATTAAGTATTTAAATGGGAAAACTAAACTTAGCTCAAAGCAATAATTTCGACTTTTAAAGCAATGCTCAAACCAATTCTGACTATTTAAAAAATATTTTTTAATCTCAAGTGTAATACTATTGTCGTAAAGATAAAAAACAATTAAAGACACTGCCAAACCTATAATTGCTGAGATTAAGAACTCCTTATATTTTTTTTCTTTTAAAAATAAAATAAAAATTATACCAGTATATGGCTTTATAAGAGTAGCAATTATAAAAAAAAATATTGATTTATTTGATTGTTTTTCATAGTAAAAAATTAATCCCAATAAAAAAAATATAAAAGTAAACCCTTCAATATTTCCTCTTTCAAATAAATAAATCACAGGAAAAGATATTAATGATAAGAAATAAAAAGATTTATTAGAAACTAAATTTTTTTTTAAAAGTAAGTTTATTGAATAAAATAAAGAAAAAGTGAAAATTAAACAAAAAACTAAATAAGAAAATTTCCAACCAAGAATACTTTTAATAAGCAAAAATGGTATATGGAATATTAAACTTAAAGGACCGTGAGCAAAAGTTTCCTCATTTGGAATAATACCTTCTAAATAATAAGTTAATCCATATATTTCTAAATAACTTAAAACTCTCGAAAAATCATTCCCAAAACTTTCAGGAGGCTCAAAAACTGAATTGAAAGGCCATTTATTATCTAAAATTATTCCCAAATATAAAAAATTATAAATAAAAAATACAGAGTAAAAAAACAAAATAATTGAAATAATAAGATTTATAGAATAACTCTTCATTATATAATTTTACATCTAACAAAAATTATAAAAACATATAACAAAAAAATGAGATTAGATAATTATAATTATATGAAAAATCTTACCGATTGGGTGAGTGAAAAAGATATTTTCAACAAAGATTTTATTTGGCCAAGACAAATGGAAATTCATCTACCGTCTAATAAAGAAATCGCTTGTGACTTTCATTGTTTTTATTGTCAGGGCAGTAAACTAGATATGGCTTTGGGTATGGATGAGAAAAAAGCCTTAAAACTTATGGAAGAAATCGGTCCTAATACTTTTGAATATTATGTTTATGGCGGTGCTTATACTGAACCTCTATTGAATCCATATTTTATGGATTTTATGAGATTGACTAAAAAACTTAGAGCTCATTTTGGTATTCACTCTAATGGATCACAATTAAAAAAACTTCAGGAAAAAAATGGATTTTGTACTGAATTAGTAAGCTTGATGGAAAGCAAGTATGATTATTTCTCATGTAGTTTGGATGGTGGCTCACCAGAAAGTCATAAGAAAACAAAAAATATTAAATACGATGCTTGGACAGATATCATTGAAGGTTTAAAAATTTTAGTTAAAGAAAGAGAAAAACAAAACTCAAAAGGCTCTATTAGAGTTGCTTATTTACTAAACAAATGGAATTCAAGTATTGAAGAGTTAACTAAATTTATTGATTTGATGAAAGAAATTAAAGTTGATTCATTAAGATTTTCAATTCCTTATGCTCAATATGGGAATGAGGTTAAAAAAGTGCAAAATTACAAACAAAAAGTAGAAAATAAAGAACATAAAAAATTTAAAGAATTATTAGAACCTTACATGTCAAAGAGTAAAGACGAAAAACCTTTTGTTTTCTACTTTGCTCCTGAAAATCAAGATATAGATAGAATGCTTGATAAAAATTATAAGCAGTGCGCCTACACCTATTACCAAACTACCATGGGATCTAGTGGCCATATATACAGATGTTCTAGTATTGCGACACCATCTTTTGATTACGGTATATTGGGAAAACAACCAGAAACTGTTGCCGAATTAAAAGAAATGATAAAAATTTCTCAAGATAAAAAATTTCATTGTCATACCTGTATACACTCAACTGCAAGATGTAATAGAATGGCTTTAGAAATAAATACAGAGTGGAATGTATACAATCAAAAAAATAATCATGTAGCAAAACAAGATAGTACATTAGCTGTAGGTCCCAAAAATAAAAGAGATGAGCAAAAACATGTGTATACTGATGTTAGAAAAAGATGGAATAAAAAAATATATGTGGAAGACGGAAAAACTGCTAAATAACTTTCTTGTTTATCTTGCTGATAATACAAAAAAAAAATTATAAAATTTAAGTTAAATTGGAATTAAATAAGACAGCATTAATCGGCATTGGTTACTGGGGTAAAGTACATTTAAAGTATTTATCTAAAATAGATAAAATATTAATAAGTAAAATTTATTTTAGAAAAAATAAAAATTTAATTAAAGAAAAATCATTAAAAAAATATAATTTAACTAACAAATTAAATGATATATTAAACGATAAATCCATAAGGTTTGTAGATATTGTAACCCCAATTAAAACTCATGCAGATCTTACAATTAGATTCTTAACCAGAGGTAAAAAAGTATTAGTTGAAAAACCTTTGTTAATGAATCAAAGTCAAGAAAAAAAAATCAGTTCATTAATTAAAAATTTAACTGTCTCTTATCCATATCTATTTTCAAAAAGTCTTAATTTTGTAAAAAAAATTCTCAAAGAAAAGAAAATTGGGAAATTAAGATATATTGAAATAAACATACAACAGTGTGGAAGATTTATGCAATATGGTGTTAATCATTTATTAGGACCTCATGCAATAAGTGTACTTTCGATATTTTTTGATGTGAATAAGATTAAATTTAAATTAAAAAAAATAATTAAAAATGGTAATAAATGTGAAACTTCAATTATTCTTTGCACATTAAGAAATCAATTAATTTCTACAATAAATCTGTCTCTTAATTATGCAGACAATAGCTCAAAAAAACAATTTAATTTTTATTGTGACAATGGAACCATAATATGTGATCTCAATAATACTAAAAAAACTGTTGTTTCTTATGTTTATAAAAGAGTTGTAAAAAAAAATTATGTTGTAGCCAAAAAATTTGCTTTTAAATCAAGTTTTTTTGATGAAAAAAATAATATTAAGTACGTATTACAAAATTTTTTTAAAAATAAAAAAAAACCTAATAATTTTAAACTTACAAAAAAAATAAATGACATTTTAAAATTAAAATGATTAATGTCTCAATATTGTTGCCTGCTCTAAATGAACAGAAAAATCTCGAAAAATTAATACCATCAATTATTAATAAACTTAAAAAAAATAAAAATTTAGGTTTTTTTGAAATAATTGTTATTAACGACTCCTCAACGGATAATACAGAAAATTTAATTAATAATTTAAATAAAAAAAATAAATTAATTAAAGGTATCAATTTAAAAAAAAATATTGGCAAAGCTTACGCTATTGATTTTGGTATAAAACTTTCAAATAAAAAAAGTAAATGGATATGTATTATTGATTCAGATAACCAATATAAACCCATATATATCAATAAGATCATTACTTTAATTAAAAAGAATACATCCTTTATTAATACTAATCGTAATAAAAGAAAATCCAATAATATCGAAAATTTAGGTTCTAAATTTTTAAATAAATTAATTTTTAAATTTTTGATTAAAAAAAAATACGATTATTTTTCAGGCCTTAAAGTTTTTAAAAAATCATTATATAACAAATTAGGTTATAGGGGTTTAGTAAGATTTTTGATTTTTTACTGTATTGAGAAAAATATTAAAGTAAATGAAATAAATCTAATTCATGCTAGTAGATTTCATGGAAATTCAAAATATACTTTTTTAAAAAAACTTTATTTATTAGTGACAGATTTATTGACTATATTAGTTTTTATTAAATTCTCTCCAAAAAATCTTATAAAATTTCAAAAAAAAATAATTAGTAAGATTTTTGTGTTTTTATTAATAGTTTGTTTAATAAGTTTTTTTAAATTCAAGTTTTTATTTTACACAAGTACAATTTTAATAATATTTTATGCTCTTTTATCAAAATTAATTATAAAGTTTATTGAAAAGAAAAATTTGAAGGGCGTTAACAAAAGTAAAATTAAGAGTTTAGTTGGTTTTGGCTAAAATCCTTTTATATAAGCGACTTTTAATTTTTTTTCTTATATTGATAGAGTTATTGATGTCATTTAAATACTTTTTATCTAACATTTTATTAGCAAAAAAAGTGTCTTGAGCTAAATAAATTTTCGCATTATTTTTTTTAATTAATGTTGCTAATTTTTTTAAAAAGTTTTTTTGCTTATATATGAATTCTTTAGACCATTGGAGAGTTAAATCATATCCATCGTCTGAAAAAAAATGGTTAAATTGTTCTTTTTTATGTCTTTTTAACCCAAGCCACCAAGATTCACATTTGTATTCTTTACATAGTAAACTGAGACTTGAATAAAATTTATTAAATTTTTTTATTTTAATTAATATTTGAATATTAATTTTACCGCCTTTAAATAATTTTTTTTCATGGGTTAATAAGTTTTCTTGAGGATAATAAAAATTTGGAAATTCTTCAATTTTTTTCCTTTCGGAAATTAGATTGAATAAAAATTTATTAAAATACATTATAAAAAATCTTGAAATTAAAAGGTTTCTCATAATAAAATAAATAAGCGATCTAATTAAACCTAATTTTTTTTTAAAAATTAATTTATGATATTCTTTACTTGATTGAATCCATTTAGAAGCTTTAAATATTCCTCTTCCTTCTAAATTAAAATGATCTATCCAAGCCCCCATATAATTAAATTTTTTACCAATATAAATATCAAAACATTTTTGCATAGAATCAATGTCATAAAATTTCTTTGTTTCTGTAATTAATTTTGGGCCCAAAATTTTTACAACTCTTAATCTAGCTTCTAAAATAATTCCATTTATCCCATGCGTTCCAATATAATGAGATAGCTGTTCTTTTTTTTTAACTATTACAATTTTATTATTTAAATTTAAAACTTTTAAAAAAATAATGTTGTTTGAAAAAGTTCCATTTTTAAATGTATCTTTTCCGTGAACATTTGCTGAAATGCAGCCTCCAATAGTAGCATTATAAGTTCCAGGCAATGAATTAATAATAAAATTTTTTGGTATCAAAAAATTTAAAACATTTTTTAAAGAAGCACCACTTTGTACATCAATAATTTTTTTTTGTGGATCAAAATTGACTATTTTATCAAAAAATTTTGTTGAAATTAATTTTTTATTTTCATCAAATATACAATCCCCATAGGAATTGCAACCACCCATTGGGAGTGATTGTTTTCTTTTGAAAATAGATAACATTTCTAAATAATTTTTTGGTTCATAAACTTTTGTTTTTACGCTTAAAGTCTCACTCCAATTTTTAATTTTTTTATATTTTTTCATTATTTTTAGTCAAAAAATTATCTAGAATTTTTAAATTCCATAATTCTAATCTGTTATTGCGAAAATTATTATTCTGTTCGGTTAGTAATTTCCTTGCTTCTCTGGTTATATTCTTGCTACTTTTTAAATTAAAATCTATCTTGTTACGTTTTATCATTTGAGCTATTGGAGTTGTCAAACCTATTTTTTTTCTATAAACAAAATCTTTAGGTAAAATTCTAAGAGCTAATTTTTTTAAAATATATTTGTTAGTACCATTTTTATATTTTAGGTTATGTGGAATTTTTGAAATTAGATTAATGACATCATTATCTAGAAAAGGTGATCTAATTTCTAATGAGTTGTACATTCCAACCCTGTCAGTTTTTCTTAAAGTTTGGGACTTTAAAAAAAAATTTATGTAAAAATATAGAGTATTATCTATAGGATGATGATTATTATATTTCTCCCACTCATTAATAATTTCTTCATAAATTTCGGTTTCTTTAAAATTTGTACTAAAAATTTTGTTTATTAAACTTATATT
>MDTA01040331.1_pt1 | contig 10048 bp, 8 predicted proteins | sample 811151 | NCBI WGS metagenome assembly MDTA01 (sample SAMN05326648, study PRJNA326480) | marine metagenome | isolation source: seawater | place: Indian Ocean: South | collected 2010 | reverse complement strand
TATATTAAGTTACCTGGAAGTGCAAAATGGGCTTTTGCCCATTTTTTTTTAGGTGAAAGGAAAATAATGCTAAATAGAGGTTTAGATAAACAAGAACTTTTAAGAATTGTTGATGCAGTTGCAAATGAGAAATCTATAGATAAAGAGCTCATTTTAAATTCAATGGAAACAGCAATACAAAGAGCAGCATATAGTAAATTTGGATTTGAAAATGCAATAGAAGCCAAAATTAACAGAGAGGACGGAAGCATTAAAATCCATAAAGTTCAAGAAATTGTAGAAAACGTTGAAGATCCAGTTAAGCAAATTACCCTAAAAGAGGCAGTAAACTTAAACTCAAATAATAAAAATTTAAAAGTGGGTGATAAAATTTATGAAGAATTACCCCAGATTGATTTTGGCAGAATAGCCGCTCAAAGTGCTAAACAAGTTATTTCACAGAAGGTTAGGGAGGCAGAGAAAAATAGACAATATGAGGATTTTAAGGATAAACAAGGCCAAATTTTAAGCGGCATTATTAAAAGGACAGAATATGGCAATGTAATTGTAGATCTAGGACGTGCAGAGGGTATAATTAGAAAAGAAGAATTAATACAAAGAGAAATTTTAAAAAATGGTGACAGAGTAAAAGCATTTTGTTTCGAGGTAAAGCAGGATACTAAAGGACACCAAATATTTCTTTCACGTGCTCACCCACAATTTTTAGCAAGATTATTTTTTCAAGAAGTTCCAGAAATATATGAAGGAGTTATAGAGGTTAAATCAGTTGCTAGAGACCCAGGTAGTAGAGCTAAAATATGTGTAAACTCTAAAGACTCTTCGCTTGATCCAGTCGGTGCATGTGTTGGTATGAGAGGTAGTAGAGTACAAACAGTAGTTAACGAACTCCAAGGAGAAAAAATAGATATAATTAAGTGGACCGAAGATCTCCCAACTTTGGTAGCAGAATCATTGTCACCTGCAGAAATACAAAAAGTTCTTATTGACGAGCAAAATAAAAGAATTGAGGTAATTTTGTCAGAAGAAAATTTGAGTAAAGCAATTGGAAGAAGAGGTCAAAACGTGAGATTAGCTTCAAAATTAATTAACTATGAAATTGATATACTGACAGATAAAGAGGACTCCGAAAGAAGACAAAAAGAGTTTAAAGAAAAAACTGAACTTTTTATTAAAGGCTTAGAAGTTGATGAAACCTTAGGACAACTTTTAGTCTCAGAAAATTTTCAAAGCATAGAAGAAATAGCTCAGTCCAAAACTGATGATATTTCTAAAATTGAAGGTATTGATGACTCAACAGCAAAAGAATTAATTGAAAGAGCAGGAGAGTATCTAGAAAAGGAAAAAATAGAAATTTCAGAAAAACTTAAAAAGTTAGGAGTTGAAGACTCTTTAACTAAACTAGAAGGCATGACACAAGGCATGCTTGTTGTATTAGGTGAAAAAAATATTAAAAAATTAAACGACTTTGCAGAATTATCCTCGGATGAACTTATTGGGGGGATGGACGAAATAAAAGGAAAGAGAGTAAAAATAAATGGGTATTTGGAGGAATTTAATTTAACAAAAGAAGAGGCAGACAACTTAATTATGGGTGCAAGAAAAATAGCATTCGCTGACTAATTATGCAAAAAGATAAAAATAAAAAAAAAACACTTACAATATCAAGTTCTTTTACTAAGAAATTAGACCCAAGTTCTTACGGTAGAAACACAAAAAAATCATACGTTGTTGATAATAAAAGAAGCTCTAAACCCCAATTTAAAACTAACAAAAATTGGAATAATACTTTAAGTCGAAAAAGTGGACCAACAAGTAGAAACCTTAATAGAAAATTCGCAGAACAACAGGCAACAAAAAGATTTATTCACCAAGATAAAAATGAAATAACAAAGGGCAAATCAAAAGAAAAAGCGCCTGCAAGAGATAGAGATTATCAATCAAAAAGACAATCAAAATTAACAATATCTACTGCCATGAATGTTGAAGAGTTTGAAATAAAACAAAGAAGTTTAGCATCAGTAAAAAGAGCCAGACTTAAGGAAAAGAAAAATACTAATGATGATCTGAAAAAAGAATTTAAAAAAGTTATAAGAGAAGTTAAAATTCCACAGCAAATTACTATTCAAGAATTGTCTAATAGAATGGCAGAGCAATCAGCTAATATTATAAAATTTTTATTAAATATGGGCGTAAAGGCTACAATCAATCATTCAATAGATAAGGATACCTCAGAATACATTGTAAAGGAATTTGGACACACGCCAATTATTGAAGAAGCCCCTTCAAAAATTTTAGAAAAAACTTCAGTTAGTAAAAATAAAAAATTATCAACCAGACCACCTATCGTAACAATAATGGGCCATGTTGATCATGGAAAAACATCTCTTTTAGATGCATTAAGAAGTTCAAATGTTGTATCTGGAGAGCATGGAGGAATAACACAGCATATTGGAGCATACCAAGTTCGTGGAAAAGATAACAAGGTGATAACTTTTATCGATACACCTGGTCATGCAGCATTTACCGAGATGAGAGCCAGAGGATCAAAAGTAACAGACATAGTGGTTTTAGTCGTTGCTGCAGATGATGGAGTTAAACCACAAACCATAGAAGCAATACAGCATTCCAAAGCAGCAAAAGTACCTATCATCGTTGCAATTAATAAATGTGATTTACCAAATTCTAATATAAGTAAAATTAAAAACGATCTTATGCGTTACGAATTAGTAGCTGAAGATTTAAGTGGAGATACATTATTTGTAGAGGTTTCAGCTACAAAAAAAACGAATTTAGATAAACTTAAGGATACAATTTTACTTCAATCAGAAATTTTAGACCTTAAATCATCAATAGAAGGTAACGCAAAAGGAGTTGTTTTAGAATCAAAAATTGATAAAGGTAAAGGACCAGTTTCTACAATTTTAGTCACCGAAGGTGAATTGAAAAGAGGGGACCATTTTGTTTGCGGTAAAACTTTAGGAAAAATTCGAGCCATGTTAAATCATGAAGGATCCAATATTAACAGTGCCCATCCATCTATGCCGATAGAAATTTTGGGTATGCATGAACCAGCAAACGCTGGGGATGAGTTTATGGTTGTCGAAAACGAGGATGAGGCCAAAAAAATAAGTGATTTTGAAAAATCTGGAAATAGAACAAGCCAAAACTTCGTTTCCACAGACAATGCAAAACTTTTTGATAAAAAAAATCTTAAAGAAGAACTTAATGTTATTCTCAAATCTGATGTTCAAGGATCAAGCGAAGCCTTAAGAAACGCACTTAATAAGATAGAACATCCAGAAGTAACACCCAAGATTATTTTATCGGATATTGGCATGATAAATGAAACCGATATATCCCTTGCTAAAGCATCAAATGCAATAGTTTTGGGTTTTAATGTGAAGCCAAATAAAGAAGCAAAAAAATTAGCTGATGAACAAAAAGTTAGAATAGAATATTTTAATGTGATTTACAAAGCAATCGAGTTCATTGAAAAATCGTTATCAGGGCTTCTTGAACCAGAAAGAAAAGAAAAAGTTGAAGGTACCGCAGAAATACTAAGAGTCTTTAAACTTTCAAAATCAGGAAAAGTAGCTGGTTCAAAAGTTACAGAAGGAGAAATAAGAAACAATTCTAAGGCCAGAATAATCAGAGACGGCAAGGTTATTTATGATGGGGAAATTTCAAGTATTTATAGAGAAAAAAATGCAGCCAAAGAAGTTAAAAGTGGATTAGAGTGCGGAATTACTTTTAAAAATTTTCTAGATTTTAAAGAAAAAGACATGATCGAGTCTTACAAAGTTGATATGATTGAAAGACAAATAAATGATTAAGAGTTCAGTTACAAATAATGTTAATCATCGACATTTACGGGTTGGCGAGTTAGTGAAACAAAATTTGGGACAGATATTTATTAGAAATGAGGCAAAAATACCTTCATTTAATACTAAATTGGTAACAGTGACAGAGGTCAAAATGAGCTCAGATTTAAAATCTGCAAGGGCTTATGTTATACCTCTTGGCGGCAAAGAGACTAAAAAAACAGTAAATATCTTGACCGAATTTTCCTATCTTGTTAGAAAGGCTTTGTCTAAAAAATTAGATATAAAATTTCTTCCTCGATTGTATTTTGTTGAAGATAAATCTTTTGATTATGCAGAAAGAATAGAAAAACTTATAAAGAAGAATAAAAACACATGAAACAAAAAAAAGATTTAATAAAATCATTAGCTTTACACAAAAATGATGTTGGTTCTACCCAAGTTCAAATCGGTATTTTAAGTGAAAAGATAAAAAATTTATCGGAGCACTTTAAAAAATTTAAAAAAGATAAACATTCTACTAGAGGTTTAACTAAATCAGTAAACCAGAGGAAAAGGCTTTTAGATTATTTAAATAAGAGTGATCCAAAAGCTTATTTAGAAATAATAAAAAAACTTAATTTAAGAAAATAAATGTTTAAACAGTTTAAAGAAGAAATAGATTTTGGCGGCAAAAAGATTATTTTGGAAACAGGAAAAATCGCACGTCAAGCTGATGGAGCTATAATTGCAACACATGGGGAAACGGTCGTTATTGCAACCGTTGTGGGGGCAAAAAAGGTAAACCCAGAAACTGACTATTTCCCACTTTCTGTGAACTACCAAGAAAAATATTATGCTGCAGGAAAAATTCCAGGCGGATATTTTAAAAGGGAAGCAAGACCAACTGAGTCCGAAACTCTTATCTCAAGATTAATTGACAGACCTATAAGACCGTTATTTCCCGATGATTTTAGAAATGAAGTACAAGTTTTACCTACAGTACTTTCATATGATAATGAAAATGAAGCAGATATACTTTCAATAATTGCTTGTTCAGCTGCACTATCGATTTCAGGGTTACCTTTCAAGGGACCTGTAGGTGCATCAAGAGTTGGTTTTGTAAAAAATAAATATGTTCTTAATCCAAGCAAAAAAGATTTAGAAGAGTCAAAATTAGATTTAGTCGTTGCCGGAACAAAGGATGCAGTTTTAATGGTAGAGTCAGAAGCATCAGGGTTAACTGAAAAAGAAATGTTGGACGCTGTAAAATTTGGTCACGAAAGTTTCGTTCCAGTGATAAAAGGCATAGAAAAATTAGCTAAAAAATGTTCAAAAGAAAATTGGAAAATTGAAAAGAAAGATCTAGGCAAGGTTTATAATAAAATTGAAAAGCAACTTACTAAAGACCTAGAAAAAGCATTTTCAGAAAAAGATAAAAAGAAAAGATCAGAATTAATTAGTAAAGCTGGGGAAAAATGCAAATCTTTATTTGAAGGAGATGAGACCCTTTTAGAACATGAAATCATGCTTCAATTAAAAAATCTTGAAAAAAATATTGTTAGAACAAGAATTTTAAAAAGTAAAAAGAGAATTGATGGTAGAGGATTATCAGATGTTAGACCAATTAATTGTGAAGTTGGAATTTTACCACGTGTTCATGGATCAGCTTTATTTACTAGAGGAGAAACACAAGCTATAGTGACAACAACTTTGGGTACCTCAGATGACGAACAACGAATAGAAAGCCTTGAAGGTCTTAAAAGACAAAGGTTCATGCTACATTACAACTTCCCTCCATTTTCCGTTGGTGAAACAGGAAGAATTGGAACAGGAAGAAGAGAAGTAGGCCATGGAAAATTAGCGTGGAGAGCTCTAAATTCATCGCTCCCAAAAAAAGAAAATTTTCCTTATACTTTAAGAATAGTATCTGAGATTACAGAATCTAACGGGTCCTCATCAATGGCAACAGTTTGCGGTTCTTCCTTGGCACTAATGGATGCAGCAGTTCCTATAGCGGAACCTGTTGCAGGGATTGCTATGGGACTGATTAAAGAAAAAGAAAAGTTTTCTATCTTGTCAGATATTTTAGGAGACGAAGACCATCTAGGTGATATGGATTTTAAAGTTGCAGGAACAAAAGATGGGATAACTTCTTTGCAAATGGATATTAAAATCACAGGAATTACATTTGAAATAATGGAACAAGCACTCAGCCAAGCAAAAGAAGGTAGAATTCATATTTTAAATGAAATGAATAAAACGATCAAATCATCCAGAAAAGAAGTTGGTAAACACACTCCTAAAATGGAAACTATTAAAGTTGATAAAAAAGATATTGCAACGGTTATAGGTAAAGGTGGAGCAACTATTAGAGAAATAGTTGAAAAATCTGGAGCAAAAGTAGACGTTAATGATACAGGTGAAGTTACTATTGCAGCAGCAAATGATGAAACAAGGAAGATAGCTGTAAAAATGATTAATGATCTTGTTGCAAAACCTGAGATGGGGAAAACATATAAAGGTAAAGTTGTAAAAATTATGGAATTCGGAGCTTTTGTAAACTTTTTAGGTAAACAAGATGGGCTCGTTCATATTTCACAGTTAGCTGCTAAAAGAGTTCAGAAAGTAACAGATGTAGTTAAAGAAGGTGACGAAGTTTCAGTTAAAGTAATTGGTTTTGACAGAGGAAAGGTCAAACTTTCTATAAAAGAAGCTGTTTAATTAAATTTTATATTCAAAATTTTGGGATTCTTCATTAACTTGAAGTTCTTTTGCTCCATTCCTTAAATGAAAATTTCTTGCCATTTCTGTTAAGGGAGATAAAGTAATCAGCCTATTTAGGTGGTTAGACTTTTTAATTTTTTTAAAAACCTCCTTTACAATTAATTTACCCCCACCCTTTTTTTTTGACCAAAGAGTATAAGCAATAGCAATTTTCCCTATATCTTTGCTTCTCCAGGATGCACTTTGTAAGTGAGCATCTTTTGTCATTAAATCAAATTCATTAATTGTTTTTGGGATTTCATTTGTAAAGCCAAAACACATTATTGCACATATCTCTTTCTTATATTTAACACCAAAAATTTTACGTCCGTAACTTGTTCTGAACTTAACATCTAAATCTGGTCTTACGGGATCTTCACTTATATCACATGTATCAAGTTCAATTAATTCCGCACCTTTTATCCAATCAAAAAAGTTTTCAAATTTTTCTTTTACTGTTTTATTAAATTTATTCATTTATTTTTGTTTATGACTTTTTAGACTTTAAAGGTTTTTTTTTACTATGTTATAATCGTTATTTAGGCATGCATAATATGCAAGTTAAGATATATTTTTTGGATCAGGCATACCTACTTTGTTATAGCCTGCGTCGACATAATGAATCTCCCCAGTTACGCCCGCAGCTAGATCACTTAATAAATACAAAGCAGATTTTCCAACATCATTTATGTCAACATTTCTTTTTAAAAAAGAATGGTCTGCACTCCATTTGTACAAAAACTTTGCATCTCCAATAGCTGAAGCAGCCAATGTTTTAATTGGGCCTGCACTAATTGCATTTACTCTAATTCCCTTTTGGCCTAAGTCTCGGGCTATATATTTCACACTAGATTCTAACGCTGCTTTACAAACTCCCATCACATTATAATTAGGTATTGCTTTTGTTGACTCGTAAGATAGCGTCAACATACTTGCACCCTCCTTCATAATTTTTGATGCTTCTTTAGCAATTTCAGTAAATGAGAAACAAGAAACTAACATACTTTTTAAAAAATTCTCACGAGAGGTATTTATATATTCGCCAGATAGTTCAGATCTATCGGAAAAAGCTATAGCATGAACTACAAAATCTATATGACCCCATTTATTTTTAATTTCATTAAATGTTTTTTTAATATCATCTTTATTTTCAACATTACAATTTAGTAGAAACTTAGAATTTACAGACTCAGCCAGCGGTGTGACTCTTTTTTTTAAAGCATCACCTAGATAAGTAAAAGCTAGTTCTGCGCCATTTTCTGAAAGTTTTTTTGCAATACCCCATGCAATTGATCTATCGTTGGCCACACCCATTATTAAACCTTTTTTACCCTTAATTAAGCTCATTTTTATATCTTTTCAAAAACCAAAGTTGCGTTTGTTCCACCAAAACCAAAACTATTTGACATCACCGAATTTAGTGTCACATTTTTTTCTACTTTAGTCACTATTGGAAATTTTTTAGCTTCTTCATCTATCTCATTCACATTTGCAGATGCAGCAATAAAATTATTTTTCATCATTATTAATGAATAAATAGCCTCATGAACCGATGCAGCACCTAGTGGGTGTCCTGATAGTGATTTTGTTGAACTAATTTTTGGCAAATTATCCTTGAAAGCTCCCTTAATAGCATTTAATTCAGTAATGTCTCCAACTGGTGTCGATGTTCCGTGAGTATTAATGTAATCAATTTTATTTCGTGTTGTGCTTAATGCTAAGTTCATGCATCTTGTGGCTCCCTCACCCGAAGGTGCAACCATATCAAAGCCATCTGATGTTGCTCCATAACCAGTCAATTCTGCATAAATTTTTGCTCCTCTTGATTTTGCATGTTCCATTTCTTCCAAAACCAAGACTCCTGCCCCTCCTGCAATTACAAAACCATCTCTAGTTTTATCATAAGGCCTAGATGCTCTTTGGGGAGCATCATTATATTTTGAAGAAAGAGCTGTCATAGCGTCAAACATTGCTGTCATTGCAAAATGTATTTCATCACTACCTCCAGCAAATATAATTTTTTGCTTTCCAAATTGGATAAGTTCCATAGCATTTCCTATACAATGTCCACTCGTAGCGCATGCAGAGCTTATTGTGTAATTAACACCTTTAATCTTAAAAGGAACTGCTAATGTAGCAGACGCTGTACTTGCCATTGTTCTAGGTACAATAAACGGACCCATTTTTTTTGGATTTTTTTCTCTAGTTTTGTCTGCAGCTAAAATAACATTCTCAATTGAAGGACCTCCAGATCCCATTACCATTCCTGTAGATACATTACTTATATTGTTATCTTTTAAGCCAGAGTCTTGTATTGCTTCTTTCATAGCTACGTAATTGTATGCAGATCCATTTCCCATAAATCTAAGAGCTTTTCTATCCACATGATCTTCTAATTTTATATTTGGTTTTCCGTGAACATTACTTCTCAAATTATGTTCCTTGTATTCTTCAGCAAAAGAAATGCCAGACTTTGTATTAATCAATGATTCGAAAACTTCTTTTTGATTGTTTCCTAAACAAGAAACTATTCCAATACCTGTAACTACAACTCTTTTCACGATTTATAAACTCCTACCTTCAAATTTTCTGCAGTATAAATTTGTTTACCATCTGCTTTTAAAATACCATCGGCAAAACCAACTGTCCCTCCTTCAGTTTTTAAAACCTTTTTCAAATTTACTTCGTAAGTTGCCATTTTAATTTTTTTTAATACTTCTCCAGTGAATCTAACAGAATTTACGCCTAAAGCACGTCCTTTACCTGGCTCACCAATCCATCCCAAGTAAAAACCAACCAATTGCCACATTGCGTCTAGTCCGAGACATCCTGGCATCACAGGATCACTCTTAAAATGACAATCAAAAAACCACATTTTGTCCTTTATATCTAACTCAGCCTTAACAATACCTTTTTTAAATTTTCCTTCATTAGATTTAATCTCTGTAATTCTATCAAACATTAACATTGGTGGTGATGGTAAACGAGCGTTACCCTCACCAAAAAGGTCACCGTTTGCACAGTCAATTAATTCATTGTAGTTATAACTGTTTTTTTGTTTCATTTTGAAAAACTAACAATTGCTTGAGTTTTTAGCAATATCATATATAAAATTGAATTGAATTATATATTAAGTTTAAGCAAAAAATGAATAATAAAAACAAGATTTTTATTGATAAACTAAGATCTTCTGGACTTAGACCCACCAAGCAAAGAGTAGAAATAAGCAGATTCCTCTTTAACAGAAAAAAAACATTTCATTTTACAGTAGAAGAATTAAAAAATTCTATGAACTTAAAAAGATCAAAAAAGATTTCTACAGCAACTTTTTATAACACCGTACATGCTCTGAAAAGTGCTGGTTACTTGAAAGAGTTCTCATTAGAAAATAATACCTCGTGTTATGATACAAATATTACTTCTCATCATCACTTCTTCGACAATGGTAAAGTAATTGATATTAGGAGCGACAAAATTACCTT
>MDTA01121444.1_pt1 | contig 10049 bp, 8 predicted proteins | sample 811151 | NCBI WGS metagenome assembly MDTA01 (sample SAMN05326648, study PRJNA326480) | marine metagenome | isolation source: seawater | place: Indian Ocean: South | collected 2010 | reverse complement strand
GACGCAAACGGCCCAACACAACGGTGAGCAGAAAGAGAGCGAAAAGGAAGAAGCTGGTCATAGAGGGGCTTGATCGCTAGCTCGAACTCCGTTTCAACCGATCGCCATCACGCAGGCAACCCAAATAATTTTGCAAGACCAATGCAAGGCCTGATCAACGATCAACTTGTAGCCAAGCCGGCACTTGCCGTAATCAATCAAACCGTGCGCGAGCATTTCTGCGAGGCCAAGAACCGGAATGCCTGTGAGCAGGGCAACCATGAAGCCATGGGTACCAGCATGCGCTGTGAGCCACCAGCGCCAGTTCAACGTGACATCTTTTCCAGGACATTTCTCAACGGCCATCTTGTCGCCCTGCAGAGGGAAATCGACCAAAAAGTGCCCGAGGATCAGCATGATCAGCAAATTCAACGGCTGATCGACAGGGACAAGGACGGTCTGCATAGCAAGGCGCCGGAGCGAATCTCCATCGTGGCCTCTCTGGCGAAGAGTTCAACCAATTTGTGAGCGGGCGAAGCCAATTCACCAGCCGTCGACAAGAGTGACGAAAGAAGGATCCCGATCAGGACTGCGCAACCTGGAAGACAGGAACAAAATCCGCTCTAAATAGAGCAAGATCGCAATCAAAATAAACGAATTCTTAACTGGAAAGCACGATTAAAGTTACAAGAGAGACATCGCAGCCATGGACCAAAACGGCCTGGTCAAAACCCTACAGAATGAGGGCAACCTTTAATATTCATTCAACGGAGATGAAATCGATGCCTTATGCCAATGGATGACCATTGAAACGTTTAAGCAAAGACAAACACTGATCAGCAAAGGCGATCCAGCGGACAGCCTTGTCTTTATTTTGAGCGGACTCGCTCAATCTCTTGACGACGACCGACAGATCGCTCTCCATCATAAGGGCGACTTTGCTGGAGACAGCCTGTTTTCAGAGCCAAGCGTGCATCGGGTCAATGTTCAGGCATTGGAGGACAGCATCACAGCCAGGCTGACCTGCCATGACTTCCACGACTTCCTCAAAGAAGACCAAAGCCTTGCCCTGAAGTTTCAAGAGTTCTTTAAAACGATTAGCCAAGCTCGCGGAGAACAATTAGAAGGAGAAAGCTTTGTCGATAAGAAGAAATATCTTGCCTTAATTGCCCACAACAATATAAAAATCAGCCTCATGGAGTTCTGCAGCATTCAGAGCAACAAACTTGAGCAGTTCCCACTGATTGCCACAGGCACAACCGGCAGCCTGTTGTTCAAAAAAACAGGCCTTGTGCTGTCTCGCAAAGTTGCCTCCGGCCCTCTAGGCGGAGATCAAGCAGTAGGAACAATGATTTCAACCAAGAACATCTGTGGTGTGATCTTTTTTAGAGATCCGCTTTCAGCACATCCGCACCATGCCGATATCGAGGCCCTTGGGCGGCTCTGCGATGTGTATCAAATTCCCTTCGCCACCAATCCCCAGAGTGGTGAAGCGATTCTCGACTACTTGTTAACCGGAAAAGCGGAACGCGAGCTGATTCCCAACCATGTGCTCGAGGTGTACAAACAGGGGCAAAGCAAAGTTGTGGAGGCAGGTTGAACGTCTTGCCTCCACGACAGAGCGCTTAGTGGGATTGAAGGGCTGAATTGAGTTGCGTTCGGGCCTGCTCCAAAGCCCCATCGAGCGCAGCTCCATCACGTCCACCGGCCTGAGCCAGGTTGGGGCGTCCACCCCCTCCACCGCCGCAAAGTTTGGCGATCGCACCGATGAACTTGCCGGCCTGTTGCTTCGCGGCAATCACCTGCTTGCCGAACGCCGCTACAAGAATCACCTTGCCCTGATCAGCAGGGTCCGGCAAACCACCGAGCACCACAGCAGCATTGCCTCCGAGTTGTTCGGAGAGGCTTTGAGCGGCCCCCTGCAGGCCGCTGCCATCTACCGCATCAAGGCGTTCCACCAACACCTGAAACTCACCCACGGCAACAGCCTTGGCGGCTAAGGCCGCTGACTTCGCGACCGCCAATTCAGCCTGAGCTGCAACCAGAGCCTTACCGGTGGTTTTGAGCTCCTCCTGCAGAGCAGTCACCCGCTCAACGATCTCGCCGGGCTGAGCCTTGAAGCGATCCCCCAACTGACGAACGACCGCATCACGCTCATTGAGATACGCGAGCACCGAAGCTCCAGCGACCGCTTCAATCCGACGAATCCCCGCCGCCACTCCGCTTTCGGCCACGATTTTGAACATGCCGATCTCAGCGGTATTGGCCACATGGGTGCCACCGCAGAGTTCCATCGACACCCCAGGAACATCGACAACACGCACAACGTCGGCATATTTCTCGCCGAACATCGCGACAGCTCCAGCCGCCTTGGCCTGCTCAATGGCCATCTCTTGAACCTCGAGGCTGTGGGCTTCTGCGATCCAAGCGTTGATCAAGGTTTCGATCTGAACCAGCTGATCGGCGTTCACCGCCTTCGGGCTATGGAAGTCAAAACGCAAGCGGTCAAAGTCCACCAGGGAACCCGCCTGCCCGATGCCAGGATCCACCACCTGCTTTAACGCGGCTTGAAGCAAATGGGTTGCGGTGTGATTGGCCTGGGCCCGGCGGCGGCAGGAGCGATCCACCTGGGCCGTCACGCTGTCACCTACCGCCAGCTGTCCACGCTCAACGCGCCCGGCATGAACAAACACATCGCGCGTGCGGCTCACCGACTCGATCGCGACGATCACATCGGCGCCGTTTAGGACGCCGCGGTCGCCGACTTGACCGCCTCCTTCTCCGTAAAAGGGAGTGGTGTCGAGCACGATCTGAACAGCATCACCAGCCTGAGCCGCAGTGGCCGGCTCGCCGTTCACAACCAGGGCCTGCACAGAGCTGAGTTGCTCGAGAGTCTCATAGCCCTTGAACGCAGTAGCAGCCTGTTCTGCCGCCACTTGATCAATCGCATCCTGCAGGGTGAGATCAATGCTGACCGCCGCTGCCTTGGCGCGCTGGCGCTGCTCCTCCATCGCCGCCTCAAACCCAGCAAGATCCACCGAAAGACCCTGTTCCTCAGCGATCTCTTGGGTCAGCTCCAGCGGAAAGCCATAGGTGTCGTACAGCTCAAAGGCTTGGGCTCCCGAAAGTTCTGTGGGATTGCTCGCCAGCACCTCAGCGAGCAACTTCTCTCCCCTCTCCAGAGTTTCAAGGAAGCGAGCTTCCTCCCGTTGCAGCTCAGCAAGGATCACCTCCTGTCGCTCCACCACACTGGGATGGGCGCCCTCTAACAAGGCAATCGCAGCCTCGCCCATGGTGACCAAAAACGGCTTGGTGATCCCAAGCAACCGGCCATGGCGCACCACACGCCGCAGAAGTCGGCGAAGGATGTAGCCGCGGCCGAGATTGCTGGCGGTGACGCCATCGCAGATCAACTGGGTCACAGCACGGCTGTGGTCTCCAATCACCTTCAGTGATGTCTTGCCCTTGTCGTCGATCTGGTAGTAGTCGATCCCCGCGAGATCTGCCGCGGCCTGGATCAACGGGAAAATGAGATCGGTTTCGTAGTTGTTCGGAACTTTCTGGAGGATCTGCGCCATCCGCTCCAGACCCATCCCCGTATCGATATTGCGATTCGCCAGTGGCGTGAGGGTGCCCTCAGCATCGCGGTTGTATTGCATGAACACCAAGTTGTAGAACTCGATGAAGCGGTCGTCGTCTTCGAGGTCGATGCCGTCATCACCGAGCTCAGGCTTGAAGTCGTAATAGATCTCGGAACAGGGGCCACAGGGGCCGGTGGGACCGGAGGCCCAAAAGTTATCCGCCTCATCCATCCGAATGATCCGCTTGGGGTTGACCCCCACCAGATCCCGCCAGATCTGCTCGGCTTCGTCGTCTTCCCGGAAAACACTCACCACAAGATTCTTGGGGTCAATGCCATACACCTGCGTGCTCAGCTCCCAAGCCCATTCGATGGCCTGCTGCTTGAAGTAATCACCAAAAGAAAAGTTGCCCAACATTTCGAAAAACGTGTGATGCCGCGCCGTGCGGCCCACGTTTTCGATGTCGTTGGTGCGGATGCACTTCTGGGAACTAGTGGCCCGTGGCGCCGGCCGCTCCTGCTGGCCAAGGAACACCGGCTTAAACGGCAACATGCCCGCAATGGTGAGCAGAACCGTTGGGTCCTCAGGAATCAACGACGCACTGGGCATGCGCTGATGGCCACGCTCGGCGTAGAAGCTCAGGAATGCGTCGCGGATCTCCTCACCACTGCGGGGAGCGGACGCTGCAGAAGACGACGATGCGGCGGCGGCCATGGAACGAGACGGGGATCCTGCCGTCATGATCGCCTGAGAGCCTCCGGCACCTGTGGCTGACCAGCCGATCACGTCCGAGTCGCGTGCCCAACTGCGTCTGCAGTCGATTGGGTGGGCCGTTCTGGCCGGGCTGACCGCAGGGCTGATCAGCCTGGCATGGGGAGGACTGGAACCCGCCGTGCGCTCAGGTGGCTGCGGGCTGTTTTATGGGCTGCTGGCGTTTCACCTGCAGCGAGTGGATCCAGAGGACAGCCACCTACAAGCAGGTCTGGTGGGCGCCGTCTGCGGGATTCGCAGCCTTGGGATGGAGCTACCCCTTGACAATTGGCATGGCGATGGCCTGACATCTTTAAGTGTGGAGCTCATTCAGGCCTGGCTGCCGTTGATCGGTAGTGCTCTCCTGCTCCAAGGGCTTCATCGTGTCCTCCCTGCGTCGCGGCCATGAGCCTGCTGCACGCCACCTGGCTTCCAGCCATCCGTTCTTCCTCTAGCTCAGGTCAGCCTGCCCTGCTGATCTGGGCAGATAAGTGGCGTGTCGCGCAACCCGCAGGTCCTGGGATGACACCCGCCCTGCATCCCTTCACCCTCGCCAGCGAGGATCTCAAGGCCTGGCTCAGCGAACGGGATCTGCTGCCCGGCGCCAGCATTGATGCGACAGCTTGCCTGACCCTGCCAAGCCGCTCGGTGAAGCCGCGCAAAAGCCGCAGCAAAACCACCGACGAGGCACCCAGCGAGGAGCCCGCCTGGACCGGTCTGCCCATGCAAGCGGGAGAACCGATTCCCAAGGAAACGCAATGGTGGCCATGGCAAGTGCAGGGATTGGCCGTGGATCCCACCACCGCCACAGACTGGCTGTCCCGACTTCCACTCTCCGGCAGCCATCCCGACCTCGCTGATGAACTGCGCTGGTGGAGCCACCTCCAACGCTGGGCCCTCAGCCTCGTTGCACGGGGCCGCTGGATCCCCCAGGTGGAGTTAAGCAAGGGTGAGGGCTACCCGCATCGGGCCCGCTGGGTCCCGCTGTTGAACCGAGAAGATGACCGGCGCCGTTTGGAAGATCTCGCCAACAGTCTCCCCCTGGTGGCCACCTGTGCACTGCCCTGGCGCGAACCGATGGGGCGACGCAGCAACCGCACCACACGCCTCAGGCCCGAGGCCATGCGTGCCGCTAACCCGGTGGCCTGCTGCAGGCCGCGGAGCGGTCGTCTCCGCGTGGCGACGCTGCTGGAAGACCTGGTTGATGCCCAGCTCCGCAAAGACTTTCAGCCCAACCCAGACGGCCTCGATCCACTGCTGACGCTCTGGCAGAGCGCGCTTGGCTCCGAAACCGGCATCATCGAGATCGGAGAAGAGGAGGCCGAGCGCCTCGCGGCAGCAAGCCATCACTGGCGCGAAGGCATCGCCGGCGATTTCGCCGCCGCACGAACCTGCCTGGAGTTGTTCACCCCACCCGAAGGCGAGGATCTCTGGGATTTGCGCTTTGCTCTTCAGGCTGAGGCAGATCCGAGCCTGAAATTACCGGCCTCGGCGGCCTGGGCCTCCGGTGCGAGCCAGCTGCAACTCGGTGAAATTACCGTCGAACAACCCGGTGAAGTGCTGCTGGAAGGGCTCGGACGTGCCCTTGCCGTCTTCCCTGCCATTGAACGGGGCCTGGAAAGCGCAACGCCAGAGGCGATGCAACTCACACCTGCTGAGGCCTTCGTACTGGTGCGCACCGCTGCCCATCAGTTGCGAGACGCCGGCGTCGGTGTCGAGCTGCCCCCTAGCCTCTCCGGAGGTCTCGCCAGCCGCCTCGGCCTCTCGATCAAAGCGGAACTTCCGGAACGCTCCCGTGGTTTCACCCTCGGGGAATCCCTCGACTGGAGCTGGGAGTTGATGATCGGTGGGGTCACCTTGACCCTGCGGGAACTGGAGCGGCTCAGCGGCAAACGCAGCCCGCTGGTGCGTCACAAAGGAGCTTGGATCGAGCTCAGGCCAAACGATCTGCGCAATGCCGAACGCTTTTGCGGCGTCAATCCAGAACTGAGCCTGGACGAAGCCCTACGAATCACCGCGACCGAAGGCGAGCTGCTGATGCGGCTCCCGGTGCATCGCTTCGATGCCGGCCCGCGACTGCAGGCCGTGCTGGAGCAATACCACCAGCAGAAGGCGCCCGATCCGCTCCCAGCACCGGAAGGATTCTGCGGTCAGCTCCGGCCCTACCAAGAACGAGGCCTCGGTTGGCTGGCCTTCCTCAACCGCTTTGATCAAGGCGCCTGCCTCGCCGACGACATGGGATTGGGCAAAACCATCCAGTTGCTGGCCTTCCTGCAACACCTCAAAGCAGAGCAGGAGCTGAAACGCCCGGTGCTGCTTGTCGCTCCCACCTCCGTGCTGACTAACTGGAAGCGTGAAGCGGAGTCCTTCACCCCGGAACTGGCGGTCACCGAGCACTACGGGCCCCGGCGGCCCTCCACCCCGGCGGCCCTGAAAAAAGCGCTGAAGGATGTGGATCTCGTGCTCACCAGCTACGGCCTACTGCAACGGGACAGTGAACTACTCGACAGCCAGGACTGGCAGGGGGTGGTGATTGACGAAGCGCAGGCGATCAAAAACCCTGGGGCCAAGCAAAGCCAAGCGGCCCGCGGTCTCGCCAGAACCCGAAAGGGTGGTCGCTTCCGCATCGCCCTGACCGGCACTCCGGTGGAGAACCGCGTCAGCGAACTTTGGGCACTGATGGATTTCCTCAATCCGAAGGTGCTGGGGGAAGAAGACTTCTTCCGACAGCGCTACCGAATGCCGATCGAGCGCTATGGCGATATGTCGTCGTTGCGAGATCTCAAATCCCGAGTGGGCCCGTTCATTCTTCGGCGCCTAAAAACCGACAAGGCGATCATTTCCGATCTGCCGGAGAAGGTGGAGATGAGCGAATGGGTTGGACTGAGCAAGGAGCAGAAATCGCTCTACAACAAAACCGTCGAAGACACTCTCGATGCCATCGCCCGCGCCCCCCGCGGACAACGCCATGGTCAGGTTCTCGCCCTCCTGACCCGTCTCAAACAAATCTGCAATCACCCCGCCCTCGCCCTCAGCGAAGGCAACGTCGACGAGGGCTTCCTAGGCCGTTCAGCCAAGTTGCAACGGCTCGAAGAAATCCTTGATGAAGTGATCGAGGCCGGAGACCGGGCCCTGCTGTTCACCCAATTCGCAGAATGGGGACACTTGCTCCAGGGCTGGATGCAACAACGCTGGAAGGGAGATGTTCCTTTCTTGCATGGCGGAACGCGCAAGAGCGAACGCCAGGCGATGGTCGATCGCTTCCAGGAGGATCCCCGCGGTCCACAACTGTTCTTGCTGTCGCTCAAAGCCGGTGGTGTCGGCCTCAACCTCACCCGGGCAAGCCACGTGTTCCACATCGATCGCTGGTGGAATCCAGCCGTGGAAAATCAGGCCACGGACCGGGCCTACCGAATCGGCCAAACCAACCGGGTGATGGTGCACAAATTCATCACCAGCGGCTCGGTTGAAGAAAAGATCGACCGGATGATTCGAGAAAAATCACGCCTGGCTGAAGACGTCATCGGTTCGGGTGAGGAATGGCTGGGCAACCTTGGCGGTGACCAGCTGCGGGACCTTGTTTCCTTGGAGGACACTTGACGATGACAACCCACAACGGCAACACCAGCGGCCTCACGACCGCCATCGGGGACGACGGACTCGGCCAACAACCGTGGTGGGTTGAACAGTGGATGGAGCTGATTAACGGCTACCGCTTCAAGAAACGACTGGAGCGCGCCTGGGGCTATGCCCGTGAAGGGAATGTGACCTCGATCCGCTTTGAAGGCCGACGCGTGCATGCCCGCGTTCAGGGCACGGGTGAAGACCCCTACAAGGTGAAGTTATGGCTGGATGTGCTTAATGATGAGGACTGGGACTACGTCTTAGAAGCGCTGACCCAGAAGGCCCGTTGGTCTGCACAACTGCTGGCCGGGATCATGCCGGCCGACATCGAACGGGCCTTCGCGGCCAGCGGCAAACGCTTGTTCCCGTTCAAGCTCCAGGAGGTGCGCAGCGAATGCAACTGCCCGGACAAGGCCAATCCCTGCAAACACATCAGCGCGGTGTACTTCCTCATGGGAGACCGCTTCAGTGAAGACCCCTTCGTGCTGTTCCAGCTACGCGGTCGCACTCGGGCCAAGCTGCTGGAGGACCTGGCGGAAAAACGGCGCCAAGCGCTTGCAGCACTGGCGGAGCAACGCGCCGAATCGTCACCCAGCAAACCCGAAGACAGCCCACCCCTTCCTCCCCACCCCGCTGTGTTGGATCCAGCGTTGTGGTGGCGTTACAACCGGAGCCTCGACGGCGATCTCGTGGTGATCACCCCGCCCATGGAGGGCGGCACCGGCCTTGATGCAGCTGGAGATCTCCCATTAGCGGAAGACCCTCGCTTCCCAGAAGCCCGATCCAGCTTCCTCAGCAACCTGCGAGCACACGGTCAGGCCAGTGCACAAAAAGCGATGCTGCAAGCCATGGCAGCCGGGGGCTAATGGAGGCGACCTGGCTGGGTGCTGATCAACAAGCGCTCGCCTGTCAGATCCTGAACTCCCACCAGCACGGCTTTAAGGCTGCATTAATCGCAGGCTCGAACAAGCATTCCCCAACACGCGTTGTTGCCGAGGAGCTGTTCAACTGTGGATTTCCCGTCTTGGCTCACGACGGCGCAGACGACCCGATGCTCACCTACGCCAACGCCGCAGCGCTTCAGCTCTGGGAAACCAGCTGGGCGGAACTGATCGGACTGTCGTCGCGGCTCACAGCCCCAGAAAGGGAGCGAGCCGAACGCCGCGATGCCCTGGGAGAAGCCCAAGCGCTGCATGCCCTGACGGGTTACGCAGGCATTCGCATCAGCAGACAGGGCCGCCGTTTCCAGATCCACAACGCCCGGATCTGGACGCTCTGGGATGAGCAACAACAACCCTGCGGGCAAGCCGCAAGCTTCCAAGATTGGTGGTGGATTTAAGTGTGTTCGGTTCTCACAACGATGCAGGTGAGTGAGCCGAACGATGCCGTGCAGACCGATCAAAACTGATCGGCTCTCTCTCTTCTCGTTCTCATCAAGCAGGCGCAGATTGTCGTTGCGGGCCACTTCAACGGCTCGTCAATCTCACCTCTTTCGAGACCCCATCATGCTTACCATTCGCCAATCTCCTTTCGACTTATTTGAGCGCCTGGAGCAACAACTTGCCACCGCTGAGCGCGTTCCCAATGCCGAAATTCTTGATAACAAAGACACCTACATCGTTCGCCTCGAGCTTCCCGGCGTCGACCGTGATTCGATCGATATCAAAGCCACTGATCGCAACCTGGTAATCAGCGCTGAACGGCCACAACCCAATCAGAGCGACGACTCTGAACCACTCCTGAGCGAATTCCGCAGCGGCACCTGGAGCCGCAGCTTTCGCTTCCCCCACAGCCTCAATCGCGACGCACTCAAAGCCACCTACCGCGTTGGCATTCTTGAAATCACCGCCACAAAAGCCGTTGAACACACCAGTGTGACCGTCTCAGTGGAGAACTAATCGGATAACGCCCCAATGCAAAAAGGAACGGAACCCCAACCCCTGCCCATGGCAGGGGTTTTTTGCTGACCACGCATCCAGCTCAGCCACCAAGGCCGAGGAAAAAGCGACCGATGAACAACACACTGAAGCCGCTAAAGAACACCAAACCGAACCAGCAGAACCCACGCGTCAGTCGGCCATAGCGGTGCTCGAGGGGCACCAAGCTGCTGTTGAT
>MDTA01073270.1_pt1 | contig 10049 bp, 12 predicted proteins | sample 811151 | NCBI WGS metagenome assembly MDTA01 (sample SAMN05326648, study PRJNA326480) | marine metagenome | isolation source: seawater | place: Indian Ocean: South | collected 2010 | reverse complement strand
TGAAAAAAGATTTAATGTTAATATACTTGGAGCATTCACAGTAAATACAGATGTAATGCCTGGTGCAGAACAATTAGCAGAGATTAGAGAAGTAATTGAACATGATAAAGTAAGCTGTATATTCTCTGAGCCACAATTCAATCCTGATATTATCAAAGCTGTCGCAAAAGATACTAATGTTGCCACAGGTGTTATAGATCCGTTGGGGGCTACTCTTGATCCTGGTAAAGATTTATATTTTGAATTAATTAGCAACATGTCAAAATCTTTCAAAGGTTGTTAAATAAAAATTGATCTTTAGTCTTAAATAATATCTAATAATGGAATGAGTACAGAATCTCTTTCATTAGAAGAAATTTTTGATTTAGCTAAAAAAACTTTATTAGCTAATGGATGTGATGATGAAACAGCATCTATTCTTTCCGATTTAATAAGAAATGCAGAACGTGATGGTTCTTTATCTCATGGTTTATTTAGATTACCGGCATATGTAAGTGGTTTAAAAAGTGGAAAAATTAATGGTAAAGGAAAACCAGAGATAAAAAAAATTTCAGAAACAGTAATTAAAGTTCAAGGAAATAATTGTTTAGCGCCTGTCGTTTTAAACAAAGGTTTACCCGAATTAGCTAGGGCCGCAAAAGAGAATGGTGTAGCAGTTCTTGCAATAAATAATTCTCATCATATGGCTGCTATGTGGCCTGAAACAGAAAAATTAGCAGAAGAAGGTCTAGTTGCTTTTGCATGTACATCTTACAAACCTGCAGTAGCACCTGCTGGTGCAATTAAACCTTTGTTTGGAACAAACCCAATTTCATTTGCATGGCCAAGGCCTGGAAAAACTCCAGTTGTTTATGATATGGCAACAGCATCAATGGCAATGGGAGAAGTTCAGGTTGCTAAAAGAGAAGGGCACAAAGTTCCAATAGGCACAGGTTTAAACAAGGAGGGTAAAGATACTACAGACCCAGGAGAGATAGCAGATGGAGGAGTATTATTACCATTTGGTGGATATAAAGGGTCTGCAATTGCTATGATGGTTGAATTGATGGCAGGAGCCTTGGTTGGAGATAATTTTAGTTTTGAAACAGCGGTCAAAGATAATAATGATGGTGGACCTCCTAGTGGTGGAGAGTTTATTTTAGCAATTAATCCTGAAAAGACATCAGGAGCAAGTTGGGCAAAACATTCGGAAGAATTTTTTAATAAGATGAAATCATTTGATGGTGTAAGACTTCCAGGTGAAAGAAGACATACAAATAGATTAAATAAAGGACCAAGAAATATTAATCAGGATTTAATTAAAAAAATTAAATCCTTATGTTAGTTCAATTTCTATTGGTGTATGATCTGATGGTTTAGTTCTGCCACGAGGGTATTTATTAATATTTACGTTTTTTAAGTTTTTAAGTAAATTATTTGTAATTAAAAAATGATCAATTCTCATTCCATTATTTTTTTGCCATGCACCACTCATATAGTCCCAAAAAGTATATCCTTCTTTTTCTGGATGTATATGTCTATAAGCATCGTGAAAACCTAAATTATACATAGTTCGTAATTTTTTTCTTATTTCCAATCTAAACAATGCATCATTTTCATAATTTTTAGGATTATGAACATCTTCTTCAGAAGGAATAATATTAAAATCACCTCCTATAATTATATTTTGATTTTTTTTTAATTGTGATTTTAAATGTTTTATTAAAGAGTCTAACCAATATAATTTATAATCGTATTTTTCAGTATCAACAGGATTACCATTTGGGGTATAGATATTAATAAGTTTAATTATTTTTTTTTTTAAATTTATATCTCCCGAAATAATTCTAGACTGTTTATTTTTATCTTTTAATACGTCATTTTCAACACTTTCAATTTTTGATTTTGAAATTATTGCTACACCATTGTAACTTTTTTGACCGAAAACATAGTTTTTATATTTTAATTTTTCAATTTCCTCAAAAGGGTAATTTGATTCTTCAGTTTTAATTTCCTGTACCATTAGTATATCTGGAGAAAATTTATTAATATATTCTTTTATATTTTCTATTCTTGCCCTAATAGAATTTACATTCCATGAACTTATGATCATTAAAGTGAAAAGGATACGCCACAACCACAAGAGGACTTGCTTTGTGGATTATTTATTTTAAAAGAGCTTCCTATCAGTTCGTCAACATAATCAATTTCAGAACCTTTTAATAAGTCTGCTGAATTTTTGTCAATTAGTATATTTTCATGTTTTAAATCATCTTCATTTTCAGTTTTATCAAATGAAAAATCATATTGAAAACCTGAGCAACCACCTCCCTTAATAGCGATTCTAAAAAAAGAACCTTTATGATTGGTAGATAACAAATGATTGATTTGTTTTATTGCTTTTTCAGTAAATTTAATTTCTTTAATCATTATTTATTAATGTTATTACTAATATAATTATAATTTACCAACATTAAAGTGTGAAAAATTACTCAAAACTAGGAATTTTTAAAAGCAAAGGAAGACTTTTTAATGAACCCTGGAACAATTATCGTACACCCTTCCAAAGAGATAGGGATAGAATTATTCATAGCGCGTCTTTTAGAAGGCTTAAACATAAAACACAGGTATTTGTTAATACAATCGGAGATCATTATAGAACGCGAATAACTCATTCATTAGAGGTTGCTCAAATTGCTAGATCCATAACTAAATACTTAAATTTAAATGACGAATTAGCAGAAACTTTAAGCCTAGCTCATGATCTAGGACACACACCATTTGGTCATGCAGGTGAGTATGCTTTAAATGAATGTATGGATGATCATGGAGGTTTTGATCATAACTTACAAACTATAAGAATAGTAATGTTTTTAGAAAATAAATACATAAATTTTAAAGGTTTAAATTTAACTATAGAAACTTTGGATGGTTTATTGAAACATAATGGTCCATTAAAAGATCTATCGAAGTTTAATAAACTCATAAATTCAAATAAATTGAATCAAAAAATTAATTTTTTGAAATATCCATCACTTGAAGCACAAATTTCGGAGAGATCTGATGATATAGCTTATAATAATCATGATATCCAGGATGGTATCAAGGCAAATTTATTTAAATTAGATGAATTAATTGAAATAAATTTTTTTAAAGAAATTTATAAAAAATATAAAAAAAATACAAAAATAAAAAATAATGATATTTTGCTGTATCAAATAATAAGAGATTCTATTGATTTAATGGTTAAAGATACAATAAATACTTCAATTAAAAATATTGAAAAATTAAAAGTTAAAAAATTAAATGATGTACTTAATTCGAAATTGAAAATTGTATGTTTTTCTAACAAGTTAGATATAGTAGAAAACGATATTAAGTATTTTTTAAGGAATAAAATGTATAATAATAAGTCTGTATTAAGCAAAAATAACCATGGAAAAAAAATTATAAAATTTTTATTTAAATCAATATCAAAAAAACCTTATAAATTTTTATCTAGAAAAGAATTTAAAAAAGGAGATAAATTCAGAGTAATTTCTGATTTTATATCTGGCATGACTGATAGATATGCAATTAATTTATACAAAAATATAAAATGAATATTTTTAAAATTTATAGAGACAGAATAATTAATATTTTAATATTATTTCAAAAAAAAGAATTTTTTATACTACCAGTAAATCTTGAAAGCATAAATGTCGATGTTCCACCATCTAATTTCGATTGTGATATATCATGTAATGCAGCACTAATTCTATCAAAACAGAATAAGAAATCTCCTATGATTATTGGAGAACTTATTAAAAAAGAAATATTAGAGAATGATGATTTTATAGAAAAAATTAACATAGAAAAACCAGGTTTTATTAATATTAAGTTCAATAAATTATTTTGGAATAGCTTTGTTAAAGAAGTAATACATTCAAAAAAGTATGGGTCAGACTCAAATATTGATAAAAAGAAATATTTAATTGAATTTGTATCTGCTAACCCAACTGGCCCACTTCATGTAGGTCATTGTAGAGGAGCTATTTTAGGTGATGTTTTATCAAATCTTTTGATATTTAATAATCAGATTGTAACAAAAGAATATTATGTAAACGATTATGGAAAACAAATTTATTATTTTTCAAAATCTGTTTTTTATAGAATTAGAGAAATTTTAAAAAAAGAGCCCTTTCCAGATGATAAAGATTTATATCCTGGAAATTACATAATAGATATTTCAAATAATATCATTAAACAAAATCCGAAAATGGATTTTACGGACTATGAACCTATCAGTAAAAAATTAACTGTTTTATCAGTTAATGAATCACTTAAAATAATAAAAGTTAATCTAAATAAACTCGGTATTTCTCATGATAATTTTGTTCAAGAAACAAATATAGTTGAAAATGATGAGGTTCAAAAAACTATCAAAATACTTAAAGAGAAAAAATTTATTTACGAGGGCAACATAGATGCACCAGAACATGACAAAAGTCCTGATTGGAAAAAAAGGAACCAAATGCTTTTTAAATCAACAGACTTTGGTGATGATAAAGATAGAGCTCTTCAAAAAGCTGATAAATCATGGACTTATTTTGCATCAGATGTTGCTTACCATAATAATAAACTCTCAAGAAAATTTGATATTCTTGTAAACATATTAGGAGCTGATCATGCGGGATATATTAAAAGAATATCCGCGGCTGTAGAGGCGTTATCAAATCAAAATAACAAATTAAAATGTAAAGTAAGCCAACTTGTTAAATTAATAAAAGATGGAAAACCTTTTAAAATGTCAAAAAGAAAAGGTGATTATATTACCGTAGATGATTTGATTAATGAAGTAGGGAAAGACGCAACTAGATTTATCATGTTAAATAGAAGTAGCGACGTTGAACTCGACTTTGACTTTGCTAAAGTAAAAGAAAAAACTAAAGATAATCCCTTATACTATGTTCAATATTGTTATGCTAGAATATGCTCTGTATTTAGACTAGCTAATAGAGATATTAATGAAGATTTAAACATAAAAAATTTTAATTTTAATTATACAAAAGATGAGATTGAAATATTAAAAAAAATATCACAATGGCCTAAATGTATTGAAATATCATTTTCTAAATTTGAACCTCACAGAATTCCAGTTTTTTTATATGAATTATCATCGCAATTTCATTCGTATTGGAATTTAGGAAAAGAGAATAAGAATAAAAGATTTTTAGATGAGAATAATAAAATTTCTGATGAAAAAATTGCAATGCTTAAATCTGTTATTCTTGTAATAAAATTAGGTATGGAAATTCTTGGCGTTGAAACACCAGAAAAAATGTAATGATTAAAGAATTAAAGTATTTGTTATTTGTAGTAACTATATTTTTGTTTGTTTTTTTCATTTTGAAATATTATTTTTCAGACGAAAATATAAAAAAATCTAATATTAAAATTATTTCTTATGAAAAAAAATTAAATAAATTTGTTAAAGAATTACCATTAATTGAGAGTGATACTAATAATATAATAGAATATGTTGATAACAATATTAAAAAGAAAAAAGAATATTCATTTTGGAATTTGATTAAATGATTAAAGAAAGAAGAGCTTTCATATGTGGTATAAAAGGTCTGAAATTAAGTAAAAAAGAAATATTATTTATTAAAAAATATAAACCCTGGGGTATAATTCTTTTTTCACGAAATATTCAATCAATAAAACAAGCAAGAAATTTAACATCAAGCATAAAAAGAATATACGGTAACATGAATTACCCTATATTAATTGATGAAGAAGGTGGTAGAGTAAGTAGATTATCAAGTTTGATAGAAAATAAATCATTAAATTCTGAATATTATGGAAAATTATATAAAAAAAATTATAAAAAATTTCTTTTGTATTATGGAGTCCATATAAAACAAATTTGTTATTTATTAAAAGAATTAGGTATTAACATAAATACAGTACCAGTTTTAGATTTAAAAAGGTATGGATCAAAAAATATTATAGGTGATAGATCATTTTCTAAAAATCCTAAAGTTGTTTCCAAGATTGGTAATATTTGTATCAATTTATATAAAAAATATAAAATTTGTAATGTCATAAAACATATTCCTGGTCATGGTATATCTAAAATTGATAGCCATTTTAGATTACCAATAGCGAAAGTAAAACATCAGCATCTCGTTAAAAATGATTTTAAATCCTTTAGAAAAAAAAAAGCACTATTTGCTATGACTGCTCATATAGCTTATCCTCATATAGATGGTTTAAATCCAGCTACATTGTCCAACAAATTAATTAATATAATTAGAAAAAATATAGGTTTTCAAAATTTAATTATTACTGATGATATTTCCATGAAATCATTAAATAAAAATATTAAATTTAATACACGTAAGGCATTTATTGCTGGTTGTAATTTAGTTTTACACTGCAATGCTAAAATGAGAGAAATGAAAATTGTTGCTAAAAATTCACCTTTTATAAGTGAATTTATAAAAAAAAAGACAAAGGAATTTGAAAATACTATAAGATAATTTAAATGGATTCTAATAATTTACAATCATTTAATGTTGATTTAAACACCTTTTCAGGACCACTAGAGACATTACTTGATCTTGCCAAATCACAAAAAGTTAATTTAGAAAATATATCTATCACAAAGCTAGCAGATCAATTTCATGAATTTATAACTAAATCTGAAAATTTAAATTTAGAAACAGCATCTGAATATTTGCTAATGGCAACTTGGTTAACATATTTAAAATCAAAACTTTTGTTACCTGAATCTGACGAGGAGGAATTTAAAGCATTAGAAGTTGCAGAAAAATTAAAATTACAACTTAAAAAATTAGAGTTGATAAGACTTTTATCAGATCAAATGTTAAAAAGAAAAAGGCTCGGAAGAGATATTTTTATGAGAGGCGTTAAAGGAGGAATTAAATCAATTTATTCTTCTAAATATTCACTTAAATTATTTGATATTTTAAAAACATATTCATCAATTATTATGACCAAAGATTTTTTAACTATGAGCATTCCTAAACTTCCAGTTTTCACTACAGAAGACGGAATCAAAGCAATAACAAATTTATTTGGAAAACTTACAGACTGGAAAAATATAAATGATTTAATACCCTCACAATACGAGAAATCAAAAAAACTTAAGAGGACAGGTAGAGCTGGAATTTTTGCTGGGTCCTTAGAATTAGCAAAAGAAGGAAATATCTCTATTAGACAGAATAAGCTATTCGATGATATTTATATTAAAAAAATTAAATGAAAAAAAATAAAAAAAGTAATATTTTAAATTTTCCTTCCAAAACTTTAGAAGGTGAAAGAGAAGTTGAGGCAATATTATTTGCTGCAGCAGAACCTTTAGACATTGAAACAATAACTTCAAAAATTTCTAAAAATATTAATGTAACTAAAATTTTAGAGAAATTAAAAATCACATATGAAAATAGAGGTTTTAATTTAATTTGTATTTCAAATAAATGGTCGTTTAGAACTGCTAGTAATTTATCGAAATTAATGTCAGAACATAAAACAGTTGAAAAAAAGCTATCTAAAGCTGCAATAGAAACACTATCAATAATTGTATATCATCAACCTGTCACAAGGGCTGAAATTGAAGAAATTAGAGGAGTAGCATTTGGCACAAACACTCTAGATATACTTATGGAGTTAAACTGGGTAAAACCACATGGAAGAAAAGATGTTCCTGGAAAACCAATTCAGTATGTAACAACAGAGGATTTTTTAAGCCACTTTAGTTTGCAAAAACTATCAGATCTTCCAACTGTCGACGAGTTGGGTGCAGCAGGGTTAATAGATAGTTCTTCTATAGATTCTAGTATATTTGGAACAGGAAAATTTTATAAAGAAAAACAAGAAGATAAGAAAGAAAATATTTATTCAAATATCGATGAAATGTTAAGTGGAACCTTATAAACTGATGATAAAAAGTAAAAAAGTTTCTTTAAATAATTTAATTAAAAGGTTATAATTAATTATGGGTTTAAGCTTTTGGCAAATTGCAATTGTTGTAATACTTGTTGTGTTACTATTCGGTAGAGGCAAGATTTCCAGTTTAATGGGAGATGTTGCTAAAGGAATAAAAAGTTTTAAAAAAGGAATGGCGTCTGACACTTTAGAGGATACATCAAAAAACCAAGATGTAGATAGCCAAGATACTAATAAAAAAGAATAGTCCAAATGCCACAAATTGGCTGGTTAGAAATACTTATTATAGTATCGTTATCTATTATAATAATTGGACCAAAAGATTTTCCCTTTGTTTTAAAGAAAATCGGTTCTTGGATTGGCTCTGTAAAAACATATATAAATAATTTTCAGGAAGAAATCTCGAAACTGAGTGAACTTGATGATGAAAAAAATTCACAAAAAACAAAATTAAACGAAAAAGAAAACAATGACGAAACAAAATAAAGAAACAGGTTTTATTAGTCATTTAACTGAATTAAGAAAAAGATTAATTCATTCTTTTGTAATCTTGCTTTTACTTTTTGTTTTTTGTTATTATATTTCAGATTATATATATGGCTTTTTAGTAGAGCCCTATGCTCATGCAGTTAAAAATGATGATATAGACAGAAGACTTATATTTACAGCATTGCAGGAGACTTTTTTGACATATATTAAAGTATCTTTTTTTGCAGCTTTTTTTATTACTAGTCCATATATATTAATCCAAGTTTGGAAATTTATAGCCCCAGGACTTTATGAGCATGAAAAAATAGCAATTATGCCTTATTTAATATTAACTCCAATTCTTTTTTTATTAGGTGGAATGCTTGTTTATTATCTAATAATGCCATTAGCTATTAAGTTTTTTTTATCTTTTGAAAGCACAGGATTAAATACAAATTTACCAATTCAACTTGAGGCTAAAGTAAATGAATATTTATCATTAGTAATGAAATTAATTTTTGCATTTGGTATTAGTTTTCAGTTACCAATTGTATTGAGCCTACTAGCTAGAATAGGGGTTATAGATTCAGAATTTTTAAAAAAAAGAAGAAAATATGTTGTAGTGATTATTTTCGCTGCAGCTGCGTTATTAACTCCACCAGATCCTATAACACAGATAGGTTTGGCGATACCATTATTAATATTGTATGAATTATCTATTATTTCTGTAAAAATTATTGAAAAAAAAATAGAAAGTAAGAATGCATAATATTAAAGAGTTAAGACAAAATTTAGATTTTTATAAAAAGAAATTAAACACCAGAAATGTTGAGATTAATTATGAAAATGTTTTGTCTTTGGATGAGAAAAATCGATCTTTAATTCAAAGAAAAGAACTTCTTGAAAAAGAAAAAAGAGATATATCTAAAACTAAAGATAAATCACAATTTGAAAAATCAAGGGAAATAACTAATGAAATAGAAAAATTATCAGTTCTACAAAAAAAAGTATCTTATGAACTAGATAGTATAATATCGAGAATACCCAATGTACCACTTGATGACGTGCCAATTGGAAAAGACGAGACATTTAATAAAGAGATTGAAAAAAAAGGAAAAGTCAGAGAATTCGATTTCAAAGCAAAATCTCATTATGAGATAGGTGTCGATCTTAACATGCTTGATTTTGATTTAGCCACCAAAACAACCGGATCACGATTTGTTTTTGTTAAAGATAAGCTGGCTTTACTTGAAAGAGCAATATCTAATTTTATGATAGACATACATGTAAATAAAAATGGATATAAAGAAATTTCACCGCCATTACTTTCAAACGAAAATTCCATGTTTGGGACTGGTCAATTACCAAAATTTGAAAATGATCAGTTTGAAATAAAATTAGACGATAAAAATGAGAGGAAATTTTTAATACCAACTGCTGAAGTAATATTAACAAATATGGTAAGAGATCAAATTTTAAAAATTAAAGATCTTCCGTTGAGATTAGTTGCTTCAACCCCTTGTTTTAGAAAGGAGGCTGGTAGTTATGGCAAAGATACAAAAGGAATGATACGACAACATCAATTTTATAAAGTAGAGATGGTAAGTATAACGGAAAATAATAAATGTTCAGCTGAGCTTGAAAGAATG
>MDTA01169440.1_pt1 | contig 10050 bp, 1 predicted proteins | sample 811151 | NCBI WGS metagenome assembly MDTA01 (sample SAMN05326648, study PRJNA326480) | marine metagenome | isolation source: seawater | place: Indian Ocean: South | collected 2010 | reverse complement strand
GCGATCTTGAAAACTTAGCAAATAATCTTAGTAGTTTAAATGAAAACCTTGTTCGATTTAGCTCTACCTTTATTGAAAGTCAGGCCAAGTTAAACAAAGCAGCAGAGAAGAGAGCACAAGAAGTAGCAATCAAGTTAAGGGAGACAAATGGAAATGTAATGGGTAAATATAATGACCTTTTAAATCAAGCCGATAAAGATAGCACTAATGAAAAATTATCTATAGAGAAACAAACATTAGCAAAGAAAAATTATGACACCCTTAGAGCAGTAGATCCAAGAGCCGCTAACTTTTTATCCAGAGCTTTAGAGTATCAACAAGGATTACATCTAGTCCTTAATGCTCCTAATTACATAAACAATTTAACGGATGAAAGTGGTGCAATTAGAATCCTAAAACCATACACAGATGATGGAAGTCCTAGTGAATTAGATATTGAATTAAACAATTATTATTCTCAAGGTGGTCTTAAAACTCCTGAAGTCTTACTTGACTTAAGAGAAACAATGGTCAATACCAGTGCAAATATAAAGAGTCAGCAAGCTTCTAAATACGCAGCAAAGCAAGATGAAAGATTGTTGTCGGGATTAAATACAAACCTCAACAATATGATTTTAGAAAGAAAGAATTTAGGTGCTGATTATGAAAGTGGTCGTGCATTAACAGGTGTATTAGATCAAGTTAGACACGCAGGAATGACGAATAAAACTTTAAACAAAGTTAACGAAGAACTCATACCAACATTAGCAAGTTATGCAATCACTGTTTCTTTAAAACCTGACGGCACTCTTGACCAAGCAAAGTTCGCAGAAGTACAAGAGTTTCTTTACAAGGAACTTGCTGGTGCTAAGACTGGCCCTATTACACAAAAGAATAGACCTGGATTAGATACAAAACTAGGTACTAACCCTGAGAATCAATTCCTAATAGCTAGTGATGATAAAGCAAATGCAATGGATCTTAGTAATAAAAGAACAAATAATAGAAAATGGATAGCAGAAGCTAATAATGATTTCGATACAGCATTACTACAATTTAACGACAGTAATCCTGACAAAGATGGCAACCAACCTTATACCTTTGAAGTTGTAGATGGTGATAAAACTACAACAGTTACAATTAGTGCTGATCTTAGAAAACTAACAACTTGGTATAACAATAAACTTCAAGAATTAAGTGGCCCAAATGCTACAGGAAATGCAGCAGAACGCATGGCAAAAAGAAAACAATTAACTGAAAGAATGAAAGAATTAACAATAGGTATGACGGCTGATTTAGATATAGTAGAAGATAAACTTAATGATTTTGTTAGGAAAGCAGGAGTAAACCCTATATTCAAAAAAGCTGAAGTTGTAGTAGCAGCTAGAAATAATTTAATTAACAAAGAAACAGAAAGAAGTCTGCTAAATATTATTGAGGCAGAGATAAGAGCACAAGATAATCAATCACAAACAATAATTAATAGCTATGTCGATCAAGCATTAGGTTTTCTAGGTGACAAAGGAGCATCAGGACAAGGACTTCTATCCCCTCTCAGTACGTCAGCAGATGGGATCATGGATACAAATGAATTGATTGCAGCCAGAAAAATATTACAACCTGCAATGGATGAAACAAATAAAATCTTGGCAAATAAATCATTAAGTCAACCAGAAAAATTAAATAAACTTGATACCTTATGGTCTAAATACAATAAAGATATTGAGCTACTTGTTAAAAGATCTTCCGATCAAAGAAAGCTAAAACTAGAAGGAGACTTAGCTTTACATACAAGACTTGAAAGTATAAATGCAGGCAATATAGAAATTACTCCGAATGATATGGATATTAAAGAAAAGAATGTAACGATCAAACTAAATGACGGAACTACATATACAACATTACCTGACGGAGAATTATATGCGACAGATAATGAAGCATTTGTAAGAGCAGAAAATAATATTAAAGAATCAAATGAACACTATGAAAAATCTAAGAATTACTATGAACAATTAGTAAAAGATGGAAAGATAAAAGAAGGTGAACTTGTTATCAATCCCTACATAGAAGACGAAAGAAGACTTGCTTTAAGATATGGGTTTAGATATGCAAGAAAAGGCGAACTTATCAATCCTGCAAACTTAGACAGGATGAAAGAAGATATTGATTTATTAATTAAAGAAGCAGAACAACTTAAAGATCCTGTAATCCAAAACAATTTACATTGGACATCTTTCTCATCTCCTTCTTATACAAGTCGTGGCACACCAATCCAAGATCTACAATCTTTACCAGCCACATTTACAGAGGATACAGATAAGCAACAAATGGCATTAACAAATGCTACTGAGTTTTCAAGAGTAGAAGCTTCCCAAAGATTTAAAGGAATTGGTTTTGGAATTACAGGTTTCTCTGTTGGTAGAGAATTAGATCTTAATAACGAATATGTTTCAAACTGGACAGCTTTAAGAATAAAAGAACATTTTTACAAACAAGGATCAGGGATAGATCCTTCATTAAGACCAGGAGAGGCAACCCCTATAGGTGGTAGATCAGTTTTGTTTGGTGATACTCCTTGGCATATCATTGATCAAATTGGACATAAGAGAGGAAGAAAAGCTGACAATGCAATACTTAATTCAGATATAAGACAACGTCCTCTCTATCAAAGATATGTATTTGCAGAACAAATTAATGCACTAGAAGCAGGTGCACCTTGGATACCTTATTCACATGACTTAAATATTATTTTAGACAAGGCAGGAGTAACACCTATTGATTTCTTTAGACAACAGTATTTCGTACATACAGGCAACACAATGCCAGCAGAGCTAGAAGAAAGTATTACAAATAGATTGATACAAAAGATTGATGGTGTCGCTAATCCTTTATATAGAAAAGAATTAGGAAAACAAGTAAATAATAAAAAAGATTTAGCCATGATTTCTGAATTAAAAGATACTTCTTTAATTGCAGGAGACTTACAACCTGGAATGTTAACTTCTTCTATTCAAGACGGACAAAACATAAGTCCAAGACTAGCGACAAATAGAACAAAATTTTTAGATAATATTCATAGTGTCGAATCTACTAATGGAGGTTATGAAGCTTTTAATCAGAGAGGAGTAAATAAAGGTAAAGACGTAAAAGGATTTAGTGGCCCTTATGGTGACCATCCTGCAAACAAAGGAAAGAAATTAGTTGATCTTACTATTCAAGAAATTTTAAACATACAAGATAGTGGATATAACTTTGATCTATACCCACAAACAAAAGCAGGTGATGCTAAATGGGATAAGTCAGGTGGTATTCATGCTGCTGGAAGATATCAAATGACTAGAGGTTTTATTAGAGATGCTTTGAGGTATAGCGGAATTAACCCTAATGCTAAATTCTCTCCTGACATTCAAGATCAATTAGCGATAGCTTATGCGTTAGGGATAAAAGAAAGAGGGCAAAAATTAGAAGAAGTTTGGGTTGGTCTTTCAAAGAATGAAAAGGTTTTAAAAGAAGCTTTAAAATCATTGGAAGAATTAAAGAAGCCTGAGAAGACAGAATCCAGTACCATAGATCCATCGTCAGGTTTGGCTTGAAATGGGACTTACATTTGTAACTAGAGAAGATGGTTCTACTGGCTATGAATATCTAAACGAAGAACAAACTCAAACCAGAGGTCTTAATGCTGGTATCCTTCCTTCCACTGAGATAGAAGATCCTAGTGGATTTCTTGGTCAGATCAACAGAACAGCAAGGCGTACAGTTGAAGCAGATAAAGATGACAATATTCTTGTCGGTACATTAAAGACACCTTTAAGAACACTGCACAATGCAGCAGTACCTTTTATTCAGGAAACAAGTGACTCTATTCGTACGGTTGCAGACTGGGCAGGAGTAGCACCCGATGGAACCGCCACAACTGAAGAAGAACCAGACAAACCAATCATAGGATTAGGAGGATGGAAACCTGTAAAAGCTGACAACAGCGAAGCATGGAATAGAGGTTTAGAAAATTTAGGCACAGGTGTTACACAATTTGCATTGGAATGGATTGCACTTTCTAAAGTATTAAAAGGTGCAAACTTTGCATTAAAGACAAGTAAATATCCACTTGCAGTAAAAGCAGGAGAAAAATTCTCACAGATTGCTAAAGCAAACCCAGGCAGATTAGTAGGAGTTAAATCAACAAGAGCACTTAAACCTGTTGTCGGAACAAAAGGGGCAAAGATTATAGGTGGTGTCGCAGGAGGTGCTGCTGCTACTGGCTATGAAGCAGTCACCCAAGGAAAAGGTATGATGGTCGATGCTTTTGGTTTTGATCCTTGGGATGGCAACCTTATTACGATGGCCTCCAACACAAAACTTGGAGGATGGGTTGAGGACGTACCTGGATTCAGAGATCTTATAGTTAACCCTGATGACACAGAAGCAGAAAGAAGAGCCAAACATGTAGGAGAAGGTGTTCTTTTAGATCTGCTCTTTGGAGGTGTATTAAAAACTGTTGCTAACTCTGTTAATGCTACAAATTTAGCTGTCGGTGTTGCAAAGGCTAAAGGTTATGCAAAACAGTTAGAAGAAGCAGTCATAAAGTTTGGTGTTGATAGTCCAGAAGCTATTGCAATTAGAGAAAAAATTGTTAATCAGGGAGATCAATTAGCAAAGAATCCTCTTGTTAAATACTTAGAAGGACAGAAATACCAAGCTCCAGAAGTTCCCCTTTCTATTGCACTAAAGAACGCAGACAAGAATCAACCATTAGCTTTGTTCTTAAGAACTGCTCCGTTTGAAGATCAAGCTCATATAGCTATTGGAAGATTAGAAGAAGCCCTATCTAAATTTGCAGACCCACAAGGAAGAGGCCCACAAAGAAGAGCAGTTGATACTGTTGGTGACTTTGTTAACTTATTAAATCTTGCAAGAGTAGTAACAGAAGAAGGAGTACAAAAAGCTCTAAGAGATGTTAATGATTTGTTTTTACCAGCAGGTCAGAAAGCTGAAAGGAAACTTCTAATAGGAGTAGAAGGATATAAGAAGAGAATGGATGGGCAGAAGATTGCCGACAATTTATATTATTCACAAGGACTAGGAACCAAATCCTCTCCTGCACCTGAAGTTTCTGCACCTGTTGAAACAAAAGTACCTGTCGAAGAAACTGTTCCTACTACTAGACCAGATGGAGGAGAAGGTTATACAACACAACAATTAACAAATGACATTACACAATTAAGAGCAGATCTAAAAGCTTTAGGTAAAGCACCTGCCGAACCACCTAAAGGTAAAAAGATTGTCAATGGTAAGCAAACACCTGAATATAAAAAGTTCAACGCTTGGAGACAAAAAGCAAACAAGATCCAAAAACAAATTGATGCTCTTGAATCTCAAGTTAAAGAATCAGCAGATTATCGAGTAGAAGAACCATTACCTGAAACTAGATTAACGGAAGAACAGTTTCAAACAAAGACAGAAAGTACAGGTAAAGAATGGGAAAGAACAGGTAAAGAATGGGAAGAGTATGAGCAAGGAAGAAAGCCTGGACAAACGTGGGAAGAGTATGGAACTCTTGGCGATATTAATGATCGTACAGTTAGAGGTTTCGACAAGATAAAAAGATACCTTGTCGGTGATTGGAAGACAATGAAGATATTAAAAGGATCAGAGAAAAGCCCTGCTGCACAGGCAGAGATAGAATCTGTCGTTAAATTTATGGAGACAATAGGTACAGAGTTCTTTAACGATGTAAGCCTATCTGTTAGGGCAAATATGAGTGCAAAAGGAGAATTTAATTTCTTAAATAGATTAGTTAAAATTAGAAAAGATACTTTATTACCTAACAAACTAGGTAATTTAGAATTTCAACAGACAGCTATTCACGAATTTTGGCACACACTTTCTCGCTACTTACCAGAGAAACGTGTTAAACAGTTAATAAGACAATTTAAACTTGAGAAAGCACAATACAAAGCCAGCTTAAATGCTGAACAACTAGCAGATTTTAATGCTGGTAAATATGATCGACTTGATTACAGGTATAAAAACATTGATGAATATTTTGTAGAATCAATGTTAGATGCTTGGTGGAATTATAAAAAGGGAGCCGCAGCCCAAGGTGAAGGAGAATTAGCAGGACTAGCTGGAAGTGTCGTTAAATATTTCAACCATATATGGACAAGTATTAGTGCAGAAGTAGGACTAGGAAGTTCTAAGGAAATCTTTAATGACTTTATGAATAAGAGATATAAAGGTATGCAAAGAACTACAAAGCTGTCTTCAACTCCTTATGCCAAATATATGGATGAAGCAGCAGATGGATCTAAAGCAGAACTACCTGACTTCTCAAAAAGAGATGAAGCTATAGATGGTGATCCTAATAGACCAGGAGAAACAGGCCCAGAAATAAACGTAGGAGAAACAGAAAGAATTTTAGAAAACTATGCAAATAGTCTTAAAGCTGCAAATGCAGGAGATGAGGATTTACTATCGGCTGTTGGCTATGCCATCCAAGATGTTATTAACGTCAGAAGTGCAGGTAGAAACAAGACTCAATATCTAAAAGCAGACGCATCAGCAATTAGATTTATGAAAGCAATAAGAGACTTTAGATCAAGAGCACATAGTGCAGGTGTACCAAATATAGATATGAGAGCATTAAATACTGCTCTCTTAGACAAAGCTCATAAAGATGGAATTAACATAAAACAAGTAGAAGAAAACAGCAAAATACTTCTTTATGCAGCAAGAAATGTAGAAGATTTTGCTAGTAGAATTTTTGACCTCAGATTAACTGTTAACGAAACATCAAGACAGGCAGGAATAAAAGCTGCAAATGTTTTAAATGCAATGAATAACGGTCAAATTAACTGGAATAAGGCTGTCTCAGAGATGGAATATACAACTCAAGTTGCTCTGAAATACATCAGGTTTTATCAAGATATAAATAAAAGTATGGGGCAACAATTCAAGCTCCTTCAAATGCAAGTAGGAGATACAAGCAAGATTGATTTCACTGACAAACCTGTTGACTTACCAATCTTTAAACAAGATTTAGATGAAGCATTTATGATGTTTGAAGAAGGTGAAGTAGGTGCAGGCTTTGAAGAAATCTTTGGTGATGATGTAATCACAGCACTTAAAACAGGTAAATGGCCTGCTGGCACTAAATCACAAGTAGCTGAGATAGCAGATGCGATTGCTACATCAACAAGACCTGACGGCCCAGGTATTGCATCTATTAACAAGATTACAAAAGGGCCAAACATAGGTGAAGCAGCAGAAATTAATGCAAATAGAAAATGGACTGAAAGTACAAAAGGAAAAGAAGAAGATCTAACAAAGTTAACTCCAATGGAGAAACTAGATTTATTTATAAGAAGTGTCGCTACTTGGAAAACCAGTTCAATCCTTAGTGCTGGTACTACTTATGCAGTACAGGCAGCCGTTCCTTATACAAGAGCGTTGATGGAACCAGCAGTGGATTTATTTAACCACTCAATTTTCACTTCAGCATTAATGCCATTTGATGCAAAAGCTTTTAGTGCAAGACTTCCTATTACTTACACATGGTATAAACAATTATTCCTCCAACATCAGTCAGCATTAAGATTAGCTAGAGATGCTTTTAGAGATGGACATACATACTTTGATGCTTATAGACATCCAGGTAGTTTTGACTTGAATGACAATTCTAGTATTGCAGCAGCAGTTAGAAATGCAGAAGGTAAAGGTATAAAGCTAGATCCAAAGCAAGGTGCGTACGACTTAAATCAAGCTAACTTTGCAAGAGCAATGACAAGCAATCCTTCCATGATTGTTATTAGTGACATGACATGGAAGCTTGGAACATTTGATTTAAGAGCACAATCTGCTATTGAAACATTCCAGAAATCATTAGTCGGTAATAGTTATTTAACAGCAATCGGAGTAGGAGAAGGATTAGAACAAGCTCAGAAAGAAGGGCTTAGAGGCTTAGACGCATGGTCTTATGCAGAAGAATGGGCCAAAGCAAAGGTAGATTTCTTTACCCATGACGCAATCGTTAATGGTAGAACAGTTCCAGATGCTATTAATTCTCATCCAGCAGCGTTAAAAGTTGGTCGGATGCTTACATTTACAGATGATATTAAAGCAAGAATGGAACATAGATCTTTCTCCTTTGGACAAGAACTAGCTAGACAATCAGGTATTGATCCTAATAACTTTGATGAGATAAATAAATTTGCTCAAAGATATATAGAAGGTACAAATGATATGGCAGAAGGATGGCAGTACGGTCTTAACAAGAGTAGATTTTCTAAATCTTTAAGAGGTGGTGATACAACAATACCAAAAGCAGGAGACACTACACCAGCACTAACAGGAGCATGGTCATTCCTTCCTTCTATATGGGCTAAGTTACAAAGACAAAAGATGGGTGGATTAGCAACAATGGTTCAACCATTTACTAGATCTCCTGCTGACATAATGAAACAGGCAGCAAGAACTATTCCAGGTTTAAATCTTACTGTCGATACTTTCTATAGAGATGTCTTCGATGAATCTAGTTTCTTTTCTAATCATTGGAAAGGAGAAGTAGCAACTTCTGCATTAGCAGGTACTGTGCTTTGGAGCTTGTTCCAAGACGACAATATTCAAGTAACAGGGTCAGGCCCATTAGGTGATGAAAGTAGAACTCTTTGGACTGGAATGAATATGCGTCCAATGTCAATTAGACATAAATATAAGGATGAAAATGGAGTTGAAAGATGGTCTGAATGGTTGTCTTACAGAGGATACGAACCAGTTGCAACACTATGGAGAACTGCTGCTGACGTAATAGATCTGACAAGCTCTATGACCTATGAAGACCAAGAAACAGTTAAAAGTCTTTGGATGTTTAACGTGGCAGGAGAAGTAATAAAAGGAAATTTACAATCTACTTACTACCAAGGAATCTTAGATTTCATGGATGGTGTCGTTGCACCACTGACAGGTATAGGAAACTGGGGTAAAGCAATGCCACAACCAGGAGAAGGCGGTGGTTTTATTGATCCAAGATTTGTTAGATACCTCAACAAACAAATAATTTCTTCTGGCCCACATAGTTCAAGAGTAAGAGCCTTAACACAAATGATTGATCCTGTTAAACGAGTAAGTCCAGGTGTAAAGGTAGGACAACAAGTTATTGATCCTAATGTCGGAAGAGGTGAAGCAGGTTGGGAGTGGAGTTACGAGGGAGATAGCGAACAGATTGGTGGTACTTATCCTTACAAGAACAAGTTCGGATTAATCTTCGTTGATAAATTTATAAATGACCTTAAACAGAACACACCTTTCTGGTCTAAGACTCTTCCAGTTAGAAGAAACTGGGTAACAGGAGATCCTTTATATAACCCTGGTTTCTTACATGACGATCAAATGCCACTAGATGATGAGCCTTGGTTATCTCAACTCACCCATGCGTTTGTCCTTACACACTTACCAATAGCTTATTCTGCAATACCATTTGCAGGAGCATTACCACAAGTAACAGGAAGAACAGGACACAATGAGATAGCAGAAAGAAATCATGTAACTCGTGAATTAATGAGACTTAGAGGATTCGGAACTAAATATGCACAACCTAGACCAGATGAATTACAAGAAGGAGTAACACTATCTAATGATGCTTACAATCAATACTTGACCTACATCAATAAAACTCCAGACCCAATAACAGGTTTAACTCTTTCAGAAGAATTATTCCAAATGATGAACTCTGACAACTACCTAAATCAAGATCCTGACAGGATAGGAGATGAATACCTTGGATCAGCAAGACAAAAATTATTAGAACCTATATTTTTAAAGTTCAAGCAAAGAGGCAAGTGGTTATTCTTTAATGATCCTGGGAACGTACATGCACTAGAAGTACTAGAGAAAAGAGCAGAAGAACTTAAAGTAAAAGGTGATAGAGACTTCTCTGTGAAGTTTGGCGTACCACAGACACCAAGGAAAGATATAAAAGCAGGTTCCAAAAAGAGGGTTAGTGCGACAGAATATATACAATCAGTACAATGACCAGTAAACGGAAGCCATGAGCTACACAGCATCGTACATAGT
>MDTA01099750.1_pt1 | contig 10051 bp, 11 predicted proteins | sample 811151 | NCBI WGS metagenome assembly MDTA01 (sample SAMN05326648, study PRJNA326480) | marine metagenome | isolation source: seawater | place: Indian Ocean: South | collected 2010 | reverse complement strand
TTTATTGTAAATATATTGAGGGCGTTTTTCAGTATCATAACCGATTGCTCGAACTTTCGCTGTTTTTTTTTTATTTATTTTTACATTATCATAAGCAGGAGAGATATAGATACCATCAATTATTTTTTGGATCATATCTTTATCCTTGATTAATTTATCTTTTTTATCATAATATTTATGATAATATTTATCCCCTCTTTTTTTAGATATTTTACGGATAATATAATCCTCCATATATATTATATCTTATTTTTTATCTTTTATTTTTTTAAGTTTGTAGCTAATAGTTATTTCACGGTTTTTCCATAGATCATCCATCGCTTGATCTAATTTATCTTGTTCTGTTAAATACTTTGATAAATTTTCACGGATATTATTCTTATTTAATCCTTTCTTTGTCTTTCTTTCTTGGCATTTTAATTTACCATTATCAGTATTTAAATCTGTGACATTGTATTGGGTCATAAAGGTGGTTATTTGTGGTTCTAATTCCTTATTCCTTACTTTTTTAAGTTCTTTAATCTGTGATTCTAGCTGAGCGATTTGTGTATCGACATTTAACCATCGTTGAACTTTCTCTTTAAAGAATTGAATTTCGTTTTCTGGTATCTTTTCAAATGGATTCATAATACTCATATTTACTATTTACTTTTAAATTATTTAAAAAAAATAATTTAAAAACATACATGAATTATCAATGTAATCATATCTTATTAAAAGGTCCAAGGAAAGGTGAAACATGTTTAAAACATGCATGGTTCCCTTTCTTCTATCCATGCTTCTGTAAACAACATGCTTTGATGCATAATATCCCAATTACGAAAGAAGAAGTAAATGAATTTATCAAGATGAATCGATTACTTACGAATAACACTTAGACAGTATTCTTCTGAATACTTACCAGATTGATTAATTTTGTAATTCTTACCATTATACTTCATATAATATCCGTAGGGGCCAATATGAATTGTTATTTCATCGTTTATTTTTTTAGGATATTTAATGAATTTAATAGCATCTTCCAATGTAAAATCTTTTTCATCTACATTGATGATTTCAAGGTATTTCTGAAGACTAAAATTTTTTTTCTGGTCGGCTTGATTAATCATCTGAAGATAAGGTCCATATCTACCATTTCCCATATATATCTTTTTCCCTTGTTTTTCACCAAGTAATGTTAGTGAACTAGTTTTATTTAGATTCATTTGTTGATCCACCACTGTAATAAATGATTCATATACCTTCCTTATTACCTCAATATAGTCGGCTTTACCAAGGGCGATAAGGTCTAAATCTTTCTCTACACCCGATGTAAATTCTTTATGTAATACATTTGAAAAATGTTCTTGAAGATACTGCAAAACCTTTCTACCTAGAGGTGTGGTTTGAATTCTCTTTTTCACAACCTTTCCTTTTTGAACGACCGTCTTTTGAATTAATTGATCGTCTTTTGTTAGATGGAGCATTCTTACATCAATATCATCTGTTTTGATATCTTTAATAACAGTATATTTCCTATTACCAAGAGTTGAAATAATAGTAGCATATGTGGATGGTCTTCCTATCCCAGTTTCTTCAAGGAGATTTACAATTGCAGATTCATTATAAAGGAGAGGTTTTGAACTATCTTTCTCAGAACTAATACATTCTTCAAGGATATACTCTTCTTTAAAGGAGGGTTTTTCATTTAATTGAAATTCTTCTTCCTTCTTCCCATACGATAGAAATCCTGGAAAAATCATCTGACGATAATTTGTTGTAAAATATCCATATTCTTTTGTTTCTGCATTTGAAAGATGAATACGGTAAACATTATATTCGGCTGGTTTCATATGAGAAGTAATCGTTCTTTTAAAGATAAGATTATATAGGCGTTGTTCTTCCGGAGATACATCCAGTTCTTTATTTAGCTTTGTTGGACGGATTGCTTCATGGGCTTCCTGAGCCCCTTTAACTTTCTTTTCATTTGGTTTTTGATAATATTTATCACCAACAAATTCATTAATTTTGTTTTGGAACTCTTCAGATACAAATGTAGAGTCTGTTCTCATATAGGTAATATGTCCATTTTCATATAATTTTTGTGCAATATCCATGGTCATTTTTACAGGGAAACCTAATTCATTTTGAGAACTTTGTTGAAGGGATGATGTAATGAATGGTTTTTTAGGATAACTTTTATCCTTTTTTTGGGTTGATTTTACAACTTGAAATAATTTTTGTTTTTTAAATTTTTTAAATAGATTTTTCATAAATTCATCATCGATATCATAATCATTTGTGAAAATAAACTCGGCTTCTTTTAAATCTTTAAACTGACCTTTAATATCAAGAATTAGATCAGGTTCATACGACTCAATCATCTTTTCCCGTTCGTCTAATAGATTAAGTAATGCGCTTTGAACCCTTCCTGCTGATAAACCTGATTCTGAAGTATGGATATGTTTCCAAAGACATGGAGAAAGTTTAAATCCAATTAAACGATCAATAATACGTCTAGCTTGTTGAGCATTAACCTCGTCCATATTTACTTTAATAGGTTTCTTAAGGGATGCTAGAATTGCTTTTTTTGATATTTCTCGAAAGATAATACGATTTTTTTTTCCAATATCAACACCTAGAACATTTGCGGTATGCCAAGCAATTGCTTCACCTTCTCGATCATCATCAGCAGCAAAGATAACATCTTTACCTTTTGAACCTTCTTTTAACATTTTCACTACATCTTTTTTATCAGATGTAACTTTGTACGTAGGTTGAAAATTATTCTCAACATCGATTGATAATTTCTTCTTCTCTAGATCTGTAATATGTCCACAAGAAGACTTTACAGTATATTGATTTGATAGAAAACCTTGAATTTTTTTAGCTTTTGCAGGTGATTCTGTGATTAAAAAGAACATATAAATTTGATTTATTAATTGATAATCAATCAATAATCAAATTTAATGGAAAAAATAAAGTATTATACGGTAGCGGATAAAAAAGCCAATGGAAAAAATAACGATCTTTACCGTCTTATACCTATAGAGAATATTCTCTTTGATCGGGGGATGGTGAAGAAAGTAAATGAAGTATGTAGTGGGGCTGCGAAGGAAAAAGGTATCAAAGTCCTTCAACGAAATGGATTTTCTCTTTCCAAGTGGGATAGTGTTCTCAAAAATATTAAGGATTGTAAACCATTGGATCCAATCATAGTTAAGCAGTTTAAAAAAACAAATTATTATGAAGTAATTGATGGAAGACATAGAGCGGTTGTAAGTTTATATGAAAATTTTACTCATGTCCCTGTAATAATAATTAAATCAATATAAAATTTGATTATTTATTTACTATTTATTATTAAATAACATAATCAATGGGACGTGGAAATAAGAAAGGAGGAAAAAAGCATAAGCGTGGAAAGAAAGATGTTTTTGAAACGAAGATTCTACGTCTAAAAGAAGAAGGTCAAGAATACGCTCAAATTAAAGCCCTAAAGGGGAATTGTCGATTTGATGTCCTCTGTTTTGATGGAAAAGAACGTATGGCGAATCTATGTGGGGCAATGCGAAAAAGAAAGTTTGTCAATCAGGATGATATTGTTCTAGTCTCCCTCCGAGATTTCCAAGATAGTAAGTGTGATATTATTGATGTTTATGATGATACTCAAGTCCATCAACTCAAAGATATGAAATATATCCCAGATTCCATCAAACTAGAAGAAGACACTGAATTTTCTGAAGATCTCGATGGCGTTGAATTCACAAATGATATTCCAATGGATGAAGAAAGTGAAAGCGAAGATAGTATTGATTTAGATGAGATTTAATATTGTAATATACTATAGATGGAGTTGTGTGATAAATATCTTTATGAATTAATTGAAATTAATCCAACGATAAATGATTTTTTTATTTTGAAAGAATTCATCCATAAGAGACATATCCAGCCAAATGTATATTCTGAAAGATACTATGAAAAATTATATCAATTAGATAAAAAGTATCTTCGATTACTCAATCAAAAAAAAGAAAAAACATTTTATGATGAAATATTGTTAAGGGATATTAAGAATAATATACATATGGAGATGGAATATGAAATATATATGTATGTCCCTGTAAACCTTAATGATAATCTTTTAATTGATTATGTTACAGAATGTAATGGGAATGGAATGTATCAATTTATAAAAAGGAAAGATTATACTATTTTTTTGCAACGGTTAAAAGTATTGTCACAAATTACAAATGAAATAATCCTAAAGATGAAAAATGGAATTAAGAACAAAGTATGTTTACCTAAACGAACAGTTGATAAAATGATTGAGAATATCCAAGATATACTTAAATATAAATTATATCAACATCGTTTTAAAAAAGGATTCAAACCAAGTCATTGGGATGAAACAGTTGAAAAGTATTTAGTAAAAAATCTACAGAAATTTTTATCTTTCCTAATCAATGATTATTATACACATACAATTGAAGGGATTGGATTATCTTCTTACAAAGGTGGAAAGGATGCTTATCGAAAAATTATTCAATATGAAACATTTGATACAATTACACCCCAAGAAGTTCATAATTTAGGTTGGAGAGAATTAAAACGTCTCCAAAAAGAAAAAAAAAGACTTCAAAAAAAGCTAGGTTTAAAAAATATTGATGAAACTGTTAAACAATATAATTATACAACGAAAGAAGGGATTTTAAATGATCTTCATAAGATAAGGGATAAGTTACAGAATAAAATATATCCAAAATACTTTCATGGAAAAATAAACAAAAAAGATTTGTATCAAATTAAAGAAATACGGAGTGAAGATAAACATTATTTTGCATACTATATTCCACCGAACCTTAACAATACAACAAAAGGTAAGTTCTATATCAATACACTCAAACCTGAATCAATTTATCGACATGAATTGTATGTATTGAGTCTTCATGAAGGTATTCCAGGACATCATTATGAAATAACTTATCATCATAATAATAATATACCGAATTATCTTAAACTAGGTAATACAGCTTACTCTGAAGGATGGGGTTTATATTCTGAAAATCTCGGTGATTACAAAGACAACTATGAATATTATTTTAAAATTCAATATGAAATCCATCGTTCTCTTCGTTTAGTTATCGATACTGGAATCCATTTTTTTGGATGGTCTTATGAAAAATGTTTTAAACTCATGAAGAAACACTTAACAAATCATTCAGAAAAACAGATAGAAAATGAAATTGTAAGATATATGAATCATCCAGGTCAAGCAGTTACCTACAAACTCGGTGAAAAAGCTTTCTTATACGTAAGAGATAGATTATTCAAAAAAGGATATTCAATTAAAGATATTCATCAAAAAATGTTAGAGATAGGTCCATGTCCTATAGAATTCCTTGTGAATTCAATTGAATAAATAACCTTTTTATAATATATATGAAGAGATCAACAAAAAAATTATTACAAGTAGGGTTTATAATAATCCTAATTTATTTACTATTTAGAAAGGATAGATCTATTGAAAGATTTACAAATGATGAAAAACAAACATTATTTGATAATTTTATTAGAGAACATTTTAGTGTTATATTTCCAAATGGAGGACGTAATGCGGGGGGTCCACAATTTTATGAATATATTGTAAACACATTAAATTTAGATAAAGAACATTTTATATTATATAATCAATTTTACTGTGGTGTAAGTGGTTCACCTATTTCACCCAATAGATCGGGTGGTAATATTACAAATAATATTGTTCTTGAAGATTTAAATGGTATTGAGTGGTTTGGAAAGTACTATCGTTGTTGTACTCCATGTCCATGTGATTTAATGCGATATGCAAAGGTTGAAAAACACAGTGTTAATTTATCTGATGGATTATATCCTCATTTTGTAATCACAATTGATGATCCATGTTCTAATGAGAGTGAAATTCCTCAAGAAGTATCTTCATTTGTATGTAATAATGGTAATACTCAAAATGGACTACATACAGAATCAGGAAGATTAATTATTGGTATACTCTTTGGACAGAATGAGATGGAAGAACAACCTATTCATTATAATCCAGAAAACCATACAATTGATGCTGATCAATTCTGTAGTCAAAGAATATGCGAAAAACCAAGTAACTTACGTGGAGGGATGGGGGATATATTCGTATTATTAAGTTTAGTAGGTAATGAAACAATACCACCAGCCCCAGGGAGATTTAATTGTCCTGATAACATAGAACCATTAGAGAATACACAAATGGTAAATATTTATGGTGAGAACCTTAGACCATGTAGGAACCAAAATAATATAGATGATAATCGTGGTTCATGGGATAGTGAAGGATATTGTAGTGAACTTGATGGAGGAGTCCATCAAATATGTTTTAATGTTGATGAAAATACAAAGGAGTTCTCTAGTCAAACCAATCAAAGTGATTGGTCATTAAATAGATATGGTAAAAACCATTGTATGTGTTTGGGAGCATGGGCTCTTTATAAAGCAAAACAAGAACAAAATATTATTCCAAAAACATCAAATGAATTAAAATGTGATTCAATACCAAGTATATCATTGACAAATAATTATATAAATACATGGAATCAATGGAACGGTAATGAATTACCAAATCAGATCGTTCAAGGTGTTAATCAACTCGTTGAACAATGTTATTCAAAAGGTAATGAAAGTCAAAAACAATATCTTAAAGAAAAGTATTTATCATTAGTAAATTCTAGGAATGAATTCCATAATACAGATACTTATTTATCATTTCAATAATGCATACGTTAGGAAAACATATGCAAAAAATCCAATCATTAAAGATTTTATCCATCGATTTTTCATCTCGGAATAAATATCAGCCCAGGCTTGAACCTGATCTTTTGAATGGAGTGAATATAGCATAAGAGGACTCTTAGGGAATAGATAATAGAATCCTAATTTTACTAAATATGAAATAACAAGAACTTTGCAAAATATGTATTGAGTATTCTTATGTTTATTGTAATAAATATAGGAAAAAATACTTCCAAGAGCCATACCTCCAAGATAAATCATTAATCTTTCTTTCACAATCGATTCATATTTGTTTTTTTGACCGGCATCTAAAAGATTATAGAACCGTTTAAAATGATCGGTATCTCTATTTTCAATACTCATATAAATACTTGAAAAAAGTAATGTTATACCAATTAAGCAAAAATCTACTTTCATATACTATTTATTATATAATTTTTTTAGATAATACTGATTTACGTTATAAGACCATACCATAGTTAAACCGGACCAAAAAATAGTAAGTGGTATTATTTTTTTCATTTATTTAATTACTAGAAAATTAAATTTGATATTGAATTTAACTAATTCTAGTAATTAACTCAAGTTTTTCTATGGATGATAAATATAAACATGCTGATGGATGGACTAGCGATGAAACATTCAGGAGTATGAGAAGAAACGCAGAACAATATAAAAAAATTTCCAAAGAAAATATTCAATTAAAAGAAGATCTCGAATTTTACAAATCTATCTTTCAAACACATTCGAACTCGGCTCTATTTAATTTAAGGATTAAAAATATCAACGGTAAAAGGATATGGGTGGACAAGGTTAAAATACATACAGATTATGAACTACTAAATTCATTGGATAAGGATGATGAAGTATTAGAATGGTTAAAACCTATTCCATGTGAAAGATAAAATAATGATTTAATGAGGTAAAATCGGGTGACACTCCCAATAATATCTTTTTAAAATAGTGTATAGTGGAGTATTTAGAGGGTAAAGGTAACTATCCTCTTGTAAAGGTAAAACTATTTTTAATTGTTCCTCTGGTGTATGGGGGATACTATCTTTTTTTATTATTTCTAAATCATTCAATGTATCTACATAATCGGATAGATCAGTAAGTAAAGGCGTAAAATGATATTGATAATACCATTTCCAAGAGGGACAGATATTAAAGTAATAATCAACCGTCCATACAATCGATTGTAAATACTCTTTACATAAGGTTTGAATATCCTCTTTCATTATCATTTCATAACTAGGGTTATAATGAAATGTATCATACAAATGATAAAGATAATAATTTTTTTTGGATTGAAATATTTTATTTTCATTATTTCTCAAAATAACTGGTAGATGGTTTTGAAACCCTTTGAAAAGATCTTCTGATGTATTAAGGCTTTCATACGAATGATCTTGTATTTCAGAAGGACTAGATTCTTTAGAGAAAACATCTTTTTGAAGGATTTCATTATATATTTTCCTATATTTAAGTTCTTGATTCCCTCTAATCTTCAGTATTTCATAAATTCCTTCCCTTTCCCTTAAAGATAGTTTCTTTAGAAAGAGTTGAAAGTTCTTAAGGTGAATTTTTTTATTTTCATCAATTAAGAAGAAACGACCATAGTATTCGTCTTGTAATATATTGTATACATTCAATAAATGGTCCAAACCTCTATATCTTATATTTATGCTTGGTGTATGGATGATAAAATCATTTCCAATAAAGAAACAGATGAATAAATAATCAAAAAGAATTGTCTCATTTGAAACATGAAAACTATCTTTTTTTATGGTGGATAGTAAAGATTTTTTAAGAAGTTGAATATTACAAAAAACATATTGTGTTTCTAAGTTTTCAATATTATATTCTGTCCTTTCTCTTAATAAATAAACATTATTTTTTCTTATCATTGAAAGCATAATAAGGTCAGCATCGAGTCCATAGACAATATTTGTTGAATTTTCTGGTAATTTATCCATATAATGCATAATTTTATGTTCTCCTTCACCAGGTTCGTTTGAATCAGAAATTATGTATGGAATATTAAATTCTTTACATCTTTTATGTAAGTAAATACTTAATTGATTCATGAATGGTGTCCCTGGTGTAATTTGATTTGTATCCCAAGGCTTTTTTTCTTGCGAAGACCTTAATCTTCTTTGTCTTTGTTGTTCCATTTTTGTCCTTGGTGCAGGACCATCAATTGCTAAATAGATCAATTTCTTAACTTTTGTTAAAGAAATACATTCTTTTATTTTTTCAAAAATACAATCATACATTTCACTTTCATTCGTTTTATTCGCACAACAAGGGTGAATCGCACAATTTAGATCAAAAAATAAATGATCGATAGATTCATTAAACCTTTCACAAGGTATGATAATTTCAGGGTAATCTTGTATTATATTCTTATAATAAGATGGTATTCCCATTTTATTAAATATAGAGAAGTAACTTTATATAGTAAAAAAAAAATATATTTAAATATATAAATGAATCTTGCGGATTTAAGTCTAACATCAATCAAATTATGTTCCCCAGTTATAGTATTTATAGTCTATGTAATTGTCTCAGGTGTTTCTTTGTACATGTCTAGGAATGTCCTTAAACGATTCAATAGTCAGAAAATGGAAAATCTATACAACCTCTATTCATGGAGTGAAGTTAAACTTGTGATTGTTCTTGGAGTAGTTATTTATGGACTCTGTCAATACGATCAAATGAACCTTGCTTGGGTATTCTTATTATTACCAGTTATTTATATTATGCTAAATAATTTGATTGTATACTATAATGTCTCAAACGCTCATCAAAATGCTCCAAAAGATAATAATGATTTAATAAAACAAATTATGGAAGTCCCTCCAAGTGATGAAGGAGTAGTTTATCCAAAACCACCAATTGTTAAGAAAGAAGTTGATACAAGTATCTTCGGTATAAGAGGTGATCCAGATGATAGTCAAGAGAAACCACCTACGGTAAGTATTCAATCAACACCCCCTTCAATGACTGGTGTCTCATCAACGCCGATTGATACAATTGAAGGATGGGCTCCTCATGATAATATGATTGGTGGTTATCAATATTAAATTAACATTTGAACAAATCTCGAAATAGCATTTAGAGCACCAACTTCTCCTCCTGCTTGATTATTCGTAGGGGTCACGGCTTCAGTGGATGCTGTAGCTGCAGATGCAGCTTTATCTTCCGCAGCTTTTTTCTCGGCTGCAGCTTTATCTTCCGCAGCTTTTTTCTCGGCTGCAGCTTTATCTTC
>MDTA01229452.1_pt1 | contig 10052 bp, 6 predicted proteins | sample 811151 | NCBI WGS metagenome assembly MDTA01 (sample SAMN05326648, study PRJNA326480) | marine metagenome | isolation source: seawater | place: Indian Ocean: South | collected 2010 | reverse complement strand
CAATGTAAGTAATCTGATCAATGGATTCACTTGCATTCCAGAAAGTCTTACTCGGCTGAAGTGACATTGACATTAGGTCAGGTAACTCACTTATTTGCACAATATGGAGTGACGCATCGACGAGGCTATCTGCATCATGTTGAATAAAACCAACTCGCAAAGGTTGCGAATTAACGGTTGACAACGAAAGTATCTGCTCATCGAGAGATTGATCATCAGCAATATCGGCTGCACTGAAGCCACTAATCCGGATACTAAGTGCAATTGGCATCAAAGGTTCACGAGAATTAGTCCGACCCTGAACGAGATTCAAATCTCTGTCTTCCGACAACAAAATATGATCTCCGGCTAATGTGGGGTGATTAGAGGTACCAAGGTCCATCTCGACTATGTCCAATCTGTCAGGAATCCGATTAACCCCAAGATCATCGAACATCTGGAGATGGAATTCCGTACCTTCGAGTCCACCACTTGCCTCTAGGCCTCCAGAAAGAGCCTCTCCTAACGCCTGGGGAACTGCATTCAGAGCAGCCCCGATATTGATGAAAATGTCAACGAGATTGAGAATGGTTGTATCGAGAATACGCGAGAAGATATCCAAACTTGCACCATTGGGGTCGTCAAATGTCGCATTCGTTCCATCATCTCCCCCATCAATTGCAAAACTACCGAACAGGACTAAGCTGGTCGGTATTCCAGCTAACCGAGTACGTATCTGACGACGGTCTTCTTCGGAACCTTCTCTGAGGAACCACGAACCATAGTCAATTTCTGTAACCGATTGTACAGATCGTATTACAACCAATGATTGTGGCGGATTAGCAGGATTCACTGGAAGACTGGGATCATTTGCATTTGGAGTGCTATCTTTGCTGAAATTCTTGATTGCAATAATCAATCCGAGGCGCTCTGGAAGACGCCCAGGTAGTTCAGGGGACTTATCCGACCCAAGCATCTTGAAAACACGCTCGATCTCAAGTTGATCCAATGATCCTGCAGGCATACCACGAAGCCATCCTGCACTCTCTGTAACATTGCCAAAGGAACCGTCAATGGTTGAGGGGGCAACATTCCTTCTATCCTCATGGAAATGGACATGGATGTCTGCTCTGCGGTCAGCAAAATACTCTATCGAAGTAAGAGAACCCTCGCCAATATCTGCAGCAGTCGTTGATAGTACCGAATCAGTTCGTATAACTAGGTCAACTTCTGATGGAATTCTATCATCGCCTGCAGTTGGATGCGCACTGAATTCGATATATGCTACCTCAATTGTTTCACGTTGACCATTAATGGGTTCACTCAGATGTACATATCCAAACCCAGCTTGAGTTCCACAACCATGTGAAATCGGATCAATATCAATATCAAAAACGGGGTCATATCCTGCCGGACAATCTGTTGAGCCGAGGGTCTCGAGATGGATTGCATATGGAGCAGCAATTGAGACTATTTTGATACCTGAAGTATCCACACCGAGAAGTCCAAGCAGACCGAATGGGCCACTGAGTGCACTGAGAACTGTACCAGGGGCATCGAACCAAATCCTTTCGATGCCAACTTCAAGGGATGTATCCTCTGGAGGAATTGTATGATGGGTGTCAATGACCCAAATGTAACTTGGTCCAGGAGACCCAAAGAATAGAGATTCAGAATAAGTGAATTGCTTGAATAGTGATACACGCAGGGTCTTCATGGAATCCCATACAGGATCACCTGGCTCCGATGCAGGAGTATCACCACAATCACCACCAAATGCTGAAATGCCACCATTGAACATCTTCACATTGAACTCAACCGTTGGCTCGACCCAGATATTTGTCCCCTCAACTCCCCAACCATCACCAGGATCAATGGCAATTGTAAGCCCTACAGATATATCATATCCACAATCGCCTTCCTCCGTTAAGTCACCTGAATTCTGGTTTGTCGATGTAGACCCATCGTTCAAGAGATTGTCAATGTCAATCTCATGAAGGAATGGATCCGGTATTGGTTGACCAGGTAAAGGAGGGAAGAGAGAGAGCAAACTAGCGGAGAAATCGATAACTTCGAATTTGTCAACAACTTCTCCATTCACTGTCTCATATTGCGTCCAAATGACATAATCTGTGATGTTGATTAGAGTGTTTAGGATACTATCGGTTGCACCAGGTGGTGCACTTGAAGGGTCGAGAATAATACCGTAAGGACTCGGGTGCTGCACTGGCTCTATGGTGATGTTCTTCCATGTGGCATCGGGAATTGGATCATTCGCTGCGCCCAAAGCGTCTGAAGAAGTCGAAATACGAACTGCTGAGTCAACGGATGCCATCGAATTAGCAGCGAGAGCACCTTCACCATCGTCGATTAACAATTCAGAGCGAGTATCAAGAGCATTGTAAAGTTCTGAAAGGACGCCAAAGTCCCGATTTTCAATCTGGATGGCCCCACTGACTGCGGGAACTGGAAGCCATACAGAGAGAAGCATAATGATGACTAGGGCGAGGCTCTTTCGAGGAAAGTTGCTCTCGGCCGAGTAATCCATCTATTGTGACTTCCATAAACTCACCTTTAGGCTATTCCCGTGGTTGTGCTTCAGAGGCTCATCGGGATACTGTTTGAATCTCGCCACAAGAAGGACATGCAGTCCGCCCAGAAGTACGATCAGATGGGAGTTCAACCTCAAAGCGGGTACCGCAGGAGGTGCAGGTTGCTTGTACCATCGAAGAACCTGAATGTGTATCAAAATCAGGTATTTCAATTCCAAGGCTAGACGGAGCCGACTTCGATGAAGATTCCTCAGAGGGGCCCATCGATGAGGCACTAGTAAGTTGATTTTCGATATCTTTTGTCTCAACGACTGGAGTTGGTTCAATCGTTTCATCATCTGAAAAGAGATCTTCCAACACGGGAGATTCGTGATTATTCGTTTTCTTAGATACTGAGGACGAGTAGTCAATACCAGCGAGCGAAGCGAAATCATCGCCACTACTTCGTGAAGCAAACATTGCAGCTTGCTCCTCCGCCGTGGGTGGGGGCGCAGAAGCTGCTGCTTCCTCCTCTGCCTGACGTTCAGCGAGTAAACGAGCTGCCAGTTGATTTGTACTACGTCGCCAAAGGACATATCCAACTACAATTGCCAAGAGAACAATTACCAAAATCGCCCCGATAATCGGAACGAATGAAGAATCACTACCCGCACCCTCTGTATCAAGCGAAAGAACTGTGATCGATGTGGATTTTGATGTTGATAAACCCGCATCGTTAGTGACTGTACAAATTACGAATCTGCTACCTGCCGAATTGAATTCTATCTCTACGGAACTCCCATTACCATCTACATCATCATCGGGAATCCCGTTGCCGTCAGAATCAACTGTGCTGTCAAAATCCCAAGTGAAATTGAGTTGGGAATCTTCAGGATCGGATGCTGTAGCAGAGAAGGTAGCAATCAAACCATAATCGAGGGAATTTGGTCCTGTGATGTTATTGATGATGGGGGCAGTAACATCGGATATCACAATTTCAGCAGTATCCTGTTGTGTATTTCCTGCTCCATCATACACAACAAGTGTGACAATATGTTCGCCCACATCCTGTGCAGAGTCGAATGAGTAACTGAAACTCGAACCTGAACCATTGTTACTCTGCTCTAGTTGTCCATCCACAAACCATTCTTCTTTTTGCACGAGGCCATTATCAGTAGACCGTGCCGTAATTGTGAACGACTCGCCCACTCCGCGGTCAATGATACCTGAAACTAATATCTCTGCTGTGGGATCTGTTTGGTCTACTACCGTAACCTGAACAGAACTTGTCGCGCTTCTACCGTCAATTGAATCAATGGTAACTTCCACTGTTCTGGAACCTTCTGTTGTCCAACAGAGATTGACGCTGGAACCACTTGTCGACGTTGCACAATCTGCAAGTGCAATATCCCATACGTATCCATTCTCTGCAATTTGGTCCCAATCGTTGGGGGAATCGCTGGCATCAATATTCACAACCTGTCCAACATCTACCTTGAGAAGATCAACTGTACTGGTTAGAACTGCATCGACTACGGGCAGTACGGAAAGAACGACTCCGACACGTGCGGATACCGCGCCTGAGCCACCACCTGTGGGAGAAGCAGTATTGTCAATCATTAGATATAGCGATTGATCGGCATGGACGGATGGAACTGACCAAGATCGGGAACTAGATGTGTCGATAGAGAGAATTTCTGTGTCGGAGATTCTGAAGTCATTGGAACTATCCTGAAGATACAAATCACGCTGCTGCTGTGTCATGAAGAAAACATCAGGCGAGCCATCTATTGCAAAGGTCTCAATCAGAACCTGCGTCCCCTCCATGAAAGAGAAAGGGCCTGCTACCTGAATTCCTTCGTCAGCATCTAGTAGAGTCAGGGCATCATGGAGTGTCCAGGAGCGCATCGTTGCTGGACCATAGGTAATCGAACCAGTTGCTGTGGACCCTCCAAGTGCTCCTTGATTATCGTCTTGCGGGTGGTTCAGATTATCGATTATGAGTATCCAAGATGTCTGGCTTCGATCCTCTGGAGCCGTCCACCGCCAATCAGCTGTACCATTGAGTAACTCAAGCGTGCCCGTCTCCGACCATACATTTGCAGAACGATATGCCTGATCATTTGAGTAAACTGCATATCCAGCAGCACTAAACATCAATACATCCACTTCAACATCTGAATCGAAACCAAATTGCATTGTTTCACCTGGAACTATGCTACCGAGATCAAACATGATGCAACCTTGGTCTGGAAGAACCCAAGCACCCTCACCCGATGCCTCGGAACATTCCTGAGCACGTGCTGAAGTGGCTAATGTTGTAGGAACTACGGACGAAAAAAGGAGAAGGGAGACTAGTAGAATCACCCGACGCATGGTACTGAACTTAACGTGCATCTCTTGAATCAAACCGCTAAACGCTTCATTTCAACTCAAGGTCTAGTATGGAAACCCAAGCATCCGTTGTCCGACGATCAACTCTAATGATTCCATCACGATGAATTTGCAATCTATCCCCATCCTCCAACAGATGACAGTTTGGATGAACTTCTGATGCTTCGTCACCTAGGTGCGACAAATCCTGGAAACGCGATGAGAAGTGGTTCAAGGCGACCAAGCGAGCCCCCATTTCCATGCCTACTTGGGCAGCCTGTCTCGCTGTGCTATGGCCGTAATCGGATGCTTTCGTTTCATGAGCGTCATCAAAAGTTGCTTCATGCACAAGAACATCCACTGGACCGATTGATCGGTTAAATGATGGGACATTGACAGTAGTATCACCAGACAAAATCAGTGTCCTCTCTGGATGAGAAGTATCTCTATGCTCATCAGATTCTGGATTCTTAGCAATATTTCTGATAGAAGTCTCATCCAAACCAGATTCACGTGCTTTCTCAATGTTGAATCGTCCGGGAATACTGGGCGTGCGGACCCTGTAGGCAACCGATGGAATGCCATGATCGGTACGGAAAGCATGAACTAGGGTCCCATCGAGATTGAGTACCTCAAGTCCATCTAAACCAATGTCATCCACAGGATGTAAGTTCCATTCAACATCGAAACGAAACGTGCCCTCCTTGCCACCATGTCGTCGCCACCAATCGAACTGAATGGCAAGATCTCCTGGGTGGATTCCCGAATCTAAACTCGGCCCCTCATTATGTCCTTCCTCGACCCAACGCAAAGCAGCCTTGGACGTCGGACCATGGATTGCTAATGGGGCAGTTCGGCCATCCTGGTCCATCGAATGAAGCATAGGAAGAAGACCCCAGCAATGATCTAGATGTCCATGTGTCAACAACACGGCGCGGACACGGCTCAAACGCGTCCGTTCCTCCGAGCCAATTCTACGCAACCATCGATTATGAATAGAAATCCGTTCTTGCATTCCTTCACCACAATCGATGAGCATAGCCCCACCGGGGGTCATCAAGTAGGATCCTGAAACACTTCTTCCTCTCGTCGGTTTCGCCGACGAAGTCCCGAGCACATGGAGGGAAAGCACGTAGGAGGAGCCGTGGGCTTCGCTCATGAATCCATCCGAATAATTTCAACGGGATTTTGGCACTGGTGTCTGGGGAAACCATCGGAGAAGAACGACATCACCAATGGAACGAACCCAACGCCATGGGATAGCGATATGCACCCCATCTTCAACGAGATGTACAGGAGGATTTGTGACGAAGATATGGGTAATCGATGTAGTCTCAGTTTCAACAATTGCATCATGCACGACGCCAAGCGCACGACCATCAGGAAGAATCACGGGCAAATTCCGCAACTGTTCCGCTCGAAGGTCAGACATCAGACATCAAACGGAGGTGCCGACCATTGAACCTTCTCCGAAATTGGGAGGCTCACTTGCCACGATTTCTGTTGGCTGCAAGGCTCGGACGTAGCTTCTCTGCCCCCTTACCCTTGTTACGAAGTCCACGACCACGCTTGCCCGCACTGGTCTTACCACGGTAGGCACGACCACGGTTACTAGAGTTAGTAATTGCACCAAGGTGCTTGTCAGACTTGATTGCAGGGTGTGCTGGATCAATGCAGATTACTTCGAAGAACTTGTTCTTTCCATCTTCCCCAACCCAGTACGAATTGAGGACCTCAAGATTTGGATAACGCCGAGATACTCTCTCTTCTGCAATTCGTTGAGTGGACTTTGCCATCGTAATCTTCCGAATACCTGCTTTGGAGGGCTTCCGCTTCATGTGAATCTTACCCTTACGAAGACCACCACGGCGAACGCGAGTGCGAATCATCACAACACCTTGCTTGGCCTTGTAACCCATGCGTCGTGCTGCATCGATACGAGTTGGCTTAGCGATACGCTGGAAAACCGGTTCCCTGCGCCACTGTGCCTGACGATCACGTCGGTGGTGGGTGGACATGTTGGCCTTAGGCCGCTTCCAGGCTTCTCGAACGTGATGATACGCTGACTTGGCCATGTCATACACCTCTGAGCAAGCAGCCGACATGCCCCCCATATAAGAAGAATCGGGCAAGACAAAGGAATCCTTGTTGCCGAATAATCGTCGGTTTATACGTTCTCAATGTCTAACTTGCTTTAGCATGTCTACGATAGTTTCAGAACAATATGGCAAGGATACTTGTCTAATCTGCAATGGGGCCATTACTCGGGAACCCGGTTCCAATGATAACGGGGTATTCCATCATACCTGTAAATTGGTGGCCTCAACAGTCAGAATAGATGGGCAATTGCCATTCCCATGTGAACGAGCATACATTCGAGCTGCTTCTATCTTAGATGATTGCGAGGGAGACTGCGATTTAGACCGGTGGAATGCATTCAAGAAAGCGATGATGAATCTACCTCTAGTAAATGCTGTTCAACCTAACCTCTGGAAGAAAGATTGCTGGTCGGATGAGGAACGTTTGGAATGGGAGAATCTTGCTGAACAGATAGGAGATGCTGATTTCGTCAAGAGAATGGCAACCAAGAAGGCTTTTGGCAAGAAAACCATTACACAACTTCCAATCCCCGATGGGCATCTTACTTTCGACGTCCATGCATCTGAGTTGATTCAAAATGGTCATATCCAAAATCGTCCAGTGCCCCTCTTTGACCTTGGTTACATCATCTCATCCGGTGAAACAATGGGGGCCTTTGGATCTGGTTTCAATGATTGGAAAGCATTCATTCAATGCTTGTGGGCTATCGGTTCAGGACCTTGTAGTGAAGATTCGTTTTACTCTGTGATATCGATAAATAGATGCGAAACACTGGTTGATGGATTAACCCAGATACCCGGTACATGGACGGTTCATCCATTTTCAGCGATTCATCAATTTCTCAGTACATCCGGTCCATTCCTGAATGAAGATTTTCAACCGACCTATGATGACAATCCTTGGAATGGACGAAGGCGATTAATTTCCTTCCTCGGTGGACCCGTAGTCCATGCATGGGAGAAATTGCTTACTGGAGACAAAGAAGAAACTACGACCATCAGGAATCATCGAGGTTGTCTGTCGAGTTTGAAAGGGGAACTCTTTCTTCCCATAATACGTGGAGAGAATATTGAATTTATTGAAGTACCACTCGACCTAGACCTCTGGAGAATTCTGATCACTCTCGAGATGTACCCTCACAACACAGAATTGGGAGACCTTCTAATCGCTCTTGGACATTGCTGGGAAAGAAGACAACAAAATCCAGATAATCCCAATGCTCGTTCACTTCGTCTTCTTAATTCAATTATGGATGCAGAAGCAGATTCAATTCAAATTGTGGATAGCCACTTCGTCGTAAAAGGGCAATCTGGTCTTGGACATCGATTGAAAATAGCCTCTCAAGAGAAGATGCATATCCAGTCTTACCGAAGTATGGACGTAGCAATGAAACCAGACAAAGGTGAGATGTTCTTTGAACCATGTATTGACATGAATGATTCTCAACCAATTGGCGATATGATCGTCACATATCTCCTAACCCTTCGAAATGATATAGATGCTAAAGATGGAGTTACAACACTTGAACCCGCAGTAGAACTTAGGCTGGAATTCGAATCTGTGCCAACAGCATCTGCATGGGCTGAAGCAATGGATGGCCAGTGGGGGCAAGATTTCTTTTTCGATGATTCAGAAGATACTGAAAATGAATATCTTGAGTTTGATCCAAGTGAATTTGAAGGATGGGATGAGGAAGAAGAAAACATTAGTGGAAGCGAGGGAGAACCACTGCACGCCGGCTGGACCCAAGCAATGATTGATGAATTTCTTGATAATATGTACAAAAATGAGATTTGAAACAATCAATCATCTATGTATGCGTCCTTAGCACCTGCAACGTCTGTCTTACGAATCTCAGCCAACTGCCGTAATGCCTCCATCGCCACTTCAGGGTCCTTACTAGATTGAGCAATTTCAGTCAATGTAGCGATGATGGCCTCTGACCCTTTAGCTTGGGCTTCAACACGTACACGCTCTCTTTCCGCTTCCATGGCCATTCGTTCCTGCTTGCGCTTTTGTACTGCATCGAACATATCCATTGCAGCCTCCTTTCGGGTACGCTCAGCTTCGAACGTTGGCTCCTGTAGAACACGCTGACGTTCTGCCTCAATCCGAGCAAGTGCCAACTGATGGTCACCATCCAGAATTTCCTCAGTACGACGGAGATTCTGGCGATCCTGATGCAATGACTTCACTTGCTCCCAGCGTTGATTGTCAATGTCACCCTGAGCTCGAATACGAGCGAGTTCCATCTCAGCTTTAGCACGCTCTTCGGCTGCAAGAGATGCCATTGAGGCGCGTGCTTGCATCTCGGCTTGCATTAGATTTGCTTGAAGGGAGCGTTCCATTTCCATGGATGTCTGCTCATCGACAATTGCATTCTTCTCTGCAAGAACTTCTAGATCTGCACGCATCTGAAGCACTCTTTCAGCTTCTGTAACACTCCAGTTGATGAAACTCGATTGAAGAGTTAGTCCGAGTGATTCCATGGTTCCACGCGTACCCATCTTGATATCCATCATCAGATCCTCTGTGGCCCCCTGATCCTTCAGGTCAGACTCTAACGTCTCTCGCACACGAGGTGCAATGGTAGCATTTACCTCAGCCTCAATCCTCGATACCAAATCTCCAATTGTGATAGTCATAGTACCCTTTGCAGGAATCTGTAGAAGGCGTGGTACTGTTTCTCTTGAAAACATAGCACGAAGAACAACGAATCCGTTTGCAGTCCGACCATCCTTAGTTATGGCTGATACCTTGATGATTAGTTCATGAGGTCCAAGAAAAGCAAACAAGAAACTACGCTTTGGATTCCCACGACCGAACATCTTGGAAAGGAGTCCAGCCTCTGGGTTGACCTCCATATGACGCTGGGATGCGACACCAGCAATTTTTCCATCCTCGATTACAACACAGGCTTCGTTAGGTTTCAGAGTCACCTCAGCACCATCAGTTACCTCTCTATCATGCATGTACCTTGCAATAATTGCAGGGCTGTTTCTCCATCTGAATGCGTTCTTACTCATTTCAATCACCTCTTTTCCAATCCATCAATGTACATATTTCGCT
>MDTA01218290.1_pt1 | contig 10052 bp, 11 predicted proteins | sample 811151 | NCBI WGS metagenome assembly MDTA01 (sample SAMN05326648, study PRJNA326480) | marine metagenome | isolation source: seawater | place: Indian Ocean: South | collected 2010 | reverse complement strand
GTCAATAAAAATAAAATTATACAGTGGGAAATTAAAGAAAAGATATAAATGAAAAGAAAAATTAAAAACGCCTTAATTTCCTTATCAGATAAATCAGAATTAAATTTTCTTCTAAAATGTCTTAGAAAACATAATATAAATATTATTAGTTCGGGTGGAACTTTTAAGAAAATTAAAAAACTCGGATATAAATCAAAAGAGGTTTCAGATTTTACAAAATTTGATGAAATGTTAGATGGTAGAGTCAAGACCCTACATCCTAAAATTCATTCGGGTATATTATTCAAAAGATCAAATAAAAAACATGTTAAACAAATAAAAGAAAAAAAATTTGAACCGATTGATTTAGTTGTAATAGATTTTTATCCATTTCAGGAAACTTTAAAACAAACTAATAATAAGGATAAGATTTTAGAAAATATTGATATTGGTGGTCCTACAATGGTAAGAGCAGCTGCAAAAAATTTTAAGGATGTTGTAATAATAACTGATAAATTAAACTACTCGGATTTAGATAAAGAATTAAAAAGAAATAAGGGAAAAACATCTTTAAAATTCAGAGAAGAGATGTCTAACAAAGCTTTTAATTTGACAGCTTATTATGACGCAATTATTGCCGAATGGTTCAACAAATCTTTAAATATAAAATTTCCTGACAAGAAAACTTTTTTCGGTAAAAAGCTAAGCGGGCTCAGATATGGTGAAAATCCTCATCAAGAAAGCTCTATCTATTACAATGATCTTCAAAATAATGAATTAGGACTAAAAAAAATTAGTGGTAAAGATTTAAGTTATAATAATTACAATGATATTTTTGCTAGTCTTGAGATATTATTCTCAGAGCAGAAAATGCCAACAACAGTAATTGTTAAACATGCAAATCCTTGTGGAGTTGGATCAGCAAAAACACCTATGTTATCGTTCGAAAAAACATTTGCCAGTGATCCAGTAAGTGCCTTTGGTGGAGTAGTGGCTTGTAATTTTAAAATTAGCGAAAAATTAGCTAAACTAATACACAAAACCTTTTTTGAAGTAATAATGGCTAAGAAATTTGATGAAAAAGCATTGAAAATATTAAAGAAGAAAAAAAATATGAGAATCTTAGATATTTCAAATTTTAGAATAAATAAAAATCAAATTCCTAAATTTTTTGGAAATTCATTCTTATTACAAGATAAGGACACTACAATTTTTAATAAAAAAAAACTTAAATTTGTAACAAAGGAAAAACCAACAAAGAATGAATTAAAAGAAGCAGAATTTGCTTTTAGAATAAGCAAATTTGTAAAATCTAATGCGATCGTAGTAGTAAAAGATATGGCGACTATTGGTATTGGAGCAGGTCAGCAAAACCGTTTAGATAGTTGTAAAATTGCTACCCAGAAAGCTAGAAAATTTCAGCCCAAAAAATTATTGAATTCTATTGCTGCATCAGATGCTTTTTTTCCTTTTGCTGACGGTATAAAAAATTTAATAAATTCTGGTGTTAAAGTTATTGTTCAGCCAGGTGGGTCAATTAGAGATAAAGAAGTTATTAAAGAAGCGGATAAAGCTAGAGTCAAAATGATTTTTACAAATACTAGAAATTTCAATCACTAGTTACAATTTATCAATTTTGGAAGCTAAAATAAAGTCGCTTTCTGCCAGACCTTTAATTGCATGTGTTGAGATTTTTATTTTTGCATAACCCCAACCAAATAGGATATCGGGATGGTGTCCCTCATGTTCAGCTATTTTACCAACTTTGATTACAAAATTTTCACTTTCGACATAATTTTTGAATTTAAAATCTTTCTCTATAAAGAAATTATTTTCTTTATCTTTTAAGACTTCCCATCCATCAACTTTTTTCAAATATTTTTGAATTTCGCCCATTTCAAAAGCTGGAATTCCGCCCTCGCATGGTACACACTTTTTATCAGACAAATTTGTCATATATAAATTACTCTGGAGCGGGCAAAGGGACTTGAACCCTCGACCTTCTCGTTGGCAACGAGACGCTCTACCACTGAGCTATGCCCGCATAAAAATCAGTATAGTATAATAAAACAAACGTGGTCAACCATAATAAATTGATGGCTTTGATTATTGTATTTTTCTATTATAATTATAATTATGAAACAATTTCCAAATGAGATACCAATTTTCCCTCTCAGCGGGGTAATATATTTTCCGAAAACAAATTTACCATTAAATATTTTTGAAAAAAGATATGTGGATCTTGTGAATGATTCTATACGTAAAGACAAATTAATGGGCATGATTCAATCCAAAAAAGGAAACAATGAAATCTATAAAGTAGGATGTTTAGGAAAAATAAGTGATTTTAAAAAAAGCAATGATGGCAGGATACTTATTAATCTCACTGGCATAACTAGATTCGAGGTTTTAGAAGAAAAGAATAATTCTAAATTATATAGAGAATTTAAAGTTAATTATGATAAATTTTTATTAGATTTAAATCCAGACTCTGAACAAGTCGATATTAAACCAACAATGGAAAAAACTAAAATTTTTTTTAAAAGAAACGGTCTGATTATAAATTGGATAGAGTTCGATAAACTTGATGATATTCAAAAAATAAATACTTTATCGATGATATCTCCAATTGCTAATGAGGAAAAACAAAAACTTTTAGAGTCCGTGTCTTTAAAAGAAAAAGTAAAGACTTTAGATGAAGTTATCAATTTTTATCTTCATGATGATGGTCTTGCTAATCAAACAATCCAGTAGATTTAATTTGCAGACTTGTTCATCGACTCAAAGAAATCTGAGTTATTTTTCGTATTTTTAAGCTTAGAAATTAGGAATTCAATTCCGTCCATAGTTCCCATTGGGCTAATGATTCTTCTCAAAACATTCATTTTCGACAAATCATCTTTCTCAAATAGGAGTTCCTCTCTTCTTGTACCAGACCTTGTTATATCTAATGCAGGATATATTCTTTTATCTGCAACTTTTCTGTCTAAAATAAGTTCAGAATTTCCAGTTCCTTTAAATTCTTCAAATATAACTTCATCCATTCTGCTACCAGTGTCAATTAGTGCGGTCGATATAATAGTTAATGATCCGCCTTCTTCTACATTTCTTGCGGCCCCAAAGAATCTTTTTGGTCTTTGAAGCGCATTAGCATCTACTCCACCAGTTAAAACTTTTCCTGAACTTGGTATGACAGCATTATACGCTCTACCTAATCTAGTTATTGAGTCTAATAAAATTACAACGTCTTTTTTATGCTCAACTAATCTTTTTGCTTTTTCGATCACCATCTCAGCAACTGCTACGTGTCTAGAGGCAGGCTCATCAAACGTTGATGCCACTACTTCGCCTTTTACTGATCTTTGCATATCAGTAACTTCTTCTGGCCTTTCATCAATTAATAAAACCATTAAATAACACTCTGGATGGTTTGCTGTAATGGATTGTGCTATGTTCTGAAGAATAATAGTTTTCCCAGCCCGTGGAGGAGATACAATTAAGGATCTTTGACCTTTGCCAATTGGACTTACAAGATCAATCAATCTTGCTGTGTTATCTGGCTTCTTTTCAATTTTTGTAGTTTCCACCTCTAATTTTATTCTTTCGTTAGGATAAAGTGGAGTTAAATTGTCAAAAGCAATTTTATTTTTGCCTTTTTCTGGATCGTCAAAATTTATCTTGTTTACCTTAAGTAAGGCAAAGTATCTTTCCGCATCTTTTGGGCCTCTAATCTCGCCTTCAACAGAGTCTCCCGTTCTTAGGCCAAATCTTCTTATCTGACTTGGGCTCACGTAAATATCGTCAGGACCCGGTAAATAATTAGACTCGATTGCTCTGAGAAAACCAAATCCATCCTGCAAAACTTCTAAAACGCCTGTGGCTGTAATTTGCTCATTTTTTTCAGCTAATTTTTTAAGTATAGCAAATAATATTTCCTGTTTTCTTAGTGTGCTCGGATTTTCAATACCAAGTTTTTCAGCTTCATTAATAAGCTCTGCAGGATTTTTTTGCTTTAACTCTTGTAAATTCATGTGATTTTGTTTGATTAAGGTAAGTTAATAAAAATATATGTATTTTTTAAAATATTTCAAGCCCTTATAATGGTTTAAATACAACAACAATTACAATAACAATTAATAGTATCGTGGGTATTTCATTAATTATCCTAAAAAATTTAGAAGATTTGGTGTTTTCTTCACTAGCAAATAACCTTATTTGTTTTCCTAAATAAAAATGATAATGAGTCAGAATTAAAATTGCCACTGTTTTAATTTGCATCCATAGTTCTGAGAAGACACTAAAACCTAAAGTGTGGATTAACAAAATACCAAATAACCACGACAGAAGCATAGCTGGCATCATAATAAAATTGTATAATTTTCTTTCCATTGTTTTAAAGGTCTCCTTTTGAGGTACATTTATAGACTCGGAATGATAGACAAAAATTCTAGGCAAATAAAGTAAGCCTGCCATCCATGAAATAACGGATATTAAGTGCAATGCTTTGAATAATAAGTATAAGTTCATTTTGATTAAACCAGGTATTTTTTGACTAAAGTCTCGAATAAATTTATGTGATCAGAACTGTCGTTCAAACAGGGTATAAGGTCAAAATTCTTACCACCATTTTTTAAAAAATTATGTTTTGCTTGTATATTTATCTCTTCAAGAGTTTCGACACAATCTGATGCAAATCCAGGACACACAACTAAAACATTTTTTATATTTTGATTTGGTAAGTTATCTAATGTTTTGTCAGTATATGGTTGTAACCATTCTTGTGGTCCAAACCTTGATTGAAATGTTGTTTTTATTTTAATCTCCGGCATCTTTTCTGAAATTAATCTTGTAGTTTTTTGACAATAACATTGATATGGATCTCCTTTATCAAAGTACGATTTGGGTATGCCATGATAAGAAGCGATCACTAAATCAGGTTTCCAATTAATTTCACTAATTTTTTTTTTGATACTATTGACTAATCCCTCGATGTACAAAGGGTTGCTTTCATAATGAGGAATAATCTGAAGACTTGGTTGCCACCTCATTCGCATTAAAGACCTATAGACTTCATCACAAACAGTTGCTGTTGTTGCCCCTGCATACTGAGGGTATAGCGGGAGTATAATTATATTTTCGCATCCATCTTCTTGAAGAAGTTTAAGTTTACTCCTTATACTTGGATTTCCATATCTCATTGCAAAATCAACTTTTATGATTTTATTTCCAATGGCGTTATTTAATTTTGTGGCTTGGGATCTTGTATAGTACAAAAGAGGAGACTCGTTAACATTTTTAAACCATATTTTTTTATATGCATGAGCAGTTTTAGACGGCCTAAAAGTAAGAATAAAAACATTTAAAATAATTTGCCATAAAATTGGGTTTACTTCTATAACTCTTCGATCTGACAAGAACTCTTTTAAATACTTTCTTATATCTAACCAACTTGTAGAATCTGGCGTTCCAAGATTGACAAGCAGAACTCCTGTTTTGCCAAATTTTATCTTCGGATGATCTTCGTTATACATTATTTTCTTTTATAAAATTTACTAGTTTTCCTAAAGTTTCGGGGTTTGTCTCTGGTAACAAACCATGCCCTAAATTAAAAATATAAGGAACATCGCTGAAAATATCCATATATTTTTTTGCTTCATCATATATTTCTTTATCATTTTGTAAAAGTATCTTTGGACTCATGCCTCCTTGAAAGACAACATTAGTTAAAGTTTTTTTTGCCCAAATGGGATCAACTTCATAATCTAAACTAATACCATTTGGTTTGACAGTTTCATTAAAATTCAAATAATTTTTATTCAAACCCTTGGGAAAACAAATAACTGGAATTTTTTTCTCTTTACAAAACTGAACTAATTTTTTGTTTGGTTCGTAACAATATTCTTCTAAATTTTCATCTGGAATAAGTCCTGCCCAAGAGTCAAAAATTTGAATAACATCGGCTCCTGCCTTAACTTGGTTTTCAATATGTGTGCATAAATAATTTACAATTTTATCTAAGATCATTCTTATCTCGGCTCTTTTTTTTTCTAATAATTTTAAATTAAGACTCTCCTTGCTCTTTTTTAAATTGAGCATGTAAATTATTAACGTCCATGGTGCACCAATAAAAGCTATAAGAGATTTGCTAGAATTTAATTTGTTTCTGGTAATTTTTATAGCTTCATAAACTGGATTTATCTGTTTTATAAATTTTTGTTCGTTGTTTTTGATAAACTTTTCTAAATTAAATTCACTTAATGTCGGTCCATTTTTTCCAATAAAGTTTACTTGTTGTCCTAGTACATAAGGAATTAATAAAATATCAGAGAAAATTATAGCTGCATCCAAATCAAATCTTTTTAGTGGCTGTAAAGTAATTTCTGAGCTTAATTTGCTATTCAAACATAAATTTATGAAATTTGTATTTTTAGATCTTATTTCCCGAAATTCAGGTAAATATCTTCCAGCTTGTCTCATAAACCACACTGGTTTAAAAGTTTTATTTTTTTCTAATAACGTTTCTTTTAACAAGCACATATATATAGATTATATTTTATAAGTTTAGGTTTAATAGTAGGTCTTGTTAATTACTAGTATAACTATTTATACATATTTTATACAATGTGATGTAATGTAACTTGCTATAAATTCAATAAATACAGTAATTTTGCCTACTTTATAAACAGCTGATGAATTATAATATCAACAACTAACAAAATGTTAGAATAATGTTAATTATTGTTAACTTTTTTTTGTAAATTTTATTATTGATGAAAAAAGTTGGTTTATTAAATAAATATTAACAGGTTTATGAACGAAAAATACAATGTATATCTCGTCTCAGATTCAACAGGGGAAACCTTAGATCGTATTTTTTTATCTTTAAAATCCCAATTTGCAAATTTTAATTATTACAAGAAAGAGTTTGCTTTTGTCCGAACGGAGCATCAAATTGATAAAATTATTAAAGAATGCCAAAAACTTGAGAATTCAATTATTTTGTACACTATAGTAGAAACGAAGTTGGCTAAATATATATCAAATTTAAGTGAAAAAAATAATGTCCCATGTTTTGGAATACTGGGGAATTTAATATTGAATTTTTCAAAACTTTTAAATCAGAAGGCTATACACAAACCTAGCGCACAACACGTATTAGATGATGATTATTATAAAAGAATAGAGGCTATTCAATTTACAATGTCACATGATGATGGGAAAAAATTAGACGATGTAATCACAGCCGACATTGTTCTTTTAGGGGTAAGCAGAACCAGCAAAACACCAACATCTATCTATTTAGCAAACAGAGGCTACAAAACCATAAATATACCTTTAGTTCTTGATCAACAAATTCCAAATGAATTAAAATTACCCGATATTAAAGTATGTGTTATAGGTCTTGTAGCTGACCCTGAAAGATTAGCAGATATTAGAAGAAACCGAGTTGCAATAATGAAAGAAAAAAATATTAAAGAATATACTGACATTAAATTTATTAAAGACGAAATAGATAGATCTAAAAAACTTTTCAAAAAATATAATTGGCCTATAATAGACGTGACACGAAAATCAGTTGAGGAAACTGCAGCATCAATTCTAAAAATTCTGGAAATAAAAAAACATAAATGAAAATTATCTTAGCTTCTAAAAGCGGTGTAAGAAAAGAAATATTAGACAGAAACAATATTGAGAATGAAGTAGTACCATCTAATATTGATGAGGATCAATTTAAGGATGCATTTTTAGCAGAAAATGCAACACCATTAATAATTTCTAAAAATTTGGCAGAATTGAAATCTAATAAAGTAAGTAGCAAATACCCTGAACGTTTAGTTTTAGGAGCCGATAGCGTAGTCTCTTTAGACAATAATTTAATCAACAAACCCAAATCAAGAGAAGAGGCGCTTGAAATTTTAAAAAGATTAAACGGTTTAAAACATTACCTGATCAGTTCAGTGTGTATTTCGAAAAATGGAACTATGATTTGGAATTACACTGATAAATCAGAACTTAAAATGAAAACTTTAAAGACAGAGGAATTAACCAGTTACTTAAATAAAATCAAAACTGAAACACTATTATCTTATGGGGTCTATCAAATTGAAGCAGATGGATTAGAACTATTTGAATACGTAAAGGGAGATCAAGATTCAATTATGGGTCTGCCAATTAAACAGATTATAAATTATATTGAGAATTATAAAAATGAGTAAAAAAAAATTTGCGATAATAGGCCGACCCATAGCGCACTCTTTGTCTCCAACTTTGCATAATTATTGGTTTAAAAAGTATAACATTGATGCAGAGTATTCTCTTCTTGACGTCAAAGAGGAAAATTTAGAAGATACCATCAATAAAGTTAGAAAAAAAGAACTACAAGGGATAAATGTTACACTACCTTATAAGCAAAAAGTGCTTCCATTTATAGACCGTCTTGTTAATGATGCTAAAAACACTAATTCAGTTAATACAATTTTTTTAGACGAATCAAATAATATCGTTGGTGAGAATACCGACGTATATGGTTTACAAGCTGCATATCTTAAAGAAGTATTAAAAGGTGAAACAAAAAAGGCACTTATAATTGGAGCTGGTGGAGTATCCCCGTCGGTAATTTTCTCATTATATAAATCAAAAATTAATAATATCTCTTTAATTAACAGAACAAAAGATAAGTCGATTTTTTTGAAAAAAAAATTTAGCTTTTTAAATATTCTAGAATGGGACAACTTAGGTGAAGCTATAAAGGAATTTGATATAATTATTAATGCAACTAGTCTTGGTTTAAAAAATTACCCCGATTTTAAAATTAAATTTGAAAATGTTAAAAAAGATTTAATCTATATAGATACTATCTACAATCCATTAGAAACAAAAACCCTGAAGTTCTTGAAAGAAAATAATATTAAAACTTTTAATGGTCTAGATATGTTAATATATCAAGGTCAAAAATCTTTTTATTTATGGAATAAAACTAATCCTGAAATAAATGATGAACTTGTTGATCTATTAATTTCAAAGTTAAATGATTAAAATTGGTATTACAGGCTCTATATCCTCTGGAAAAACAACCGCCAGTAAATTTATTTCTAAAAAAAGAGGGGCGCTTTTTAGCGCTGATAAAGTTGTAAAAAAATTATATAAAGAAAAAAAATTCCAACAAATACTTAAGAAGAGATTAAAAATTAACTCAAAAATTAATCTAAAAAAGGAAATTAAAAAAAATATCTCCAAAAATAACAAATATCTTAAGAAAATTGAAAAAATTATTCATCCTTTGGTCAGAAAAGAAATGAGTGTATTTTTAAAAAAAAATAAAAAAAATAAATTTTTATTTTTAGAAATTCCGTTATTAATTGAGAGTAAATTGATTAGACACTTTGATGTATTAATATTTATTAAGTCTAAAAAAAACTTACGATTAAAGAGATATTTATCCAATGGTGGAACAAAAAAGTTATTTGTTATTTTAGACAAACAACAATTAAAAGATACGAAAAAGATGAAATATTGTGATCATGTAGTTGTTAATAACACATCTCTTTCTATTTTAAAAAGAAAGCTTTTAAATATAATCAAAAAATATGAGTGAAATTTTTCTTGATACGGAAACTACAGGTTTATCATATAACGATGGACACAAAATTGTAGAAATTGCATGCATAGAAACAAATGATTTGATTCCTACCAAAAAAATTTTCCATAAATTAATAAATCCTAAAAGAAATATCCCCGAAGAGGCATTTAAAATTCATGGTTTCTCTAGTGATTTTTTAAGTGATAAAGAAACTTTTGATCAAATTGCAGATGACTTTTTAAATTTTATAAAAGGCAAAAAGATAATTATTCATAATGCAAACTTTGATATTGGTTTTTTAAACGGTGAGTTAAGCTCAATTAAAAAAGAAATTATAAATAAAAAACTAGTGGTAGATTCATTAGAAATCGCTCGAAATAAATTTCCTGGGGTTTCTAACTCACTAGATGCTTTATGTAAAAGATTTAATATAGATTTGTCGAGGCGGACAAAGCACAATGCATTACTAGATTGTGAATTGTTAAGAGAAGTT
>MDTA01092061.1_pt1 | contig 10052 bp, 4 predicted proteins | sample 811151 | NCBI WGS metagenome assembly MDTA01 (sample SAMN05326648, study PRJNA326480) | marine metagenome | isolation source: seawater | place: Indian Ocean: South | collected 2010 | reverse complement strand
CCTCTAAATCTACCTTCAAGTTCCTGAATTATTTTACCATTTCCTCTTACAGGACCGTCTAATCTTTGTAGATTACAATTGATCACAAAAATCAAATTATCTAGTTTCTCTCTTGCGGCTAAACCCACAGCACCGAAACTTTCTGGCTCATCCATCTCACCATCTCCTAGGTGACACCATATTTTTCGATCTTGATCTTTTAGAAGACCTCTGTTTATCATATATTTAGTGAAACGAGCTTGGTAGATAGCCATCATTGGTCCAAGACCCATTGATACAGTTGGGAACTGCCAAAACTTTGGCATTAACCAAGGGTGCGGATATGAAGACAATCCACCTTTTCCAACTTCCTGTCTAAATTTATCTAATTGTTTTTCTGATATTCTTCCTTCTAAAAACGCTCTTGCGTACATACCTGGTGCACTATGACCTTGAAAATAAACTAAATCACCACCAAATTTATTGTTTTTTGCTCTCCAAAAATGATTCATACCTACGTCATAAAGCGTTGCTGCGGATGCAAAAGTACCTATATGACCACCTAACTCTGGATTTTTTTTATTTGCTTTAACAACCATTGCAGCTGCATTCCACCTTATGTAGGCTCTAATATTTCTTTCTATATTTTGATCCCCAGGAGACCTGACATCAGCAGTAGATGGTATAGTATTAATATAAGGCGTAGTCCTCGTATCAGGTAAAATTAATCCTTGAGTGTAAGCTTCATCAATTACTTTTTTTAACAAATAACCCGCTCGAGATGATCCATCTGTTTTAATAATAGCTTTAAGTGAGTCTAGCCATTCTTGTGTCTCTGCAGGATCTATATCGTCTTTTGAAATTGGATGAGCATAAATTTTTTGGTTACCATTTTTTAAGCCATTTGATGGTTTTTTTTCTTCTTTTATATCTTTTTTAATAATTTCTTTTACTTCAGGTTTTATTTCTTTTGGTCCCTCACCATCTAAGATAGCCAAGATACTACCTTCAGATACTCTATCTCCAATTTTTACTTTCAATTCAGAAATTTTTCCTTCAAAGGGCGATGGGACTTCAACGCTTGATTTATCACTCTCCAAAGTAACAATCGGATCGTTTTTTTTAATTTGGTCTCCTGGTTTTACTAAAACTTCTATAATTTCTACGTCTTTAAAATCACCAATATCTGGTACAGGAATATTCTTTGCCATAATTTATTATACACAATTTTTGACACATTTTATCCGCTTTTTTGACACTTCGATTTAGCAATATAAAATATGCAATTTTTGAGACTATTTTTTAAAAAAAAAAGAGCTCAAGTAGACTCTAACGTGTTGATACAAAAAATTTTACTAAGAAAATACTTGGCTAAAACCAATTAATAGCACAAGTAGGATTATAGCGCCGTAATAATATTGATATCCTCTTACAGTGAAGGGCATTTTTTTAATAGCTCTATTTTTTAAATTTTTTCTAGGTTTACTTAGTTTCATTTTCTTTCAACGCACATTGCTACACCCATTCCACCACCTATACAAAGTGTTGCAAGCCCTTTCTTTGAGTCTCTTTTAATCATTTCGTGAAGCAGAGTAACAAAAACTCTCGTTCCAGAGGCCCCAATAGGATGTCCCAAAGCTATTGCGCCTCCATTAACATTTACTTTTTCTAGAGGTAAAGACAACTCTTTTATTACCGCACAGCTTTGTGCTGCAAAAGCTTCATTAGCTTCAATTAAATCTAACTCTTTTGAGCTCCATCCTGCAATTTTAAGTGCTTTGTTAGATGAAGGTATTGGTCCTGTGCCCATTATTGAGGGATCAACCCCACAAGAAGCCCAAGATTTTATTTCAGCGATAGGTTTTATACCTCTTTTTTCTGCCTCAGCTTTTGACATTAAAATAACTGCAGCAGCACCATCATTAATTCCAGAAGCGTTACCTGCCGTTACTGTACCATCCTTTTGGAAAACTGTCTTAAGTCTTTGTAAAGCCTCTAGCGAAATAGTATCTCTTGGATGCTCATCTTTTTTAAAAATGGAACTTCCTTTTTTAGATTGAATAGTAAAGGGTACTATCTCTTCGTCAAATTTATTTTCTTTTTGAGCTTTTAAAGCTTTTGATTGAGACTCAAAAGCAAACTTATCTTGATCTTTCCTTGTGATTTGAAATTTTTGTGCAACATTTTCTGCAGTATTTCCCATATGATAACCATTGAATGCATCCCAAAGACCATCTTTAATCATAGAGTCAATTAGTTCTGTATCTCCAAGTTTTTTTCCATTTCTAAGATGTATAACATGAGGAGCCATAGACATACTTTCCTGCCCCCCAGCAACTACAATCTCCGAATGATTTGACATTATAGATTGAAAACCCGATGCAATAGATCTTAATCCCGATCCACAAACTTGATTTACGACGTAAGAGGGGATTTCTTTTGGAATTCCAGACTCTATTGCTGCTTGTCTCGCAGGATTTTGTCCTGCCCCTCCAGTTAAAACTTGACCCATTATCACCTCATTAATATCAGAAGTTTTCAAATTTGATTTCTTAATAGCATTTGAAATAACAACTGAACCCAATTTATAAGCAGGGACATTTTTAAGAGAACCACCTAGCGAACCAATTGCTGTTCTAACAGCTGATGTAATAACTACTGTTCTTTCTTTACTCATAATACCTTTTAATTATATTCTTATTCAATGAATGGCAATAAGCATAAATAACTTTATTATACCTATTTTCTTTGATATTTTAACCATATGGGTCCCATAGCTCAATTGGATTAGAGCGTCTCGCTACGGACGAGAAGGTTGAGGGTTCAAATCCTTCTGGGACCTCCATTAAAAAGGATTTTATAAGATATATGTCTTTAAAGAATGCAGTTGTAGCTTTTTTTATAATAGTTTTATTTATAATAATAATTTTGTCTTATTTATTATAAATAAATTAGGGTTATTATAACTAATCCAATAAAAATTCTGTATACCACAATCAAATTAAAATTAAATTTTTTCAAATAAACCAAAAAATATTTAATCGTTAAATATGAAAATAAAAAAGATAAAAAAATTGTTAAAATTGAGCTTAAAGTAATCAAGGAATTATTCTGATTAAAAAGTGCATAAATTCCGAAAAACCCAGTTCCAGCTAATGCAGGAATAGACATAAAGAAAGATATTTTAGCTGCATCTATCCTGTTAAATTTTAATATTCTTGCAGCAGTCATTACAATTCCCGATCTACTTACCCCTGGAATTAAAGCTAATGATTGAAAAAAACCAATAATAACAACATTTTTTATCGTAAAATTTTTTTGAATGTTAAAATTAGTCTTGAATCTATCAGCAAAATAAAGGATTAGTCCAAAAACCAAAGTTGACCAACCAATAACTTTATAAAGATCTATATTTGCCATTAAATTGTAATAAATAATAAAATATCCGAATAAAAATAAAGGCATTGATCCTAATAAGATTTTAAAAAATAATTTTTGGTTTTTTCCAAAATTTAATATTTCTTTTTTAAAATAAAAAACGACAGCTAATAAAGAGCCAATGTGAGCGCTTATATTTAGTAGCAACCCTTCTTCTTCTAAACCAAATAAATTAGACAACAGGTACAAATGAGCTGATGAGCTGATTGGCAGAAACTCAGTTACACCCTGGACAACTGATATAATAATTACATGAAAAATATTTTCCATTTTGACAAATTACTTATATTTAATTCAACTATTGAGTTCATCCTAAATTTAGCATAGCTGATATGCATATTTAAAAATCAAGTAAAAACACACTTTTTATCAATAAAGGTAAGTATATATGACATAAATTTACTTCAAATTTACTAATTTATATCTTATCCATACTGAATATGTCAGAAAAAATGCTTAAATTTGTAGATTTAGGTAAGCAGAACCCACCTAAAAGATCTGTTGAAAACAGAAATAAAGATTTCAGAGAAATATATGACGAATTCATCAGTAACAAAGCCAAAGAGCAATCGAGCAGATGTTCTCAGTGCGGAGTACCATTTTGTCAGGTTCATTGTCCTCTTCATAATAATATTCCAGATTGGTTAAAACTTACCGCCGAAGGAAGACTTCAAGAAGCATATGAGTTATCCCAAAGCACAAATAATATGCCTGAAGTTTGCGGAAGAATTTGCCCTCAGGATAGATTGTGTGAAGGTAATTGTGTAATAGAACAATCAGGTCATGGTACTGTAACAATAGGCTCAGTAGAAAAATATATAACAGATACTGCTTGGGAAAAAGGCTGGGTTAAACCGATAAAAGTAAAAAAACAACTTAATCAATCAATTGGGATCATCGGAGCTGGACCAGCAGGATTAGCTTGTGCAGAAGAATTAAGAAAATCCGGTTATCAAATAACCGTATATGACAGATATGATAGACCTGGAGGTCTTTTAATTTATGGGATACCAAATTTTAAATTAGAAAAATTCGTGGTCGAAAGAAGAACCAAACTATTAAAAGAAAGCGGGATAAAGTTCATACAAAATTTTGAGGTTGGAAGAGACAGAACTTTATTTGAATTAAAAGAGAAACATGATGCAATTTTAATAGCTACTGGAGTTTATAAAGCTAGGGAAATAGATATACCTGGTAAAAACCTTCAAAATATCTTTCCAGCAATGGATTTTTTAACCGCATCAAACAGAAAAGGCCTGGGTGATAAAGTAAAACTATTCGATAATGGTATACTTAATGCTGAGGGTAAAAATGTTGTTGTAATAGGTGGAGGAGATACCGCAATGGATTGTGTTAGAACCTCGGTGAGACAAAAAGCTAAATCAGTTAAATGTTTATACCGTAGAGATAAAGAAAACATGCCAGGCTCGGCTAGAGAAGTAGGTAATGCAATAGAAGAAGGTGTTGAGTTTATATGGTTAACTAGTCCAAAGAGGTTTATCGGTGATGCTCAAGTCAATGCTGTCGAAGTAAACAAAATGAAATTAGGCCAGCCTGATGATAGCGGAAGAAGAAAACCAGAAATTGAAAAAGGTTCCGAGTATAAAATTCCTGCAGACTTAGTAATAAAATCTTTAGGATTTGACCCCGAAAATATTCCAAAATTATTTAATGCAGAAGAGTTAGTTATCTCAAAATGGGGTACAATTAAAATAGATTTAAAATCAATGCAAACGAACCTAGATGGGGTGTTTGCTGCAGGTGACATAGTTAGAGGCGCATCATTAGTTGTTTGGGCAATAAGAGATGGAAGAGATGCAGCGCAACAAATAGAGAAGTATTTACAAAAAAAGATTAACAAAAACAAATCTATAGAAGCAGCTTAAATGGAAAATTACAAAAAAAATAAATTACTTTTAGAGCGAACTTATAATTACACCCCTGAAATGGAACACGATGCTTGTGGTGTTGGACTTGTAACTTCGTTAGATGGAAAAAAAAGAAGAGATGTTGTTGAATACGGAATAGAATCATTAAAGGCAGTTTGGCACCGTGGTGCAGTAGATGCGGATGGAAAATCAGGAGATGGAGCCGGTATATGCATTGAAATACCTAGAGATTTTTTTTTAGAAAAAATAAAAGATACAGGTCACGAACACAAAGGAGACGAAGAAATTTGTGTAGGAATGATTTTTCTTCCAAGGACTGAATATTCTGATCAAGAAAAATCAAAAACCATTGTAGAACAAGTTTTACTTGAAAATAATTTTTATATTTACGGCTGGAGACAAGTCCCGGTTAACGCGTCAATTTTAGGAAGGACTGCAGACTCTAATAGGCCTGAAATTACACAGGTAATTTTTAGAAGTAATAAAAAAATAGAGAGAAATGACCTAGAACGTGCTTTATTTATTGCAAGAAAAAAAATATTAAAAATCACACGTAAACAACAAATCAATGACTTCTATATATGTTCTTTAAGCTCGAGATCTATAATTTATAAAGGAATGTTTTTAGCCGAAGCTCTGTCTGATTTTTATCCAGATTTAAATGACCATAGATTTATATCAAGATTTGCTATATTCCATCAAAGATTTTCAACAAATACTTTTCCAAGCTGGAAATTAGCCCAACCCTTTAGATGTTTAGCACATAATGGAGAAATAAATACTTTAAAAGGAAACATTAATTGGATGAAAATTCATGAACAAGATATGTCTAGTGACTTATTTGATAATGTTGAAGATTTGAAACCAGTTATTACCCCAGGAAATTCAGACTCGGCTGCCTTAGACAATGTTTTTGAATTACTAATTCATTCAGGAAAACCAGTCCCATTAATTAAATTAATGATGATGCCTGACGCCTGGTCCAAAAGAAACAAAATATTACCCAAGGCCCATCAACAGCTTTTTGATGTTTTAAACAGCACTATAGAACCATGGGACGGACCAGCAGCTATTTGCGCAACAGATAGTAAATGGGCTATTGCAGCTACTGACAGAAATGGCTTGAGACCTTTGAGATACTCTGTAACTTCTGACAAAATTCTTTGTGCCGGTTCAGAGACTGGCATGGTTAAAATTCCAGAAAATAAAATTATTTCTAAAGGTAGACTTGGTCCTGGACAATTAATTGCTGTAAATTTAAAAAATGGTAAAATTTTTAAAGATAAAGAAATTAAAGATTATCTTTCAAAAGATTACAAAAAATTTCATAAACAAATAATTCACTTTGATAAAAAACTTACCTCAGATAAAGAGATTGTAAATTTTTCAAAAGAGGATTTACGAAGAAGACAATATTTGTCAGGCTATAGTATAGAGGATCTAGAATTAATACTTCATCCAATGGTTGAAGATGCAAAAGAGGCAACAGGATCAATGGGTGATGATACACCAGTCGCAGTATTATCAAATCATTACAGACCTATCTCACATTACTTTAGGCAAAATTTTAGCCAAGTTACAAATCCTCCTATCGACTCTTTAAGAGAAAATAAAGTTATGAGCTTGAAGACAAGATTTGGAAATCTTGGCAATATTTTGGACTTCGAAAATCTTACAAAAGAAAATATTTATGTTTTAGACAGCCCTATATTAACGAATACTCAAATTAAAAAATTTAAAAATATGTTTTCAAAAAATGTAAAAGTTATAGATTGTACATTTAATTTAAAAGATAATCTAAAATATAGAATTGATAAAATAAAAGAAGAAGCTGAAGTAGCTGTTCGTGGAGGCGCTAATCATTTAATTCTCTCAGATCAAAATATTTCTGAAGAAAGAGCAATTGTTCCTATGATTTTAGCTGTTGGAGCTGTTCACTCACATTTGGTCAAACAAAGTTTAAGGGGTTATGCTTCGATAAACGTACAAACCGCTGAAGCCATGGATACCCATTCTTTTGCAGTTTTAATTGGTGTTGGTGCCACAACAATTAATCCTTACCTTTCAATAGATAGTATACACCAAAGATTTGAAAAAAAACTTTTTGGTAATTTAGATTTTGAAAGTTGTGTTGAACGTTTTAAAAAATCTATTAATGCAGGACTATTAAAAATAATGTCAAAAATGGGAATCTCAGTTTTAAGTTCTTATAGGGGAGGCTGTAATTTTGAAGCAGTAGGTTTAAGCAGAGGTTTAGTAGCAGATTATTTTCCAGGTATGATATCAAGAATTTCTGGGATTGGAATTTCTGGACTAGAAAAAAAAATTCGTGAACTTCACATAAAAGCTTTTCAAAAAAATGTGATTATGTTGCCTATAGGTGGTTTGTACAAGTATAGAAAATCCGGAGAGAGTCATCAGTTTAAAGGAAACTTAATACATCTTTTACAACATTCTGTTGGTAAAAATTCGTATGAAATTTTTAAAAAGTATTCAGAGGGAATAAACAATTCACAACCAACAAACTTAAGAGATCTTCTTGAATTCAGAAAAACTAATAAACCAATCGATTTAAAAGATGTAGAGCCAATTGAAAAAATTACACCAAGATTCGGAAGCGGAAGTATGTCACACGGTGCTTTGTCCTCAGAAGCACACGAAACTTTAGCAATTGGTATGAATAGAATCAAAGGTTCATCTTGCAGCGGTGAGGGCGGTGAAGATGAAAAAAGATTTAAAATTCTCGAAAATGGTGACTCCTCAAATTCAAAAGTTAAACAAGTTGCTTCTGCAAGATTTGGAGTGACAATAAAATATCTAAACAATTGTAAAGAAATTGAAATTAAGATTGCTCAAGGTGCAAAACCAGGAGAGGGAGGTCAGCTTCCAGGTTTTAAAGTTACAAAAGAAATTGCTGAATTAAGACATTCTACACCTGGTGTTACGTTAATTTCACCTCCACCTCACCATGATATTTATTCGATAGAGGATTTAGCTCAGTTAATTTACGATTTAAAACAGGTCAACCCAAAAGCCAGGATTGGAGTGAAACTTGTAGCGTCTACTGGCATAGGTACAATCGCTGCAGGTGTTGCAAAAGCTAAGGCAGATCTTATTTTGATTTCAGGACACTCAGGGGGCACTGGAGCAAGCCCACAAACAAGCGTCAAGTATGCAGGGATACCGTGGGAGATGGGATTAACAGAGGCAAATCAAATTTTAACTTTAAACCAACTTAGACACCAAGTAACTCTAAGAACTGACGGAGGTATTAAAACAGGAAAAGATGTTGTCATGGCAGCCATGATGGGTGCAGAAGAATTTGGTATGGGCACCTCATCTTTAATAGCAATGGGGTGTATTATGGTAAGACAGTGTCATTCTAATACTTGTCCAGTTGGGGTTTGTACTCAGGACGAAAAACTAAGAGAAAAATTTTCTGGTACACCAGAAAAGGTAGCAAATTTTTTCACTTTTGTGGCAATGGAAGTAAGAGAAATTTTAGCTTCCTTGGGATTTAGATCTTTAGAGGAAATTATTGGAAGAACTGATTTGCTTCACCAAGTGAGTAGAGGATCACCAAATCTTGACGATTTAGATTTAAACCCATTACTAGTTCAAACAGATCCAGGTAGTAACAAACGTTTTTCAAAAAATGATCATATAAACAAAGTTCCAGACAATAGTATAGATGAAACAGTATGGAACAAAATAAAAAATAATTTAGACAAAAATAAAAATTTTTCTGAAAATTTAAATATCAAAAATACAGATCGGACTGTAGGAACAAAACTATCACATTATATTTTTGAAAAATTTAAAGACAATCTTCCCTCAAACATTATAAATTTAAATTTAAAGGGATCCGCTGGTCAATCATTGGGAGCGTTTTTATCTAAAAGTATAAAAATCAAATTGTATGGTGATGCTAATGATTATGTAGCGAAAGGCTTATCAGGAGGTACTATCGTTGTAAAACCTTCGGAACAAAATAATTTTAAAACTAATGAAAATACTATTATTGGTAATACAGTGTTATATGGAGCTACTTCAGGAAAATTATTTGCTGCTGGAAAAGCAGGAGAAAGATTTGCAGTCAGAAACTCAGGAGGAATATCAGTTGTAGAGGGATGTGATGCAAACGGATGCGAATACATGACAGGTGGTGAAATTGTAATATTGGGCAATGTGGGAGATAATTTTGGTGCGGGGATGACAGGAGGGATGGCTTTTATCTATGATCCAGAAAATAATTTTGAAAATTATGTAAACCCTACTTCTATTGTTTGGCAAAAACTAGAAACAAACTTTTGGAAAGATAGATTAAAAAATTTGTTGGAGGAATATACTTTAGAAACAGACTCTGAAATATCAAAAAGTATTCTAGATAATTTCTCTAATGAAATTAAAAATTTCAAACAAGTTTGTCCAATAGAAATGTTAGATAAGCTAGAGCATCCAATAAGTTTAAAAAAAGGAGTTTCTAAAGCTATCTAATTCTCTAAGAATTTTATTTAAATTTTTTTTTGTGACAAGCTGTGATCACCATTTTTAATAATAACCATTCTTTTCTTTGCTTTTGTGAACAAAAATAAAATTTTTTTTGAAAATGAAACTGGAACTACTTCATCCTTTTGACCATGAAACATAGTCACATTTATTTTAAGATTTATTTTTTTTGATAAGACTTTATTTTTCCTGCCATCTTTTATTAATTGATAAGTTACAGGATATTCATATTGTTTT
>MDTA01221519.1_pt1 | contig 10053 bp, 11 predicted proteins | sample 811151 | NCBI WGS metagenome assembly MDTA01 (sample SAMN05326648, study PRJNA326480) | marine metagenome | isolation source: seawater | place: Indian Ocean: South | collected 2010 | reverse complement strand
CTTTTAGAACTTTTTCAATAAGCGCTTTAAGCTTATTTTTTGTTAATTTATTAGCCATTTTTTTACTCTCCTTTAAAAATTTGACTTCTTGTAGTTGCTTTTTGTATTGATCGCAAAAATCTCGAAAACATAAATTGCCCTGCTCAAAAGCTTGCCTTTCCATTTCTCTCATATGTTTGTTTGTTTGTGCATAACCAGGACCCAAGTCTCCACATTTTTCAGGCGAAAGGTCCCCTCTAAGATTCTGCACATGATGTACAAGCTCATGAGCAAGTGAACGCATAATGTCTTTTGGATGACGGTCTGTCACAAACACAGTTACACTTTCGCTTTGAGGATCATAGTGAGCAGTTTTGCCAAAAAAATCCTTAGCATTTTCAAAATCTTGCTTAAAAAATAACTTTGGGGGTCTATCAAATCCAAGTCTTTCTTGAGCGAAACCCATAAAATTTTTTATTAAAGGTTTAAGGTGCTTCATTAATAGTCCTCAAAATAAAAATAACTACAAATAAATAGTTTTATAGCTTATCTTCGCCGATAAAAGTTTCATAACGCTTTGTAGTAGATTGAAGCCTTAATATTGGCGCGCCTGAAACAGCAATTCTGAATGGTGCAACATCTAAGTCACCCCCTGCAGTTTTTGATCTTTCTTGTTTGTTGATCTCATAGCTTTTTATAGAATAATCATTATTTATGTTACTACTCATGTTTACTTTCCTCTAATTGCATTTTTTTTAAAACATTATTTTCAATAAACTGATTTATAACTTTTGCAATAGCACTACTTTCACCACTATTAAAATGTAGTCCATCTGGGCTTTGCCTGCCTTTCTTATTATATCCTTTAGGTTTTCTTGGGGAAGTATTTTCTAGATCTTTTATGTAAAAAACTTTATCATTACTAGCTGCAATAGATTCTAACATACTGTTTATCTCTTGTCTCGCTTCTTCAAAAGGCTGAATTCTTGTAGTATTTCCAGCCCAGCGTCCACCCCATACAATCTTTCCTCCAACTGGCCCATTCCATTTATCATATCTTTTTTTATCTGAAAAGCGATATTTCATTCGAGTAACTTTGAACATGGGAACAATCACCATTATAGATCCTTGCGCAACAACACTTTTAATTATTTTTTTCCAAGTTTGCTTAACATACTCAGTACTAAAAAAAACCTTGTCACACCCTGGAAAATTATTGGTCCCGCCATTTGAAATTATTATTTTACTGTTTGCCACCCGCGGTAACAGTTTTTTCAAGATTTTTGACATAGTAGACCCGCCTACAGCTCCTTTTTGATAGTTTCCCGGAAGATACTTTTGTGCTCCGGCCATTATGCTATCTCCGATTATAGCTATATTACTATTACTACTTTTTTTTCTACTAGGTCTAGAAGAAGTTGATCTTTTGCCCATTGAATATACTACTTTACCAATCTTTATTGGCTTTGTATATGATTGACCACCTGGCAAGCGGCCAAGTCTATTGCCTCTCTGGATAGCCCAAGGAGGGATCCTTCTTTTACCAAATGGCATACCAATAGTGCTATAATCAAAGCAATAAAAAGTTTTTCCACTTTTGCTAATCATCTTTGCGCCGTGCTCTAGAGAGCAACGTTGCATTTGACCAGCGTGAAGCCAATTCAAGGAGCCACCAAGATCACCAACAGGGGAGTTGCCGCCTAAGACCTTTTCAATAACTCTCCTCATTCTAGCAGAATCTTTTGGTCTTCTAGATTCTACTTTTGCAAGATCAATATTAAAATTTTTAGGATATGATTTACCATATGGCGCCCAAGAGCGTCCTCTGTTACTTTCACCAGGCTGCACAACAACGGGAATACTCATTTTCCAAGAATTTCTTCTATTAACGGCAACTTGTATCATCGCTGCAGCTTCTTTTTCAGTCTGGTTCCACCCATCTTCAGCATAGAGCATTCTCATAAGACTATCCGAATCTGCTTCTGTTACGCTTACATCATACTTTTCTAAATCTTCAGTTTCTTTTTCTGGCTTTTCAAGTTCTTCAGGTGGTGGTCTTTCAACTGAATCCATGGAGTCTTTTTCATTTTTAGAAATTTTAAAGCTTTTAAACTGGCTGTCTGAAGTGTTTTCAATTTCACTCCACTCCACCTCATTTATAAAGTGTTTCCAAGTGTTAGCTATCTTAGAATAATTTATTTTATCATCAGACATATCAAGTATAAATAGGCAATGAATAATAATAAAGATAAATTGATACACAGTAAATTTACACTGTTATTAACAAAATATTCAAATTTTTTCTTTATCGCCGGAAAAAAATATCTCCATATTTTCGTTTACGTCCATTTGAAGTTTTGTTTGAATCCAAAACTCTATATCATCACGAGAACTAAACTCCAACATGTGCGGCCCACTAAAAGCTCTCCAAATATCGATCTCATCTAAAATATCCATTTTATTGATAACGAGCTTGTTGACTCCGTTAATCCTTGAAGCCATCTTGAGCATATCGAAATCCATCCAGTTTACTTGTCTGGGTCTTCCAGTTGTAGCGCCATATTCTTGGCCAAGTTCTCTTATTTCTTCAAATACGTCTTCTGGTCCTTCAAAATTTTTGGCCCCAACATAAGTTTCATAAATTTTAGCAACACCCCAAACATCACGGATTACTTGTGGCGGTACACCATTTAACATAGCTGATCCAACAGTACAATGTGAAGAAGTGACATAAGGGTAGTCTCCCCAATCAACGTCTAGACCGAAACCTTGAGCGCCTTCGAATAGAATTTCTATTTCACCAAACTCATCATTTTCATAAAGTTCTTCGTACATATTAACAAGGTATTTACTTAACCTAGGATCTTCAACTGCTCGAACGCCCCTTCTCCCATACTTATCTCTATACGCAGGCCCGTTTCCTCTCTTGGTGGTACCTATTTCTTCATCCTTACCGTCTTCTGCTCTGTGAAAGTCTGTAATAACGTGTGCATTGGTCGCGACTTGAACTAAATCGCCCGCGGGAATTCCAGATTTTTCCAATTCTTCTATTTCCTGCAGAAAAGTGTCTACATGTACAACACATCCGGGTCCGAGGATTGACTTTATTCCAAAAAAAACACCACAAGGAATGTGGTGTGTTACAAATTTAACACCTTCATGATAAATTGTATGTCCAGCATTGCATCCACCATTATATCTTATAACATGAGTGTAATTTTTATCTCGGCAAAGCGCATGCGCAATTTTTCCTTTTCCGCAATCTCCGTATTGAAGATCTACGACAACATCAGCAATCATTTTTTTTCCTTTATTAAAATAAGAGTGGTACAATTATATTTTATACTATTCGCCAAACTTATTTAAAAGCTTTCGAGCTTGTTTAGGGTTGCTTATGCTTGTAACAACTAATTTTTGAAGCTTTTTGTTCTTTTTTACAATATTATTTTGCCTGTGAAGCAAAAAACCGCAAAAAAGCAAATTTACTACAATCAAGCCTAAGTCAAAGTATTCATAATTCATTTTTTTCTTCTTTTTCCCACGGGGCTGGGACACTATCATCTAAAAGTCTCTCGATACCCCCACCATCACCAAATTCATACCTATCGGGGTCAACTAACTCATTAAAGTAATCTTTTACATTCGATTCATTAAGAGACATCATTTTATCATATGAGTTTAACTTTATATTAGACAGTTTTTCAAGGTACTTTGAGTTTCTAAGCATTTTAAATGCTAAATTCTCTGCAGAGTATACACCTTCCCTTGAAAGTCCCGCAGATCGCATATTTGATACCTTATTTTTGATTTTTGACGCATAAATATAAGCACCTTCATATTCACCTTCGTCAAATAGTTCTTCTAAGTGATCAATGGCCTTAGCAAGAGTCTCAGCCTTCTTTTCCGTTGCCTTTAGGTTCAAGTCAACATCTTCTCTTTGTGGCTCTGCAACCCAAGTGTTATCGACAAGAGACCAAACACCATTAGACTCGTGAGGCTCATTGATATCTTGAAAGTAAAGTTCAACTTCGTGCCCTTTTACGACAATATCGTGAGCTTTATTCCAGTTTATCCTAGATTGATCTAACATTCTTTTAACTAAATCAAAATTTTCATCAATTTCTCCAAAATCAAAAATTATATGTAAGTCTATATCAGAAAGAGCATGCCAGTTATAGCTTGCAAGCGATCCGGTGATTATAATATCTTTAACATCAGCTTTTATTTCCATTTTTTCCAAAATATCATACGCTAAATCTAGCAGGGCACTCTGAATTTCTGGTAATAGTACTTTTTCGTCCCAAAAATCACGATGTAAAAATTGTTTGGGTTTTAAAAAGCTAATATTTTTTGAAAATTTATTTTTTATTGAAATTTTAGTCATTTTTTATCTTCTCCAGGACTTCAATAGCAATTTTTTGGAATTTGTTACTTGGATCTAGATCTTTTTTAGCATAAAAGGCATAGTCTACATGTTCGTTGCTTAATTTTATTGGCTGAGAGTCATATTTTGTATAAAAATAGTGTTTATTTTTTACTGTTTTATAAAAAACCACTTTATCTATATCTAAATTGGTCTCTTCTTTTACTTCTCTCTTGAGTCCTTTGTTAAGTGGCTCATTGTGTTTGGTATGGCCACCTGGTAGATCAAGTTCTCCAGCATATTTTTTGTGATAATCAGATCTTGTTAACATTAAAACCCTATTTTCGTTATCAACAATAACTATTTTGGCAACAATATCAGAATCCTCTTGTTTTTTATCCATAGCCTTGACAATTTTGATTTTTATCATGAATTAATTAGTAATTTCATACCTTAAATTTTCTAAATTGTCTGTTAATAGCTTACCTTCTGAGTAAATCTGCACATACGGATGTTCATTATAGGTAGATAGTACATCCATAACATAAAAACAATCGCGAACATCCTCTAAGACTATTGTTAAAATTTTATTATCGTAAAATGCACCTTCATCCAGAGAGAATCCAGATTTTTTTAATATTTCTAAGTGATTTTTTGCGTCCCAAAGTACCAAGATGTTATCTGTGGGGTGCATAGTCTCAATCCATACATCAACTAAGTCTTGAAAAGACACGCTGTATATTGATGGAGAGATAATTCTTTTATTTTCTGTCATTTTGAATGCCGATCAGCTACAGATTGACTCGCCCAAGCATTAGGTTTAAGTTTGCAGCCAAAACCATAACCTTGAACATACCCTTTTAACATCTCTGAAAACTTAGAAGTGGACTCTTTAGCCGCAAAGGGCGACACATCTAGGTGAAGTTCTATCATTTCAGGCATCATTTTTGCTTCACTCATAAAAATTTCGGCTAGTTCTATAGATCTTCGAACCTCTTCAGTAATCCTTGTGGATAAAATATTGTATCTTTTTGCTGGAGCGCTTTCTTTATAAAAAAAATAACGACTTCCACGACCATAAGAGACTAAACAGACCGCGGTAACGAAACAAACTTTCTGCCTAGACACAAAAGAGTCAGATCCAATGAATATTTTTTGATTTTTTTTGGAGTGACTGCTAACTTGTTCTAAAATTTTTTCAAATTTTTGATCTTTTCCTGATCCAGAAGACCAATTTTTAGCAGATAAAATGTTCATACTTACATTTTACATAGTTTCTTGAAATTTTCTAAGTATTTCTGAGCCTAGGGACTTATTTTGTCCTGCAGCATCAAGTACATCCTCAAAAAGTTCCAAATCTTTTACAAGAATTTTTGCAACCTCTATTGCTTTTTGTCTACTTTTATCTTGAATCATCTCTAAACAAAAGCTTTTCCATTCTTCTAGGTAATCGTCTGTAGGTTCTTCCTCGCCTCCTGACTTATGAGAGTAAGGATATCTACCATAAACGTTGTCAATGAACGCTTCTTGTATTAGTTTTTTAACATGTTCTTTGTTCATAGTCTTAAATTCCTTAATGTTTTTTTGTTTCGGAAACTCAAAGCTTAAAACTTTATCAAATAATCTACTAAAGTTGACTGTTTTGATATTGGCCGCGGCAAAGGTATCACTTTTAAGAGTTTTAAAATTTTGTAAGAAGTTTTTTTTCATTTCAATATTTTGATCATTAGAATCACGAAGCCAAACTACTAGATTATTGTTTAGTCTGCCAAGCAACTCTTTTAGATGAAAGATTACCTCTGAAATAAATTTTCTTACTTTTTTCATATTAGCACCCGGGTTCTTTGCTAATACAGCTTCTTGAATTTTTGTTTGATAATTGACGATAACATTGTAGCCCCAAACAGAACTTCTAACAGCATTCAAAACATAATTTGAGTTTTGTTCTGGTGAAAAATTTTTAGGACTCAATCTATCCGTAGTAAAAGCGATTACTTGATTAAGATTGGAGAGCGTAAACGGATCTTTTTTATCATAGCCTTTTTTCATATGGTCATCAACTTTTTTATAGAATTTTTGCTGTTCTTCATCATTGAAATCATCACCAAAATTTATAAATATGTTTAGATGTCTTTTGGCTATAAGCTTGTTCCATTCGTTAATATTTTCTTTAACTTTGTATTCGACAATATTGATTGATTTTTCTTCTTCGGCTTTCCAAACAAGCGTTGGGCCGCCGGCGTCGTTGCCGTATCCCCAAAAAGAAGCTTCAAGATTATAACAGGTATTTAAAACTTTTTCCCATTTTTCATCAAAGGGTATTTCTTTACTATCATCTTTACCAAGTCCGCCAACACCAGATTGTTTTGCAGGTCCTCCGGGGCCCTCTATATCAGCTTCTTTGTCATCTGCAGGTACATCACCTTCCGGGTCTTGTTTCTTAGGATCAAGCACTCTTTGTTTTTTAATTTTGCTTATTTGTTCAGAGTCTCCTGACTTTTTAGATCTAGATGGCTTGACATCAGATTGTTTTCCTATTTCACTAGGCTTTTCATCTGGTTTCGGTTTAGTATTTGGTGCTTCTTGACCACTAGGAGAAACACCTGGTATTTGGTCAGGAGTGTTTTTTCCTCTTTGTTTAAATCCTGTTCCCTTTTTGTCTTTAGATCCTGCTGTTCCTTTTTTGCCTTTCCCCTTTCCACCGCCGCCGTCGATTGTTGGTCCAAAACCTTTACGTTTGCGTTGCTCCGGTGGCTCGTAAGGATCGGTATCGTCAAGATCTGACCAAGTAGTAGGGTCTCTTGGATCAAATTCTTTTTTTTCTAAAATAGGTTTCATTTATTAGTTATCCCAGTGCATCCTGTAGTGCACATCACTTACTAGGGTACCCCAGTATACAAGGTTTATAAAGTCTTTTTCTTTTCTGTCGAATCCTTTCAGTTTCTCTAAAGCAAGAATTGTATTTTTAAGAAACTTTAAAAACGTAAGCACAATTGCTTTGCAATCTTTAATTTCTTTTTCAAGTGTTTCTTTATCTATCTTTAAATCGAATCCAGAATCTCTTTTATCTAAAATATTAATATCTATTTCTTTATTAAAATTATTAAGCATGTTAAAGTGCTTTTTCATAAAGCCAATTGTCGCATCGTACTTTATTGCAGGGTCACTAGGTTTCCGCACTTTATTTAAACTCTGCTTTATTAGGCCCTTATTACTTTGTGTATTCCTGCCCGTCAATCTTATAAAATTGAAATTATCGCAAGCAATACCAAAGTTCAACAACTTTTTGCCAGCTGACCCTGCACCACCTGGAAAAATTTTAAAATATCCAGGGCTTTTTTCTGGTGTATTTATTGGAGCGCGAACAAAAGATATTGCAGCAGTACGATCCGGATAGACATCTTCCGGAAGATATTTGTTCCAATAAAAAGTTGGAATATAAGAAGAACAATAAAAATCTATCCAACTTGTAAAATTTTGAGTTGGCCTTTTAGGGGTTCCTGGATACGCGGTACCTTGAGCGCCACTATTCCATTGTGCTACTGCATTCTTAAGAACTATTTTGAAAAGTTTTGCTTGATTTCTTTTAGCTAAATTCAATAAGCTTCGACCTTCTTGTTCTGCTCGAGATAATATAGTTTGTCTAGACTCTGATCCCTTTCCGCCTAACATTAAATTGGATAATTTAGTGTAATCACTGGAATATTTTTGAGTAAAAGTATAATAGTAAGGGTTATTAGTTTTGTTGTCAAAATCTTTTGGCTGCTTATCCCATGGAAAGCCAGAGACCGCTAACACTGTTTTTATTTTAAGGTCGTAAATATTTTTTATTATGTTAAAATCTTCAATCTCAGGATCTTCTTCTTCTTCTGAGTTATCTATATCTAGTTCATTTTCTGAATCGTCTTCAGAATCAGTATTTAAATTATCATTTGGGTTTGGAACTGGTTTTTGGTCGGGTGCAACTAATTTATTATCGTCGTTAGTGTCACTAGTTGTCTTAATAATTTTTCCTGTAAAATCTCCTCGGACTTGTTCAAGAAAAATTTTTCTTATCTCTTCTTTGATTTCAGATCGACTAAGCATAAAAACCTCAAGGTAAATTTATAATAGCAAAATAAATAGTTTTTTTATGTTTATATTACCTTAACATTGGATCTTTTGAAGTGTTTTTAAGATTTGGAAGTAAATTTTTCTTAAGTTGAAGCAATCTATCAAATTTTACTTTTTGTTTTTCATCAATAAATAAAAGCTGTGGTTTTTTGTACTCACCTTCTATTAATAGATCATCAAAGTTGTAAAATTTTGTTTTTGTTTTTGGGCCGCTAGCTTTTATATATATTGGCTCAAAAGTATAATTTTCAATATTGTTTTTTTGATTTTCGCAAGACACAAAAACAAAAAAGGTTAAAAATACAATTAAATTTTTCATTTCTTATTTCCCCAATCGCAATCACACGGATCACATTCGCATGATTCACAAAATTTGTTTCTATAATGAAAAGCGCTTATAAGATCAATAACCTCTTCGACATGATCAGAGTCAAGGCTTTCAGACATTTCTTTAAGATTTCTAGCCGCTTCCCAAGGTAATAGGTTACCTTTTTGAAGCTCAATACATATTATGCACATGATTATCTACTTTCTTAATATTTGTTCACTTAGGTTGCTGTAGTTGCATACGTAGTCTTTTCATATAAGGGGTATCAATATTAACCCCGGCATCGTCTAGTTTTTGTGTATCTAATCCAGAAGTTGTTTGCATTAACATCTTAGCTAATGGCTCAACCTGCACTTTTGTATTTGGTAGTATGGCATACAATATATCATAAGCCAAAAGAACGTCTCCCAATATAGGAACTAAGTCAGCACCATATCTGTTTTCTTCAGCCAAATTTTCCACTTCTTGCCTGAAAGTTTGATGCTTTTTACCAGCCGGTGCGCCCATCGCCTTCTCCCAAGCTAAAAGAACACCTGCACCAACTAAGACAGGTATTGCCACCTTTCCAATTATTGGTATTTTTGAAAATTTCTTAATAGCATTGTAGGATTTAAGCACTCCTCCTCCGACTTTTTTCAAAGTTCCGTCTATAACGTCAACACCAAATTCTCCTGCGATCCGGCTACGACTTTTAAACTTTCTTGCGTTTTTGTACTTTTCTTTAAATTTAGTTAGAAAACCTTTTGATACGCTATCTAACTCTGCTAACCTTGCAGCTTCCCGAGCAATATCTGGTCCCATACTAGCTTGTTTTCGTAAGGCTATTATAGCTTTGTTGAATTCAGTAATTGCAAAGGTGCGCCCTTTATTTACAAGAGTGTTGTCTATTCTTGAGACGATTTTCTCAACCATCGCTTCGACCGCTTCTTTAGAGGGCCTCGACAACCCAGATTTAAGATCACTTCGAACTTTTTTTGTTGTATCATATAACGCATCATACATAGCGTTAAGTTCTTTTCTTATTATTTTTTCGCGCTGATTAAATTGGTACTTTGACTGCTTTGAGATTTTAGTTAACTCACTTCTTCGAAGGCGAGTTGACGTGGGCGCATTTGGATTATAAATCCGAGTCTTTTCAAAGTCAGATGTATCAATCATCTGTGTTTTCTGAAGTGAAGAAACTTGTGTATCTGCCGTGCCGAGTGTACGTCTGCGGCGCCGTTCGGCGTCAAGCTTATCTGCTTCTCGGTCTAATCTTTCAAGTTCTTCT
>MDTA01123763.1_pt1 | contig 10054 bp, 4 predicted proteins | sample 811151 | NCBI WGS metagenome assembly MDTA01 (sample SAMN05326648, study PRJNA326480) | marine metagenome | isolation source: seawater | place: Indian Ocean: South | collected 2010 | reverse complement strand
ACAATATCAAGTTGGTGAACATCAACTTAATTTAGGATTAAATATGCGAATGGGTACAATGATTCGTAATACAATACCTGGAACTTCTTTGCTTGGCGGGAGGGTCGAAACTATCCAATTTAAAAATGGTAATGCAGAAATTCCTGAAGAAATTGGTTTTAGCTTTTATAATACTGGTAATCAAGTTATTAAGGCTCAATCACAGATAGAATTTAGAGATATTGATGGTTTAACTGCCAACACTACTTATATATCTAATATTCCCAAGATATACCCTACCGAGAGAAGATTTTTCAAAATCCCTGTTCCTAATGATTTAGAATCTGGTGAATATTCTGCACTTGCAATTGTTGATTATGGTGGCCCTCAATTGGTAGCTGGTGAGGTGATATTCGAGCATACATACTATGATTGTAAAGGTAAACCTGATGGTTCTAGTAAACCAGACCAATGTGGTATATGTGATGGAGATAATTCAACATGTACTGACTGTAAAGGTATTATTAATGGAACAAATATGGTTGATTGTTTAGGAGTTTGTGATGGTACTGCAATTGTCGACTGTACAGGTACCTGTCAAGGAAATGCTTTGATAGATGAATGTGGTATGTGTGAAGGTGACAATTCAACATGTACAGATTGTAATGGTATTCCTAATGGAACTGCAACTCTAGATTGCAATGGGGTTTGTGGAGGTAAAGCCAAAGTAGATGATTGTGGTGTGTGCGGTGGTGACAATTCATCTTGTGATAATGAAGAATAATGTTTTTTTTATATTTTTTTTAAATACATTAATAGCATTTAATTTAAATGAAAATCTTAGTACTATTGTTACTATTCCCCCACTCTATTCCATTGAAGTACTTGAAAAAAAAGAATTTATTGATCTTACAATAGATAACTTTAAAAATAAATTCCAACTTCACGAAGAATGCTTAACTATATTAGTTAAAAGTAATACACCTTGGGATTTAGTTGTGTATTCAGGTGATGATAACAATGTATCAAATTTTCAAATAAAAACAGAATATTTAAACGAATTTACTTACCTAACATCAGCCCCTTTTTCTATCTATAAAAGTCAAGAGCCAACTAATGGAAAAGTTATCTCTATTGACTGTCAAAGGATTTTATTGGATTGGGATAGTAAATCAACTCATAATTGGACATTCTCTCCTGTTTTTAAAGTAATGAAACTAAATATTGAAAATGACTAGAATATTTTTTATTATATTTTTAACAAATATATTGTTTTCAAATTCAAATTTATTTTTATCAACTTTTGAACTTATTTTTGAAAATATTTCTATAGACGATTTAAACAATGGATATAAAGATTTAAACATACAAAACTTCAATCAACTAAATATAAATGTTCAATCAAATAATACGTTTAATATATATATTTATGCTGAAGATATTTATGTGCAATCAAAATTACATAAAATTCCAATTAAAAAATTTAAATGGAAGCATTCAAATAAATCTGAATCTAATTACCAACCTTTATCTATAGAAAGAATGATTATTAATGAAATTGATTATAATAGAGGTAATATAAATCTTGATTTTAGATTGGAACTTGATTGGTTTACACCTCCTGGTAATTATAGTCTTCCAATTACATTACTTGTTGAGGAAGTAAATTCTCAGAATACTAATTTTAGAAATAAAAAGAAGAAAACAAGAAAATCTAAAACTTTAAATGTTAAAACTAATTAATTTTTATTTTTTTTTCTTTTTATTATTAAGTTCCCCCCTATTTGCACAAGTAGAAAAAGATAATTTTATTTTTACCTTTCCTGAGAGCGGGCTTGAAGGCACACCTATGACCTTTGAGGTACAGCCGTATGATTCATCCTTATTTTACGTATGGGATTTTGGCCATAGCAGCCAATACAAAGTTTTTAATTGGGAAAAATTTGAAGATCGTGCAATGGGTAATATAGTTGAATTTACCTATCCTGGGCAGGGTAGAAGAAATGGTTACACTGCAAAAGTGACTATTTATAAAGGTGGATTAGCCAGAAAAAATAGAATAACAGAATTTAAAGAATTTATTCCTGTACTTAATGTTCCACCAGAAATTTTTCTCAAAAAACCACCATCTGAATGTTTTGAGGGTGATGAAATAACTTTTACTGCTGTTCATTTTGATCCTGGTGCTGCAGATGTTCATTTTTATAATTGGATAATAGAAGGTAATGAATTTGGTCCTTATGACAGTAAAGATAATAGTAATAAAATAAGTTATACATTTAAAGATGAGGGAATAATTTCATTAACTGCTTCAGTTAGAGATGATGATCGTGACTCAGATACAATCTTCCATGAGATTAGTGTTAAAAATTTACCCCCAGTGATTGATAGGATTGAATTTCCTTCAGAAATGAATGAGGGCAGTTTAATTACATTAACTGGTATCTTTTCTGATCCAGGTGTTAATGATTCACATGAATTCTTTTGGGATTTTGGAAATGGTGTAAAGGATACAACTACTATTAATAAAATTGATTATATTTATGAAGATAATGGAAACTTTGAAATAAAATTAATTATCAAAGATAATTCAGGGGATATTGATTCATTATCCTCAAATATTATAATTAATAATGTTGATCCTATCATAGAGGTTAATATTCCACCTTCAGCTGATGAAGGTCAATCAATTTCATTATCTTTAAATATTGATGATCCTGGTAATGATACCCATAAAATCACGTGGGACTTGGGTGATAGTACTGTAATATCTATCCCCTCTTTTGATTATATTTATCCTGATAATGGTGATTTTACAATCAATGTAAGTGTTGAAGATGACGATGGTGGCTTAACAAATTTTACACAAATGATTAAAATCAATAATTTACCTCCTGTCATTGAGATATCATTTCCTGATAGCTCATCAGAAGGAGAAAACATATTATTTGATGTTAGTGTACTTAAGGATAATGAGGTTTATAAATATCAATGGGATTTTGGTGATGGAGATCTTGATTCGACTAAAAGTCCTTCCCATAAATTTGCAGATAATGGAACCTATAATGTTTCAGTAATAGTTACTGATAAAGATGGTTTGTCAAGTACTAAAAATAAAGATGTACATATAAAAAATATGCCACCAGTAGTAGATGCAAAGTTTCCTAAAAAACAATATGAAGGTAGTAAGGTTAATGTAATTGCAGCGGTAAAAAGTGACCCTGGAATAAATGACACTCACACATTTTTATATGATTTTGGTGATAGTACCTTTAGTGAAGAATCTGTACATATCTACCACGATGATGGTGAATTTGACATACGGGTAGTTGCTACTGATAATGATGGTGCATCTGATACTTTGACACAACAGATAAGTATAATAAATGTTGCACCCAATATTTCAGGAAATTTTGTTAAAGAAGTAAATGAAGGTGATACAATAAATTTCAAAGTAATATTAGAAGATCCAGGAACTAAAGATAGTCATACCTTTAGTTGGGATTTTGGTGATGGCAATACTGATACCGTATTAAATGCAACATATGTATATCCAGATGATGGAGAACCTGGCTACGATATCAAATTATTAGTAACAGATGATGATGGTGGTGTAGACTCTATTATCCACTATATTGTTGTTGAGAATGTTGCTCCCAGTATTTCAGCAACATTTTTAACATCTTCAAAAGTACAGGTTCCTGATGGAGAAAATATTGGTCAAGGGTTTACTGAAATAAATGAAATCATTGAAATCAGTAATGATGATAAAAAAGATCAGGATCCTCCCCAAGGAGATAGAAAGGCTCCTATACTTTTCACTGCGATAGTTGATGACCCTGGAATAAATGATATGCATCAATATCTATGGGATTTTGGTGATGGAGTAACAAGTAAAGAATCCATATACGAACACACATATACTAAAAATGGTCTTTTTGAAGTAAAATTAATTGTTGATGATGGTGATGGTGGTATTGACTCTCTAAAAAAAGAAATTGTTATATCTAATATTACTCCTTCCATGTCAGCAACATTAATAACACCAGATAGTAAAAGACAGACTGTAGTTATATTACCCCTCGATGAAGAAGGCACTAAAGAAACAAATACCTTTTCATGGAATTTTGGTGACTTTAATACATCTAAAAAATCAATTCCAATTCATCAATACAACGAACATGGAGATTTTTTAATTGAAGCGAGAGTTTTAGACTTGGATGGAACGACATCATTGAATGTAGAAAGTATTTCAGTTAAAAATAGATACCCAAAGCTTATCGATTTATTACCAACAGATATAACCGATTCTGAAAATAAAGATATGTATTTTTCAAATGAGACATTTACAATTTCATGTCCTCGAAACATTGAGTATAATCCTAATACCTTCCCAACCCTAGTAGTAACTTTTTTAAATAAATCTGATATTGAAAAAGATTTAAATACAAATTTAATTTTACCAGACGGTTGGGAAATAGTTAACATAATAGAACCAACAAAATTAAAACCAAATAAAAAAGAAAGATTGAGAGTTACATTTAGTATACCCTTTGACTTGACTGCAGATGAAAAATATACCATTCAATTAGTATCAAAAATTGGTGACTACGATCATATGGTTGCATTAATGACAACAATAAATACATCACTACTTGAAAAACCTGCATTTCAATTAGAGCCTTATAAAGATACAGAAGAAATCAGAATTGATAAAAAAGAAAGTATCGATTTTATAATTCGTAATATAGGTAATGTCTCAGATACCTACACGTTCAATCCTATTATACCAGAGAACTGGGAGTTAATTAATTTACCAGATTCAATTCAACTAAAAGCTGATTCATCAGCTCAATTTTCAATGGTAATTAGATCACCAGATAATATAGAAAGGATTATCAATAAAGAAATACATGTTGAAGCAAAATCTAAAAAACTTAATTCAAAAGTAGGTACATGGTTTGAAGCCCAAGATTCTCAAGAAGGGTCATGTACAGACGCCAGAGAAGAATCATGTTCGATTCCATCTAGAATAAATGAGATTGATTGTATTAGTGAGGGTATATGGATACCAGAGATTGAAGAAAAAGAAGCTTACTGCTCTGATAATTTATTTAAAACAGAAAAAGAATGTATACGAATATTTCAATGGATTGAAGCTAAAGAAGGTGTTCCTGCTTCATGTTCGGATCCTGATTATAAATCAATGTCAGAATGTGTTGCAATGGCAGAAATATGGGATGTTGGATATCCCGATCAGCCCGCCCGATGTTCCGAGAGATCAATTATAAATAAGGAACAATGTATTGCTACGAGACAATGGTATCCTGCCGTTGAGCCCAAAGAAGCATTTTGTAAATCAATGCCTCAACGAACCACTAAAGATGAATGTATAGCTCTTGGTAAATGGAGTGAAGAATTTAAGGGATCAAAAAATCGTAGAAACTGTCTTGAGGAAAGAATTTGGTATCCAGAAACTGAAAATTCAGATGGCTATTGTTCTGATTCAACAATCATAAATCAAGAACTATGTGAAAAAAAACACATCTGGACTCCCCCGATCCCAAAGAAAAAAGCTTACTGTTCGGATTTAGTCTCAGATAATAAAATTGATTGTGAAACCTCGGTAGAGATTATTAAAACTGCATCAGTAGAGATCTTTTCAAAGTTTGAATCTAGACGTAAAAAAAGACCATCCTATGCACAGCTTCCAATTATTATGGGTGCTGAGATAGGTGGATTACAATCAAATTATTTTCCTGGCTCAAGATTTTATATAAAATCTCCAGAATCACAATTTGGAAAGATAAAAATAGGATTTGATTTTAGCCAACGATTCAATACTATGGAAATCAAAGATACTCTAGATACACAAGAAAATCTAAATGAATATGTTAATGATAATTATATTGATTTTGTTAGATTTTTATATGGTTATAATAGATGGGAACTTATATTAGGAAATACATATGTTCGAAGAAACATGCTTTTAAATAGCATGATAAATGCTCCTATACCTGGTATTAATAATTCTGAGAATTTTAAAGGTTTAACATTTAAATATAAATTTCATAATTATTTTACTGAATTTGGATATGGTGAAGGTCCTGTTTTGATACCTGATTATCAGATTTACTCATTTTCAATTGGTGAAAATGAAAGTCAGAATAAAAATACCTATTACGGATTATATTATCATACTAAACTAGACACTTCAAAAAAAACAAATAATATTATAAATCTTCAAAGGGTTTCAAGTATTCGTCAACTAAACTTAGTGAATGCTCAAAATTTCAGCTTGAATTTTTTTGAGAATGACACTACAAACCAGTTTAACACCTCTTATTCAGGTAACGTTCTTGTTGAACAAAATCTTAAAAAAATAGAATATATGCTTCTTTTATTTGGATACGGTAAAGAGATTGACGATTTAAATAAGGGTAGATATGGTTTAAATCTAATCAGTAATTATCGAGCTTCGGAACGATTATATTTATATTTTAATGGTAAAGTTGAAACTAAACTGTTATATGATTCTGTATTATGGGATGATGAATATGATGATTGTGGATTAGATAATGATTGTTATTCTCAAGATACTGGACAAGATAATGCTATTTATGATTTTGGTGAAAATTTCATCGATGTAAATAATACTGGAATTTTTGACTCTATATATGTTAAAAAATCCAATACCCTTAGATTATCACCTAAACTATTTTACGCATTTAAAAATGGATGGAAAATAAATTTAGGTTTTGATTATAGTCTCATTAATTATACAAATAATTATCCACAAGAGAGCAAAACAAGCTACCTCTTTAAGATTTCACGTACTGGTGTTACAATTGATGAAAGTGGAATAGGAATATCAACAGGACGTATTGGTAAATTTAATTTAAAATATGGAAAATATATTGAACCATTCTTTGACTATAAAATTTCATTTAAGTCACAAAACACTGAAATTACAACTAATACCAAAATAAATACTGGTATTCGGATAAGAAGAGGAAGATTTAATATTAATTATGAAGCAATTTTAAATTTATACTCAGTAGAATCTTCAACAAATTATTACGCATCTAGTTTGTATGGTAGATTTAAATTTTTAAAACGAGATTGGTCCTACCGTTTACTTACAAGTAAAATTCTTCCATGGGATAATGATTTTCGAATAAATATTTTAGGTGTTGAGCATATTAATACATTTAAATTTTTAGGTACTGTTAATAGATTAAGGGTCGGCGCTTTTTATATACCAGACACTAAATCTTTCACTTACACATTTGGAATTATACCAACAGGTAATATGTCAAAATCAAAGCAGTTAATGTTACCTTTCCCATTTGTTAATGTAAAAGGTAATTATCGTGGTGAGGTATTTATTGATGAAAATAAAGATGGAATTAGAGATATAAATGAAAAAGGCCTATCTGATGTTTTAGTATATTTGAATGAAAATGCTACACTAACCAATTCCGATGGAGAATTTTTATTAACGGGTATTGAACCAGGACAATACTCACTTACAATTGATCAAAATACTATTAATTCACGATATAAAATAAGTAATGAGAACCAACTTCCGTTTCAAGTTGAAATTATTATCGGTGAAACTGGTGAGATTAGTATACCTGTTGAAGTATTATGTGAAATTTCAGGTCAACTATTTGTTGATTCAAACAGGAACAAATCATTTGATTCAAAAGAACGACTACTTGATAATGTTAAAATTATCGTTCAAAACTCATTAAATAACGATGAAAAAATAATTTATACAAATAAGATTGGGCAATATAGACTATCTGGAATAAAGCCTGGATTATATAATTTAGTAGTTGATCAGTTATGGCTACCATCAAGAACCGTTACCACTTATTCGGATAAAAGTAAAAATATATTCTCAAGCTTAGGATGGCCAGTTGAAGTTTCAAATGATAATCCAGAAATTGAGTTTAACATACCCATCAATGAAAAAGAACTGGAAATAAGAATTGATGTTAAAAATTAACATTTTACAATAATAAATTTTATGAATTATTTAATGAACTGAAAGATTTTTACATGAATGAAAAATATTACATTGGTGTCGATATAGGTGGAACAACATATTCAGCAACCTGCTTTGATAAATTGGGTAATATAAAAGAAAATTCTGCTACTAATTTAATTTCTTCATCAAACTCTACGAATGATTTATTAGATGATATTTCCAATCAAATAAAAAGTTTAATGCAAAATAGAAAAATTAAAGGTATTGGAATAGCATGTCCGGGTCCACTATCTGCAAAAGAAGGTAAGATTTTAGATACTCCAAATCTTATCTTACTTCAAAACTGTAGATTAGTTTCAGAACTCGAGAAAAGATTGAAAATAGAATGTAAACTAGAAAATGATGCAAATCTATTTGCTTTAGGTGAATATAGTCAATATCAAAATCAAAAAGATGTTTTCATAGGTATAACTCTTGGTACAGGACTTGGTTTTGGGTTAGTTATTAATAATCAACTTTTTACGGGTGCTCACGGAATGGGGGGAGAATATGGTATCTCACCATTTGGAAATGGTAATTGGGAAAGTAGAATTTCAATAAATGCTTTAAAAAAATTGAGTCAAATCCACTTAGATAATATTTTAGATCCAAAACTTATTTGTAAAATGGCATCAGAACAAGATAAAGATGCATTAAAAATTTGGGATGAATTTGGAATGAGTATAGGTATATTTTTAAGCCATACAATTAATATGCTTGATCCTAATGCAATTTCAATTGGAGGGGGACTATCAAATGCATACAAGTTTTTCAAACCATCTATGTTAAAAAATATTGAAAAATACTGCCCAGCATATAGTCATCATAAAATTGATATTTATGAATCTCACAACAAGGAATTATCAGCAAAACTTGGAGCAGCAAGTTTGATAATTGATAAATAATATGAAAATTTAAATTTCTATCTAATAAAAAAGCTCTGTTAACACAGAGCTTTTTTATGTACCGAGAGCCGGGGTCGAACCGGCACAGACATTAAAGTCCGAGGGATTTTAAGTCCCTTGCGTCTACCAATTTCGCCATCTCGGCATTAAAACTAAAATAACCTACTTATTAAAGTTACCTTAGAGGCGTCGACCAGATTCGAACTGGTGAATAGCGGTTTTGCAAACCGATGCCTTACCACTTGGCTACGACGCCTTTAATAAAAAGGCCCCTGTAAAAGGGGCCCTGAGCGAAAGAACGGATTCGAACCGTCGACCCTCACGTTGGCAACGTGATGCTCTACCAGCTGAGCTACTTTCGCAATTTTAAAAAACTAGTATAAATTTAATACTATATTTTACAAGGATTCAAGAATGCAAACCAAAAAAAATATGAACTTTAATGACTGTGTCCATGGTGACTATCTCCTGGTAGTCGACCTTGACTATCCATATAGGGAGCTCCAATTATATTTATTTTTTCTTTACCTGAATCAACAATCTTAAGTATTGCTGGTTTGTCAGCTATAGTTTTATTTAATTCATATTTATTTAAGGTTAATGTATTAATAGCATTTTCTAAATTATAATTTGCTTGATCAATTTGTCTCTCATAGCTTTTTACTCTTGAAAGAGTCTGTGGGTCGTTTGCAAAAATTACTTTTAAATCTGAATCTTGGGGATGATTTTTACGCATTCTCTCTAAACGTTTTTTTGAGTTTTCAAGTGCATTTTCTTGAGCCGAAATATCAATTAGTTTTTCATTTTTATCTTTTATACTTACTTTGACATCATATAAATATTTTCCGCGATCACCCGCAGAATAAACAGGAATAGCTTTACCTCCACCATCATTTGATCGTTTTTTTGAGTTACTTCTATAAATCAGATCAATTGGAAGATTGCTATTTTGTAATGCTAATAGGTCTCTTTCTTCTGCATTGAAGAGAAGTACTACTATGTCAGATTGACTATTTACTTCATCTATAATTTCTTTTAACGATTCAATTGGATCATTAATTTGTAAATCAGGGTGAGAGAATTGCGAGGCTAATCCAATAAATCCAATATCTAAAGAACCTCTAGAAACGATATT
>MDTA01106040.1_pt1 | contig 10054 bp, 8 predicted proteins | sample 811151 | NCBI WGS metagenome assembly MDTA01 (sample SAMN05326648, study PRJNA326480) | marine metagenome | isolation source: seawater | place: Indian Ocean: South | collected 2010 | reverse complement strand
AGCGGGAGGATCGTGAGCCGCCCGGCCAACATGCCGGGGATCATGACGAGCTGACCGAGGCGCCCGAGTTCGTCGGCGTCGCCGAATGCCCCCATGGTTGGCGATGGCCCGAAGGTCGAGACGACCGAAATCGCTGTCCAGAGCGAGTCGACCAGTTCAGCGCCAGTGAGTGCGAGCATGAACGCGCCGATTCCGCAGAGGCCGAAGTGGGCGATCTGATAGCCGGTCAGTGAGTCGAGTTCCTTGTCGTCGAGCGTGCGACCGCCGTGGCGCACGAGCGTGACCGCGTTGGGATCGAGCTGCCGCCGAATCTCGCGCGCTGCGAACAGGCACAGGAGCCAGGCTCGAATGACGCGTAGCCCACTTCCTGCTGATGCGCCCATCGCTCCTGTGGCGACCGCAACGAGCAACAGGGCCAGCGCACCCGACGGAAAGCCGGTCCATTCGGTCACAGCGAGTCCGGTCGTGCTTGACGCACTTGCCGCCGTGAAGAGCGCGTCGCCGACGGAAAGACCATCGACCTCCCGGAGAAGGGAGAGGGTCACCACCCCGATGATGCCGAGGTAGATCCGGAGTTCTGGACTCTTTACGAAACGACGGTGGTTTCCCCGGAGCAGCCAGAACAGCGCGAAGAAGCTCACACCACCGATGAGCATGAAGACGGTGGCCACGACCTTGGCCCCGCCAGGCGCCGAGACGAAGGAATCGGCTCGATCCGAGAACCCGCCGGTCGACACGGTCGTGAGTGCGTGGATCAGACTGGAGCGGACCCCGAGGCCGGTGATGAGGTAGCCGAATCCACATGCGGTAGCGAGCGCCAGGTACAGCCGCACCACTCGTTGACGTCCGATGACGGGGTCAGGGACGAGCCGGTCGGCTCGACTCCCACGTCCCTTCGGGATCTGCACGTTGCCTTTCATTGTGCGAGGCAGTGCCACCACACCGGCGAGGAGGCCGACGAGGCCGCCGACGAACTGGGTTCCGGCTCGGAAGAGCGACATCGAGGTGCCGAGCGATTCGGGGTCAAGGGTGGTCGCAGCGACCGTGCTGAATCCGGCAGCGGATTCGAAAAGTGCCTCGTCGACGGTGGTGATCGTGCCCGAGGCGAGGTAGACGACCGACCCGGCGAGAACGAGCGATGCCCATGTGGACGCAAGCCCGGCGATCACTCGCGCGGTCGGAGGTCGCTCGCGTCGGACGAACGTCCGGCGCGTGGCGATGGCGATCGAGCCGGTGATAGTGGCGACGGCCAGCAGCACGAGGGAGTCGCCGAGCTTGTCGGCGATGCCCGCACCGGCGGCGAGGACAGCGATGATGGTGAAGGCAAGAAGGCCATCAGCGACGGCGAGTCGACTGTAAGAGTCCCGACGCGCGGCGCCGAAGCCCGGAGCCGCCTCGCTCGCTTCCCGTTGGCTCACCCGAGTACCCGGTGCACCTCGTCGACCGAGCTGGGCATGGCGACTACCACGACGTGGTCCTTGGCCCGTAGGCGACTCTTTCCGCGGCCGATTTGGGGCTTGCCATCACGCACGAATGCGGCGATCAGTGCGTCCTTGGGGAGTTCGAGCTCAGACACGAGGGAGCCGTCGGCGGGGCTGCCATTGGCCACCTCGAGCTCCAGGACCTCGGCGTCGCCGTGCAGGAAGGTCGCCACGGCGGCGACTCCGCCACGGACGAAGCGCAGAACACCGTTCGCGGTTGCGGTGCGGGGCGAGAGGGCGACATCGACCCCTGCACCACTCAACAGCCCGAGGAGCGCAAGGCGATGCAACACGGCCACCGTCTCGGTGGTGCCGTTCGCCTTTGCGAACAGGCACGCCAGGATGTTGGCGTCGTCTTCGCCGGTGAGCGCAACGACCATCTCGTAACGACCGACATCGGCTTCGTGGAGCAGGTCGTCGTCGGTGATGTCGCCCTCAAGGACAAGACAATTCTCGAGCTGTTCGGCAAGTTCGCGGGCCCGTTCGGGGTTCCGCTCGACGACCACCACCTGGACGCCCCGGCTAGTCAGGCTCTTCGCCAGGATCTCCGCCGTTCGTCCGCCGCCAAGCAGCATCACCCGCTTCGGTGTGTGCTTTGCGAGGCCGAGCAACTCAATCACCAGCCGTCGAGCCCGTCGTTTCGCCACGATCCGGACATGGTCGCCGGCTTCGAGCCGATGATCACGACGAGGAATGATGGTCTCCTCACCTCGCCCGATCGATGCGACCATGAAGTCCCAGTCGGGTTCGAATTCCTCCGCGATGTCGCCGAGCGTCCTGCCGACGAGCGGCGCTTCCGCCGGAAGGCTGGCCCCGATGACGACCACCTCTCCGTTCGCCATGTGAGCAACCTCATCGGCGCCGGGGAAGTCGAGCAGTTCGAGGACCTCGGCCGCCGTTTCGCCATCGGGGTCGATGAACAGGTCGGCACCGGAGGCCTCACGGACCGAGTGCGCTGCAGGGCCGCGCAGGCCGGAGGCTTCTATCCGGCAGATCGTCTGCTTGACGCCCATCGACTTCCCCACCATGGAGGCGACCAGGTTGGCCTCGTCGTTTGCTGTCACGGCCACGAGGAGTTCGCTGTGTTCCACGCCGGCTCGGCTGAGCGTTTCGGGATGAGTGCCACTCCCGACAACGGTCAAGACGTCGAGCGCGTCATCGAGGCGTCGCAGCTTCGAGCTGCTGAGATCGACGATCGCAACGTCGTGACCTTCTCGACTCAGACGGTCGGCCACGTACGAGCCGACCTCGCCGGCACCCACTACGACTACGTGCACAGGTCTGTTCTACTCCTTTGCGAGCGCGATGTGGAGCCTCACGCCCTCAGGAAAGGCACCCGGCCCGGAACTCGTGAACGCGTTCCTCCGTAACGACGGCATCGAGTGGCATGTCCCATGCCTCGACGGGGACCGACCTGACCTGCTGAAAGGCATGCGCGACGCCGATCAACAGTGGCCGGCCGGCGCCGGCAGCGGCGATGGCACGGTCGTAGAAGCCGCCCCCCTGGCCGAGACGCTGGCCGGTCCCATCGAACGCGACAAGGGGGACGAGCACCACGTCGTGCTGAGAAAACTGCACCGGCTCACCGTTGATCGGCTCGTCGATTCCGAAGCTCCCAGTGATCGTCTCGGACACTGACGTCCATGGCAGGAAGTCCATGCGGTCCCCGCTGACTCGCGGAACGGTGACCAGCGTGCCCCCCGCATGCAGGCTCGTAAGTGCGGCGTCGATGTCGACTTCGCCGCGGATCGCGCGGTAGCCGCCAACGACCGGAGACCGTCTGAGTGCAGCGATCTGTGCGAGTCGGCGTTCGACCGCCGCCGAGACACCGGCCTGCTCCTCGGGCGACAGCGCGGACCTGCGCTCACGCAGCTCTCGACGCATCGCTCGGCGCTGTTCGTCGTGATCGCTCATTGGTGCACCTGGTGGAAAACCGCCGGAGGGGGACCCGAGCGGGCCCCCCTCCAGTCAGAACTCGCCGGTCGAGATCAGACGAACGCGCTGGCGAACACCAGCGAAACGATCGTCATGACCTTGAGGAGAATGTTCATCGCCGGGCCGGAGGTGTCCTTGAAGGGATCACCCACGGTGTCACCGACGACCGCTGCCTTGTGCGGGTCGGAACCCTTGCCGCCGTGGTTTCCGGCCTCGATGTACTTCTTGGCGTTGTCCCAGGCACCGCCGGCGTTCGCCATGAAGATCGCCAGCGCAAAGCCCGTCACGAGCGCGCCGGCGAGCAGGCCCCCGAGGGCATCGACATCGATGAAGCCGACGACGAGCGGCACGACGACCGCAAGGGCGCCGGGGACGACCATCTCCTTGAGCGACGCATCCGTGCTGATCGCCACGCAACGGGCGGAGTCGGGCACCACTCCCTCCTTGCCTTCGCGCAGGCCCGGAATCTCCCGGAACTGGCGGCGGACCTCTTCGATCATCGCCGTGGCGGCCCGACCGACAGCGTCGATCGTGAGCGCAGCGAAGAGGAAGGGAAGCCCGGCGCCGATGAAGAGGCCGATGAAGACGTCGACGTCACCCACGTTCAGGCTGAGGCTGCCGCCTTCCTGGGCAACGGCGAGCTCGAAGCTCTTGAAGAGGGCAAGCGCAGTGAGCGCAGCCGAGCCGACGGCGAAGCCCTTGGCGACAGCGGCAGTGGTGTTGCCAAGCGAATCGAGCGCATCGGTGACCTCTCGGACCGACGGGTCGAGTTCCGCCATCTCGGCGATGCCACCGGCGTTGTCGGCGATCGGCCCGTAGGCGTCGACGGAGACGACGACACCGGTTGTTGCGAGCATGCCGATTGCAGCAACGGCGATGCCATAGATCCCGCCGCCGGAGCCAAGGGTCTGCTCGCCGCCCCAGTAGGCGACACCCACACCGATGAGGATCAGGGCAACCGACGCAGCAACCGAGACCATGCCGGCACTAATTCCGGAAAGGACCGTCGTGGCCGGACCAGTTTCTGACTGGGCGGCGATCTTCTTGACCGGGTTGAAGTGGTCGGAGGTATAGAACTCTGCGGTCTTGCCAAGAGCCCACCCAACGAGAAGGCCGCCGATGACCGAGACCGCAAGACCGAACGGGGTGCCGTCGGAGGCATCGGCAATGTCACCGAACATCCAGAACGCCACCACGAGCGTTCCAAGCACGGTGAGGCCCATGGCCACGTTCGTACCCATGTGAAGCGCTCGACTCAACGCCTTGGAGTCGGTGCTGTCGCCACCCTTGACGAGGAACGATCCGATGATCGAGGCAATCATGCCGATGAATGCGATAGCGATCGGGAACATGAGCAACTCGACGATGCCTTCACGGCCGGCGTCCTCGGCTGCGAGTCCACCAGCCACCGAAAAGGCGGTCAGGGCAATGGGCGCGATGATCGAGCCGGCGTACGACTCGAAGAGGTCGGCACCCATACCCGCAACGTCGCCGACGTTGTCACCGACGTTGTCGGCGATGGTGGCCGGGTTGCGGGGGTCGTCCTCGGGGATGCCGGCCTCGACCTTGCCGACGAGGTCGGCGCCCACATCAGCAGCCTTGGTGTAGATGCCGCCACCGACACGGGAGAAGAGGGCGATGGTGGAGGCGCCGAGGCCGTAGGCCGTGACGATCTCGAAGGCCGAGTCGGCCTCGAGCCATTCAACAAAGAGCAGGTACGTGAGCATCAGCCCGGCGAGGGCAAGGCCGGCAACAGCGAAGCCCATCACGGCACCGCCGCGGAACGCGACCGGGAGGGCCTTACCAGGGCCCTCCTTCGCTGCCTCTGTGGTGCGGGCGTTGGCCATTGTCGCGACAGTCATGCCGGCGTAACCAGCGGTCGCCGACAGCACCGCACCGATGATGTAGCTCACCGACGCGAGTGGCGTGATCACGATCGCGATCAGGATCAGCATTGCCACGGCGAATGCAGCGACCCAGGTGTACTCCTGCTTCAAGAACGCCCGGGCGCCCTTCTGGATCTCCGTCATCAGGAACACCATGCGGTCGTTGCCCGCAGGTGCCGCCTCGACGGCCTTGTAGTAGTAGGCGGCCAGACCCAGGCCCGCCAGGGCCGAGATCAGGGCCAGATACGGAACAGCGCTCACGGTTTCTCCCCTGTAGATGCGCGTCGCGCACACGGGCATCGTGTGCGAGGACGCAGAGAGCCTACGGAGCCGGTACGCGGTCGACAAGCACCATCAGCCGATTCGGGCAAGGTTCTCCGCTTATGTTCTCGGACTGCTCCGGATGAACGAATCGGAGGCAGACGATCACCTTGCCAACGCCCAGCCAGCCGCTGTGGCCGATGCCGTTGGCGATACGGCGAACCCGGCTACGACCGGTGCCATGCTGGGCGCGAGGATGCGACCGTGGACATCGCCGACGCACTTCGGGTCCTCGGACTCTCCGATGCTCCCGACTGGAGCGATGTCCGCGCCGCGCATCGGAGGGCGATCGTGCGGACCCACCCTGACGCGGGCGGATCGGCTGGCGATGCTGCGCGGGTCAATCAGGCCTTCGACCTGTTGCGCAAGATCAGTGGCAACGGCGAACGGCCGATACCCGGGGGCGCACCGGCGCCACCAACCGCCCCCGTACCCGGTTCACGATCGACATCCCCTGAGCAGCTGATCGCCGATGATGATCCCGTCGAGCTGCTGCTCCGGATGGCGGATGCGGCGCACGAGATCGGTGAGGTCGTCTTCGTCGACCCTCACGACGGCTTGCTTGAAGTGATCGTCGGTGATCCACCGGGGGTCGGACAGCTCACCGCCACGGTCGACGAGGCGACGCCTGACGGTGTTCCGGTCTCGTTCACGCTTGAACCGTTGGGCGTCGCTCCGGCACCGTCGATTCACGAGATCGTGGAGAAACTTATGGCTTTGGTGCGACGTCGACGACGGTCCGGACACCGTCGGTCTCCCGAAGCAGGCGAATCCCCTCGTTGACCTCTGCCAGGTCAAGTCGGCGGGTGACCAGGCCGCCCAGATCCAGTCGCCCTTCCCGCCAGTAGCCGATAAGCCGTGGGATGTCGCGCGCCGGCCAACAGCCACCGAGCAGGCTCGACAGGATGCGCTTTCCCATCGTCATGAAGATGACCGCGGCATCGATGGTGACGGTGTCCTCGATCGGCGGCGCCCCGACCATGACGACCGTGCCGCCGACACCGGTGAGTTCGATACCGCTCTGCACGAGACGCCCCGAGCCGGCCGCCTCGAACGCATAGTCGACGCCGGCACCGCCTGTGAGATCCATGACGACCTCGCGAAGGTCGGTCTTGGTGGGATCGACCGCAGTCGTTGCGCCCATGGCAAGCGCATGCGCACGCCGCTCTTCGACCGGCTCGGAGACGATCACGTGTTCTGCCCCAGCGATGCGAGCCCCTTGCACAACCGCCTGCCCCACTCCCCCAGCCCCGAGGACGAGCACCGAGGAGCCGGACCTGACCTCGGCGGTGTTGAGGGCTGCGCCGACACCGGTCTGCACGGCGCAACCGATCACACACGCGATGTCGAGTGGCGTGTCGTCGGGAACCTTGACGGCGCCACTCGCCGGAACCACGGTGTATTCGGCAAAGGCGCCGACGCCGAGTCCGCGGTGAACGAGATCGCCGCCCAGGCTGAACGGCGACGTCCCGTCCGGACGAAGGTGGTGAACAAAGGCGAGGGCCTGAGCGCATTCCGTCCCTGCATGACGAGCGCACGCTCCGCATTCGCCGCAGGGGGCGAGCGGGGCGAGCACCACCTTGTCGCCCACGCGAAGATGTTCGACCCCAGCGCCGACGTCAGCGATCTCACCTGCGGCCTCGTGGCCGAGCACGACCGGCACGCCGTGTCCTGCGTCGATCACGGTCAGATCGGAGTGGCAGATCCCGCTGTGGAGCACCCGCACGAGCACCTCACCCGGTCTCGGCGACTCGACCTGAAGGTTGTCGACGATCTCCAGAGGACGATCCGGGGCGGTGAGGACAGCAGCACGCATGCCTTAAGCCTTGGTGGTCGGACCGAGATTGCGCAAAACCCGGGCAGCGATCCGATGACCGGCGTGGGTGGCCGAGACCGGATCGGCACCGGTGCGGCGAGACGAGAGGAACCCGGCAAGAAACGCGTCGCCTGCTCCCGTTCGGTCGCGGAGCGTGTCGATCGGTGGGACGGGCACGGAGTCTGCGTCGCCTTTGGGCGTGAGAACGAGGGTGGGCCGCGCTCCGGCCGTGATGATGGTTGCGCCTGCGCCCTCGAGCTCTTCACGCGGGTGCAGTCCGAGGGAACGGTGCTCGAAACGGTTGAGCACCACGGCATCGGGTCGGGCGGTACGCACCAGTTCGTGGAAGGGCTCCGCTCCGAAGAGGCCGAGGTCAGCGGCGCTCGGGCCTCCCAGCACGAGGGGGATGCGTCGGTCGCGAATCTCGGCGAGGAGTTGGTCGACCGCCGTCGCCAAGGGGTCCTCCGTGAACGCAGATGCGGCGATGTAGATCTGAGCGGCGCCGTCGAGCGTGCCGGGATCAAGACGCGCCGGGCCACGCGACGCCCCCCGATCGATGAGCTGTGTACGCGCCCCTTGGCCGACGGTCGTGACGATGACCCCAGTGCTACCTAGGTGAGCACCCCGGACGTCGACGCCGCGAGAAGAGAGGTCGTCGACGAGGGCATGCCCGAGCGCATCGTCGCCCACCTGGCCGACAAAGCGCGGTGTGCCTCCGATTTCGGCGTCGATCGCGGCGACGTTGGCCGCGCTCCCACCTCGGACTCGAGCCGACCGAACGGAGCTGTCGATCCCGCGCACGGGCGCCGCGTCAAGACGAACCAGGATCTCTTCGAGCAGGTCGCCGATCGTCAACAGCATTGCGCGGCGACAGTAGCGGTCGTAGCTGGCTAGGGCAGGAAATCAGGCGTCGGGTGGGTGTTCGAGACCGGCGGATTCGGTACCGGCGAGCAAGATCGCAGCCTCGGTTTGCGCGGACTGACGGATCTCTTCCGCGTCAGCCTCGGCTTGCTCCATGATCGCGGCCACGCTCAAGCGTGTGGCGCGAAGTACGAGATCGTCCTGGTCCGGTGTCGCCAGGCCGGACTGGTTCTCAAGCGCTTCGATCTTGGCCGTGAGTTCGTCAATGTGGGCATCGACGGCCGCTCGTCGGTAGCCGAACAGGCGCCGTTTGAAGCGCTTTGGATTCCTCGCCATGTGATCCTCGGCTTGTCGACTGCGTGAACGACGCTACCCGAGGCGAGCTATTGGGTGGCGGCATCGGATCACGGCAAGAAGGCCTGTGGGTCCTTCGGCTCACCGTTGACGCGCACCTCGAAATGGAGGTGGGGCCCGGTCGAGAAACCGGTGCTGCCGATCTCGCCGATCACCTCGCCCTGATCGACGCGGTCGCCCGGCGTAGCGTGGATCACAGACATGTGGGCGTAGAGCGTCGTAACGGTTCCGTCGCCGTGGACCATGACCACCGTGTTGCCGTAACCACCCTTCCAACCGGCAAAGATGACGCGCCCATCCTTCGATGCCCAGATCGGATTGCCGGTTGCTGCGCCGATGTCGACGCCAGTGTGCTGGCGAACGGTGCCAAAAATGGGATGCACGCGCGGGCCGAAGGCAGAACCGATCGATCCCGATGTCGGCATGACGTAACCCTCGAGCGATGGTGATCCGACATTGAGTCCGGTTGCGGCAGCGGTGGCCTCCCGGATGAGCGTCGTGAATTCGTCGCTCGCGGCGTCGCGCTCGTTTGCGACGTCGATCCATTCGTCGATCCGCACCTGAAGTTCTGCCTGCACGTCGAGTTGCACGGCGCGACGCTCCTCGAGTTCGGCGAGCGCAACCTCGTACGCCTCCCGAAGAAGATCGGCTTCGACCCGTGCCGCCTCACCGAGTCGGACATTTTCTTCCATCTCCGCTTGCGCCGTTCGGAGACCGTCGAGGAGATCGCGTTCGCTGCCGGCGGCGAAGTCGAGCATGGCGAGCCGGATCGCGGTGCGGTTGGGGTCACCTGATTCGAGCCAGGGCTCGAGCGAGGTGTCCGTACCGACATATGAGTCGACGGCTCGGACTGCAATCTCCTTTCGCATGACGGCAACGGCGGCTTCTGCGTCGCGAGCGAGCTGCTCTCGGTACAGGACCTCGGATTCTGCAGCCGCCAGGGCCTGCTGCGCCCCAGCGACTCGTGCGGTCTGGGCGTCGACCAAGCTCTGAATCTCTGCGAGTACCTCGGCGACGAGTGCGTCGTCGGCGCGCAAGAGATCGATTTGTTCGAGCGCCTCCTGTTCTGCGGCTCGCGCCTGTTCCCGTTGGCGACGGAGGTCGCTGATGTCTTGTCCCGACGCCGGGACGACCAGCGCGATGACGAGGCCGATGACGGCGGGAAGAGCGAACCGGGATTGTAGCGAGAGCATGGTGAAACGACGCATGGAATACGGCCCGCCGAGCAAGAGTAGCCATGAGTTATCCACAGGTGGTGGCACAAGGCGTCCTGCCGTCCCGATCACCGGAGAGCGTGCTTGACTCATGGCGATGTCCACCCCTCCCAGTGACCCACGATCGATTCACGTCGAGGCGCCGGCCATGCAGGAGCCCTCCGAGCCGGTCGACGGGATCCATGT
>MDTA01218033.1_pt1 | contig 10058 bp, 8 predicted proteins | sample 811151 | NCBI WGS metagenome assembly MDTA01 (sample SAMN05326648, study PRJNA326480) | marine metagenome | isolation source: seawater | place: Indian Ocean: South | collected 2010 | reverse complement strand
ACTTTAGGATCAAACCTCCATAACGTTTCTCCTGTTAGGGCGTCAACAGCATAAACTCTGCTCCAAGTGCTCGTAAAAAACATGATTCCATCAACGATTATTGGAGTAGCTTCTAAGGCTCTATTTGTGCCCATATCCTTAGACCAAACCAAGCCTAAGTCTTTAACATTGTTTTTGTTGATTTTAGTCAGTGGTGAAAATCTTTGTTCTTCGTATGTCCTACCATAAGCTAACCAGTTTCCAGGTTCGGACTCCGCCTTAAGAATGCGCTCGTCATTTATCAAGCCGATAGAATTAGAGCCATTAACTGAATCCTCAATTTTCTTTAAATCGTCATCGTTTGAACAAGACCAAATAAATAAAAAACTCAACGATATTAAAAATTTTCTTAAGTGCATTTCTTCTCCCCTTGCGAAATACTCTAACATTTTTTCTGAATTTTGGAATAAGCAAGAGCTATAATAATTGTATGAAATTACTCTCATTTAAGTTTTACATATCCTTTGTAATAATTATCAGTTCAATGTCCTTGATGAGTGAAATTATAGATAATGTTGATGATAAACGTGCCTTGTGGGTTCCAATATCTGATCAAGTCATGGGAGGTATCTCCGAAATATACTTTTCAGAAAAAGTTGAGAATGGTACGAGCTTTTACCGCATGGAAGGCCCTGTGAGCACTGAGAATAATGGTGGCTTCATTCAGTTTAGATCTGAAGTAGCGATTGATGATAAGCCCTATAAGGGATTAAGAATCAAAACCCGAGGAAACGGAGAAGAATATTTCATTCATATAAGGACACCCAGGACCAGACTACCTTGGAATTACTATAGTTCCTCATTTGTTGCATCAAAGGACTGGCAGTGGATTGATGTTCCTTTTGATTCTTTTAAAAAAACTGGTGCCCTCGTTCCGAGGCAGTTTAAACCAAATAGTATAAGAACAATTGGAGTGGTAGCCTATGGCAAAGACTTCATGGCTCAAATCGATGTGGCTGGTTTAGAGCTCTACTAACTCAAATTTCGGAAATTTGGTTTTCGCTTTTCTCCAAAGGCTTTAACGCCTTCTTTAAAATCTTTGGAATCTGTTCTTACTCTTTGGGTTTCTTTCTCATAATCTAATTGTTCACTAAGCGTACTTGATAAAGCTCGATCATGGGCTTTTACAATAGCCTTCAGTCCTTCAATAGGTCCGTCTGCAATTTTTTCTGCAATTTCCATAGCTTTACTCATTAGCTCTTCATCAGGAACACAATCCCAAATTAACCCCCAATTTTTGGCTTGTTTTGCTGATATATCTTCGCCAAGAAGTCCCATGCCATTAGCTCTAGCTCTTCCGATAAGATTAGGAACAAACCATGAAGCTCCAACATCAGAAATTATGCCAAGGTTAGGTCCAAATACTAATTTGAATTTAGCCGATTCGGCAGCTATAACGATATCACCACATAGTGCCAATCCAACACCTCCGCCTGCAGCCACTCCATTAATCGCTGAGATAACAGGCTTATTTGATTGAGTGATTGCTTTAACTAAAGGATTGAATGCATTCTCCATATTGTTAAATGTTACCTCTCCAGAAGACAAACCTTTGGTGCTTGGCCAACCTCCATTGACTAAATCTGCACCTGCACAAAAGCCCCTACCATTACCTGTTATAACGATTGCTCTTACTTCATTATCAGCCTTTGCTTCGTAAAAGCTCTCCAAAAGACCCATTATTAAATCCGCATTCATAGCATTAAGGACCTCTGGTCTATTGAGAGAGAGCTTAAGAACACCTTTTTCGTTCAGTTTTTTTTCGATTGCATTAGCCATAATTACTCCTAATCAAATTGTTTATCAGTGCTGGCAAATACCAAGTAAAAAATACCCCCGAAAAAAGTAATACCAGCTACAACATAAAATACTATATCCCAAGAATTTGTTACATCAAGAATAATGCCGGTTAGTACACCTCCCACAAGACCTGGCAGTGCTGCAATCATATTCGTGATACCCATAAGTCTTCCAGTGTGCCTTGGACCTATATCAGCATGATTAACAATAAAGCCCCCAGCACTAAAACCCCCAAATATATTTCCTAGACACATTATTGCAATTATTCCAGCTACACTTTCAAGCTCTGGCACAATGCAAAGACAAATTCCACTTCCACCGAAAGCTATGGAGTTGCATAATTTTCTCACCGTTAATAGTTTGATGCCTTTGTTGGTTAAGAAATCTGCGAAATAACCACCAATATTTAAAAACAGGAAAGAGGCTATGTGAGGTAACATAGCTAAGAGTCCTACTGCTGCCATTGGCACTCCAAGACCATCTTTTATAAAGATTGGAAGCCAAGATAAAAAAACGAATAAACTATAGTTGTTGCAAAAATGAGCTACAGTTACAGCCCATAATGGCAAATTAGACCTCCATTTAGAAAAAGGTAAAGCTTCGGCATTTTCGCTTGCAGGAGCATTTTCTACTATAAAATTTAATTCTTCAGTAGATATATTTTTGTCTTGTTTTGGAGTTGATTCAACTATTCGATTCCAAAAATAGTACCAGACAAAACCTAGTCCGCCATATAAATAAAAAGCTAATTCCCACCCATACTCTAGTATTAATAAGGGAGTGACCACCAAGCCAAATATTGTGCCTATAGGTATGGCGCTATTAGTTACAGCTACAGATCTGGCCCTTTCGCTAAAAGGTATCCATCTTGCATATAAGCTGTGCCAGGCTGGAAAAGTGATACCTTCTCCTAATCCCATGCCTACTCTTGCGATCACTAACATAACCATTCCTCCATAGAACGCCCAAGGAGTAATTAATGTAAAAATAGACCAAACTATAAGGCCAGTACCTAAAACTATTTTAGCTCCAATTCTGTCTGAAAGAACACCGCCATATATTTGAGTGATCATATATCCTATATAGAAGCTCCCGAGGATTATGCCTTTCTGGGTTTCCGACCATCCAGCCTCCTCGCTCATAGGAATGATAGCAAGTGAAATGACAACCCTGTCAATATAACAAATAAAAACGGCAGCTACAGTTAGAGCTATGACCTTAAATCTCTGTTGCATAGAATTATCTTTTTAACTAATCTCAATACGATACCCTCTAATCAGATTATTTAAAAATTATTTTTAAAATTAGTTATTATTAAACATCACAAAAGGAGAAAGCTTTGAAAAATTCTGATAAGTATTTACTTAGTGAAATTAAAGTTATTGATGCAGCGAGCTTTATTGCTGGTCCCTCGGCTGCAACTATCATGTCAGATTATGGCGCAGAGGTAATAAAAATTGAACCTCAAAATGGAGACAGTTTAAGAAATCTAATAGCTAACGGACGCATGCCAGAGGGTCCAGAAAATTACTGCTGGGAATTAACCTCAAGAAATAAAAAAAGTATTTCTTTGAATTTAAAAGATGAAAATGCTCATAAGATTTTGATAAATTTAATTAAGGATGCTGATGTATTCATCACTAATATGCCTTTTCCCATAAGAGAAAAGCTCAAAATAAGGTCAGAAGATATAAGACCTCATAATGATAAACTTATTTATGCCTCTTTAACTGGCTATGGTGAAGTTGGCCCAGATGCAGACAGAACAGCTTATGATTCTATGGCTTGGTGGGCTCGTAGCGGTTTGATGGATTTTGTAAGACCTTCAGATAATTCACCAGTTGCCTGGTCAACGCCCGGCATGGGCGATCATCCAACAGGTATGGCTTTATATGGCGCGATAATGACTGCTCTTTTTAAGAGAGAAAAAACAGGTCAGGGCAGTGAAGTGTCTACATCTTTAATGGCAAATGGAGCATGGGCAAATGGTGTTTTTATTCAAGCAGCATTAATGGATGTAGAATTTCCTCAAAGATCTGAACCAATACCTCGCCATCCTTTTTACGATTTTTATGAAACAAAAGATAATAGAGAGTTCGCGCTGGGCATGATTAATTCAAGGATAGAATGGCCTAAGTTGATAACCATATTAGAACGTGAAGACTGGCATGAAAGAAATTTGTTCAATTTTGATGATCCTTTCGCAAATGCAGATATCTTGAGAAGAGAATTAGCAGAAGAATTTAGGTCTAGAGACCTAATGCAGATTAATGATCTTTTAAGAGACTCTGGCGTTACATATGGGGTTCTTGGCCGAACAACTGATCACAAAAATGATAAACAGTTCCTAGAAACAGAAACCTTGTCTCCTCTGTCTCATGAATCATTTGAAAACTTACTCACAGTCAATAGTCCCTTTAACATCAAGAATGAAAAAAAGGTACATTTTAAAAGAGCTCCACATGTAGGCGAACACACTAAGGAAGTTCTCCAAAATTATGGCTATAAAGAGGACGAATTAAAATCTCTAAAAGATTGTAATTCAATCTATTGGCCTGAAAATTAAATGAATATGAAATCTAAAAATACTTTAAAGCTAATAATCTCAATATCTTTTATCTTGATTGCTGGATGTTCAGAAGAAACACAATGCATTGATTCTGATCTTGTTTTTTTAAATAATACAATTTACACAGCAAATCCAGATCAACCGAAAGCAGAACTTTTAGCTATAAAGGCGGGTAAAATTATTTATGTTGGATCATCCTCTCAAGTTAATTCTTATAATTGCGGTAATAATAAGGTCTCAGAGTTAGAAAACTCATTCATTTTCCCCGGATTCATAGATGCACACGCTCATTTAAAAGGCATCGGATATCGAGAATTAAATTTAAACTTGCAAGGCGCTGAGAGCTTAAAGAGCATGCTTACCCAAGTGAAAATCCACTCCAATGAATTAGAAGCTGGTGATTGGGTCATTGGAAGAGGGTGGATAGAAAAAAAATGGCCAGAAGCTAGATTTCCAACTTTGGAGGAACTTGACGAAATATCAAACGAAAAGCCTATTGCTTTGGAGAGAGCAGATGGCCATGCAATTATAGTCAACAGTTTGGCATTAAAATTGGCTGGAATTGACAGAAATACCCCAGATCCAATAGGCGGCAAGATTGATAAAGATCAAAAGGGAGAGCCAAATGGTGTTTTAATTGATAAAGCCTCATTATTAGTTGAATCCATAATCCCTAAAAGAAGTTCATTCGAAGAAAAAAGAGCACTTAGAGAAGGGCTTTATAGAACTGCAAGAATGGGATGGACTCAATTACATGATGCCGGTTCTCCATTATCAGATTTTGAACTTTTAAAAGAGATACAGGAAGAGGAAGACTTGCCTGTAAGAATTCATATGTACATTAGTGACGGTGAAGATGCATTAGAGTTTCTCAATAGAGGGCCCTTCCTAGATGTAGAGCATATGCTGACAGCGAGAGGCATAAAGCTATATGCGGATGGTGCTATTGGATCCAGAGGTGCTGCATTTTTTGAAAAATATGATGATTATGAAACAAAGGGCTTTTTAATATTCCAAAAAAAGGAAACTATGCCAAAATTAATTAAGGCATTGGTTAATGGCATTCAAATTCAGACACATGCAATTGGTGATCTTGCAAATAGAGTAACCTTAGATTGGTACGAAGAGGCTTTTAATTCAGTTGAGTCTGCTAATAGATTGATAGTCGAACCAAGATGGCGTATAGAGCATTCTCAGAATATAAAGCCAATCGATCAAGCAAGATTTGCTGATCTTTCAGTCATCGCTTCAATGCAACCTTCTCATGCAATAGGAGATCTGCATTTTGCTCACGAAAGACTTGGTATTGAAAGATTAAATGATGCTTATACATGGAGAAGTCTCATCGATCTAGGGGTCCTTGTAGCAGGAGGATCTGACGCGCCGGTTGAAATTGGTGATCCAAGAATAGAATTCAAAGCTGCTATTGGTAGGAAAGACTTAGATGGCTACTATAAAGATTATTGGAATTTGGATGAGACAGTTTCAAGAGAAGAAGCTCTCTATATGTTTACAAAATGGGCTTCTTACTCAGTTTTCGAAGAAGATATAAAAGGATCATTGGAGGTGGGTAAGCTTGCTGATTTGACTGTCTTTTCTAAAGATTTAATGACAATCCCAGAAGAAGATATTATGTCCTCTGAGGTTATTATGACAGTTGTCGGTGGAAAGGTTATCTATGAAAGATAAAAAAAGGGCACCTAAGTGCCCTTTTTTCTAACTACAGAAGTTATAGGTCAATTCCTAATCTTAGATAGTAGAATGCGCCCATAAATCCAAGAGGTGCAAACTCAGGATAGATCGCTCCACAACATGTCACGCCAGTATCCTTTTCAGGATAATCATCAGTGATGTTTTCAGCTCCAAGAGTAATTTGGTAATTTCCAAAGTCTCTAGTTATTTCAAGATCAAGCTGTGATTGATCATCTAAAGTTGTAATATCAGGATTTCCTAGGTCATTTAAGCCATAGTAGTATTCTGATTCACCTACGTACATATATCTAGCAAGGATCGTCCAATCACCTACGTTATGTACTGCACTCAAGTTCCATCTGCTTTCAGGAAGTAACGCTTCTAAGGCATTTATTCTAGATGCACTTAAAAGAGAAGACTTATCAACTTCTGTATCTGTTTCGTTATAAACAAAGGTAAAGTCCGTAACTCCTCCCATCAACTCTGTTGAGTAAGTAGCTACTACATCAATACCATCAGTAGTTGTATCAAAGTCATTAGTAAAGAATCTAAATGTTTGCATGTCACTTGCACCCGGAACTTTGGCAGCTACTAATGCAGCTCTTTGCGCATCAGTTAAGCTGAAGTTACCCGTGAGAGCAATACGATCGGTAATTTCAATTTCGTAAGCATCAATAGTCACGTTAAGGGCGTCCGTAACATCCCAAACGACTCCAAAGCTGAAGTTATCAGATTCTTCAGGCTGTAAAGCTGCCCCTCCAGCAGTAACTGCAATAGGATTTGTTGGTGATAAGGTACCTTGTTGAACAAGCTCACCAGTACCTGAAATGGAAGCTGTAGTGACGTTTGAAACGTTAGACTGCCCAGGAGTAGGAGCTCTGAAACCAGTGCTCAAGGTCGTTCTGAATTTTAAAGTATCGGTCGCTCTCCATAGAGCTGAGAATTTAGTATTGGTTGTTGTACCAAAAGTATCAAAATCCTCAAATCTAGTAGCTAAACCAAGAACTAAATTTTCAGTGACATCTCCTTCGAAATCAAGGTAGATAGCATAGTTTTGTTGGTCCCATACTCCAGCTATGTCAGGAGTGAAACCAGCAAATCCATTAGAGCCTATGCCAAAACCTTGATTAAAGTATGGCCCGGTAGTGAAACTAGCAACATCTCCGTTTACGATTTCAAACTGCTCTTCTCTCCACTCAAAACCATAAGCAAAACTTAAGTCAAAGGTTTGCATTGGTATAGATCTGACGAAATCCATATTGAAATTCTTTTCTAACTGAATGTAACTTCCAGGATTAAATTGAGTTGGAGATTGTGGTCCAAGTGAAGGGTTAACAGTATTTTCTATGTAGAAATCAGATCTATTTTCGCCGATATGTACACTGATGTCATAGTCTGTTCCACCATCGGTTGATCCAGACACACCTGATGCGATGGACCAATCTGTAACATCTCCACCAAAGCTAGGAGTGAAACCTCCTGGGAAAAGTTCATTGAATACAAAACAGTTATCATCATTAGTGTAAGCAGCCAACGCAGCACCAACTAGATTTTCTGCTTTCGCATCAACGTTAGAAGCACAAGTTCGTGCACCACCTGCGGCCTGGCCGGCGTCAGCAATTAACCTTATGTCGCTACCGTCATCATACACACCAGTTCTGTTGTTTGGGTTCCTGAAAAAGAAACCGCCCAATACATTCTTTTCTGCATAATTCGAAAATAAGTAAAATTTCTTTGACTCATCTAAGTCAAGCCCTATATTCGCAGTAAACTTATAATCATCGCTTACTTTAGGTGAGCCCCAGACTTGAGCTTCACCATTACCAAATGGATGTTCCCAAACTGGTACACCAGCAGCTTTTAATGATGCAGCATCTCCACGTTGCGCACTTCTAGCTGTTGGATCTTGCTCTTGAATCTCCATTGAGAAGTTAGCATAACCATTATCTGTAAATGGCATACCAGCATTTGCTGCAATCCTCCATGTTTCTCCATCGCCGTCGCTATATTCACCTTGTCTTATTTCAAGTCTCGTGCCTTCAGCACTGTCATTGAGGACAAAGTTTAAAATACCAGCTATGGCATCTGATCCATACTGAGCAGCAGCTCCGTCACGTAATACTTCAACTTTCTTCAAAGCTATTGAAGGAATAGCAGAGATATCAGGACCCTGAGCACCATCAGCTATTCCGCCACCCAGGAAGGAGATAACTGATCCTCTATGTCTTCTTTTACCATTAACCAATACAAGCATATTGTCTGGCGGAAGCCCTCTTAGATTTGCTGGTCTTATAAGAGTTGCAGCATCACTAATGGGCTGCGTATTTACATTGAATGAAGGGACTAAAGTTCTTATCATATAGTCCACATCAACTGCACCTTGATTTTTGATATCAGAACCAGATATCACATCTACAGGTGCTGGAGAATCTCCCACTGACCTTGCATCTCTTCTCGTACCAACTGCGACAACCTCCTCGACTTCTTCAGCCATTACTGAGAAAGAAGGAATCGCAGGTAATGCTAGAAGCGATAAAGAGATAGCGAGACTACCAATTTTTGTTCTAAACATAATGTTTACCCCAAAGTTAAATTAAAAAATACTATGTCCAAAATAACCACAATGAAAAGGAATCCATTAAGCTATGATTTGCATTGCTGCACTAGGAACAAAGCACTAGACTGGCTATTTTAAAGGGGTAGATGCTTATATGCAAACCTCAATAAAGAATTTGTTGTGAACATTTCTACTCAAATTTATGTATATTCACGAAATTGCTTCAAAAAAACATATAGCTGATATTGAATCTTTGATGGATTTGTCAATCCGTAAGATATTAGGAGATAAGCTAAATGTGGGAGAATTAGAAGCGGCAAGAGAATCAATGGGTATGGATACTCAGCTAATTGCTGATAAAACATATTTCCTGATCAAAAAAGACAAAATCATAGTTGGATCAGGCGGTTATAGTTTTAGAAAAACTCTGTTCGGAGGCAATCACACACCGAATAGATCAAATGAATTATTAGTACCTGGCGAAGACTCTGCAAAAATTAGGGCCATGTATACCCATCCGGACTGGACAAGAAGGGGAGTGGGCAGTTATGTTCTTGAACTATCAGAAAAAAGCGCGCATAAATTAGGATTTCGAAGTGCAGAGTTAATGGCTACAATTTCTGGCATCCTCTTGTATGAAAAAAGAGGTTACGAAGTGTTAGAGCAGATTGAATACGAGAGTAAACTTGGCAATAAAGTAGCCATGTTCAAAATGAAAAAAAAATTATATGAATAATCAAACACAGCTCAATATATTTCAAGAACCTCTTGAAGAATGCAGTTGCAAACCTATGACTGGTTATTTTCGTAATGGATGCTGTGATACATCAGAGCTTGATAAAGGGAGTCATACAGTTTGTGCGATCATGACAGAGTCTTTTTTAGAATTTAGTCAACTTAGAGGCAATGATTTGTCTACACCTGTCAAAGAATTTGACTTCCCGGGTTTAAAACCTGGAGATAAATGGTGTTTGTGTGCTAATCGATGGCTTGAAGCTTTTGAATCAAACTGTGCCCCCAATATCCTTGCTAAATCCACTAACCTACAGGCTTTAAAGATAATATCTTTTGAAAAAATAAAGAAATATGCGATTGATATTTCATGAGTAAAGATACTTTCTTCATGCAAAAGGCATTAGATCAAGCAAATAAAGCTTTTGATGCAGGTGAAGTGCCCATCGGTGCTGTTATTACCCTTGAAGGTGAAATAATAGCTGAGGCTCATAATACTCCAATATCTTCTAATGACCCAAGCTGTCATGCAGAAGTAAACGTCATTCGTAGAGCAGCAAAAATTCTTAATAACTATCGACTTGCAAACACCTCTTTATACGTAACTTTGGAACCATGTATGATGTGTTGCGGATTATTGATTCACTCCAGAGTAGAAAATTTGATATT
>MDTA01195814.1_pt1 | contig 10058 bp, 11 predicted proteins | sample 811151 | NCBI WGS metagenome assembly MDTA01 (sample SAMN05326648, study PRJNA326480) | marine metagenome | isolation source: seawater | place: Indian Ocean: South | collected 2010 | reverse complement strand
TGTCACTGGGGCGGAAGCCAAAGGGCCGATGCAAACCGTGCCACATCCTGACCCAAGAACGTGCCAAAACGGCTGATCTGTGTACGAAGCCGGGATTCCATAACTTGTGATACCAGGATCGGCATCGTGTTTCGGGCCCTGATCAGGTCATGCCGGGAGAGCCTCATCGCAGGTTATGAGACGGTTTCCGGTCCCATATCCCTGCTGATGCCCCGGCGCGAACGGCGTGTTTACGACTGTGACGGAGTCACGCTGCCCAAGCCTCAGTCAGCAATGAAATCGTCGTCCTCGTCTTCGAGATCCTCCTCGAGGTCCCAGGAAAGGGAGACAACCACAGGAGCATGGTCACTCGGTTGCTCGCGTCCCCTCTCCTGCTTGTCGATCTGGCAGCTGAGGGCCAGATCCTGCAGTTCCCCGCTCAGATAGATGTGATCGATTCTCCAGCCGCTGTCACGGTTCCAGGCGCCACTTCTGTAGTCCCACCAGCTCCAGTGACCGCTTCCGCCTTCAAACAATCTGAAGGCGTCCTTGAGGTCGTCTCCAAGGGCCTTGGTCAGTGCGCTGCGCTCTGCATCGGAAGCCATGATTCCCCCGCTGAGGCGTTCCGGGTCATGCAGGTCTCTGGCTTCCGGGCCGATGTTGAAATCACCGACCACGCAGAGTGGCTCGTCCCTGCACTGGGCCGCCCGCAGATACCTGTCCAGACAGGCGAGCCAGTTCAGTTTGTAGTCGTATTTGTCTGAATTGAGGCTGGAGCCGTTGGGCACATAGAGATTGACCACCCTGATTCCATCCACCAGAGCACTGATCACCCGTTTCTGATGACTCAGTTCCTCCGTGTCCGGATCAGCACTCAGCTCCCCATCGAAGCCCATCCGCACGTCCTCCAGTGGATGCCGGCTGATCAGAGCGACGCCGTTGTAAGACTTCTGGCCATGGAAGCTGACGTCGTAGCCCCTCGATTGGAACGGTTCGAGAGGAAACAGCGGATCATCGACCTTGGTCTCCTGCAGTGCCAGCAGATCAACCCCGCTCTGATCGAGCCAGCGGACGACATGATCCAGCCGGGTGCGGATCGAATTGACATTCCAGCTCGCGATCTGCACGGAGACCCTGATGCACCTGTGTGGAGACCCTTAGCATCCGCTGGATCCAAGCATTCGATCTCATGCAATCGCTCCGCGTGACCTCCTGTCTTGCGATCGCCGCCTGCAGCGCGCTGCTGACGGTTTCTCCTTCCGCCCGTTCCCAGACGACTCTGTCTCAGCCGAATTCAATCGAGCGCAATCAGGACCGCGATATCTACAACACACTTCCAGGGGAATCCAAGAACAAGGGTTCAGCCCTGGATGTCACCAACCCCATGGAGCTGATGAGGAGCCTGCGTCAGGCCACCTCCATGAACGACGCAACGGACCCCGTCGATGCCATCGATGAGGCACTCAGGGAGCTTGCACAGCCTTGATTCCGGAGCTGGCCGGTCTGTTCCTGGCGGCTTCAAGCGCCCAGCGCAGCTCCAGTGTCTGAAGATCGTTTGTCGGGCCTGTCGGTTGCCTGGTCAGTCCCATCGCCTTCCGCAGCAGCGTGATGGCCTCGCTTCCCTCGCCCTGATCCTTTTTCAGCAGGGCCAGTGCCAGCAGTGGTTGAGGCTTCTTAGGGTTGTCCTCGATCAGTTTGCGATAGCGATCGGAGGCGGCCTTCAGCTCTCCGGACAGTCGCTGCAGGTCTGCCAGCAGCAACCCCAGGCCAAGCCGCTGATCAGACGGTGTGGTGCCGAGCCTTTCATTCAGGCTTTTGATCAGTTCGGTGCTCTGATCAGCCTCCAGAGCCAGCAGGCTCCACAGAGCCATCACTTCCTGTCGGTTGGGGTGCAATCGCTGCAATGGCCGCAGCGTGCGCACAGCCCCGTTTCGATCGCCTTGCTGATGCTGTGCATGAGCCAGCAGCAGTGACCAGCGCCAGTCTCTCGGATGTTTCTGCGCCTGACTTCTGAGCAGATCGAGCCCCGAGAGTGTGCCGCCTGCAGCCGGTTCCGTGTTGAACTGGCGCGACTGAGTCCCTGGCCAGCGGCCTGACAGCAACCAGGCGGTGGTCGCAGAGACGGCTGCCGCTGCCGCGATGCCGGCCATTGTCTGTGTCGCTCGACGCCTGGAGCCCGCCACCATGCCGTGGGAATGCCCGATCAGTCTGAAGCGCAATGCCGATGCTGGCTAGAGTTGCCGCGGGCCGGTGGATGCCCCTGAAACTGATGCGCGACCATCCCATTCCCGCGGTGACTGAACCGCTGCAATACCGGGCGATCGGTGTGGTGCGCGGGATCTTTCGGCCGGAATCCGAAGAGCAGAGCACCCGTGGCCATCTGGTGGACGCCGACGGACAGGAGATTGATGCCGTTGTTCTCGGACGGATGCTCACGCTGATGCGTCGCCACCTCGATATGGACAAGCCCCATCTCTGGGTGGTGTATCCCCGATGCAGGGAAGCCGGCCAGCTGCATCTGCAGATCGCCGGCATCTGGGAACCCAGCACTCTGTCCGCTGCCGGTCCTGAGGCGCAATCCGCAGACCCCGACATCGATCAGTTGCCGGAAGGCGATGATTATTTCTCGATCAGAGGCGAGCTCATCTACACGAAGCCCGAAGCCTCAGAGGTCGTGGTCAAGGTGCGTCAGCAGCCGCGAAACGACGGCTTCAGACCTCTGCCTTTCAAGCTGCAGATCAGTGGTGATGTGGAGCTGGCGCATCTGCGCCATTTCGTCAGCCTCGATGTGCGCCGTCAGGGACAGATGCTCCAGGTCGAGTCCGCCGATGTGATCGCGCCGATGCCAACGCGAGGTGGAAAGGGTCGAGGCGGTGCCTCTCGACGTTCCGGGGATCGCAGTCGCCCGGCTCACGGCTGATGAACTCGTCGCCCGTCTCCACCACCGCTGCAGGCCTGGCGGTGGCCGGTTGCACAGGACTCGCGGTGTTCGGCCCTCTTGTGGGTCTCTCTCCTGCCTGGATCGCACTTCTGGTGGGTGGTGGCCTGCTGGGACTGACCCTCGATGCCTCCCAGCTGGAGGGAATGGGTGGTCATCTTCTGGCGGAATCCCTTCCCGGTGGCAGAACGCGTCTGCGTCGGGTGGCACGCCATGAGGCCGGCCACTGGTTGGTTGCCCGGGAGGAGGCGATGACGGTGCGTCGTGTCCTGGTCGGAACCCGTCCATGTCTTGAGGCAGGCCTGCGTTGCAACGGTGCCACCGAATTCGACCTTCCTGATCAGGTTCGTTTGCCCATGGAGGATCTGCGCCGCTGGAGCCGTGTTCTTCAGGCCGGGATGGTCGCGGAGACCCTGCTGGAGGGCTCGGCCCGAGGCGGGGAGGATGACCGTGCACTGCTGGGCAGGATCTGGGGGTTGTCCGGTCAGGACGTGGAAACCGCCCAACGTGAACAGCGCCGTGCCCGACGTGAGGTGGAGCAGTTCCTGAGGAAGCGTCTGGATGATCTGGACGCAGTCGCCGACAGGCTGCTGGAGGGCCTCGATCCGGAGGTGGCATGACGGCTGGGCTCGCAGCCTCCTACGTGGTGGATTGCCCGACGGGCCTTGCCGGAGACATGTTGCTGGCGGCCTGCCTGGATCTGGGGGTTTCCCCTGACGTGATTCACTCGCCCCTGCGGGTGCTGGGTCTTGAGAACGCCTACGCCCTGCGTGTCGAAGAGGCACGGAACGGCGGTCTGCGAGGTCTGCGTCTCGAGGTGGAGGTGCAGGAGACGCATCCCCCGCATCGGCACTGGGGGGAGTTGCGGCAAACCATTCTCACCGCCACGCTCTCCCCCTCACTGCGCGAGAAGGTGCTGTCGGTGTTCACCGCACTCGCTGAAGCCGAGGCAGCCGTTCACGGCATTGCCGCCGATCAGGTTCATTTCCATGAAGTCGGTGCCATTGACAGCCTGGTCGACGTGGTTGGTGTGTGTGCGGCCCTGGAGCATCTCGGGCCTGCGTCGCTCTTGTGTGTTCCTCCTCCGGCGGGGCGGGGCATGGTCGCCACGGCTCACGGCCGGTTGCCTGTTCCAGCTCCGGCCGTGCTCGAGCTGGCGCGACGTCATGGTGTCGAACTCCGCTGGGGAGAGGACTGGCCGGAAGCAGAGCTGACGACTCCGACGGGTCTGGCGCTGATGGCCGTTCTCGCCGATGGGTTCGGATGGCCCGAGCATCTGGCTCCCGAGCAGATTGGAACAGGTCTGGGACACCGGCAGCTTGATCGTCCGAACCTGCTTCGCCTCATCCGCCAGCATCAACGCGACTCCGCCGAATCCAGCCAGCCCCAATGGCAGGATCTGATCGTGCAGGAGGCGTGGCTTGATGACGTCTCAGCCGAAGCGATTGCATGGTTGATCCAGCAGCTGCGCGAGGCTGGTGCCCTGGATGTGGCCTCCACATCCCTGCAGATGAAGAAGGGACGTCCTGGAACTGCGATCACAGCTCTTGTGTTTCCCAGCCAGGCAGCGGCTCTGCGTGAGATCTGGTGGAAGGAAAGTCCAACACTGGGGCTGCGTGAACGGCGACAGGGCCGCTGGGTGCTGCCGCGTCGGCATGGATCGCTCATCACTCCATGGGGGGATCTGGCCGCCAAGCAGATGTTGAAACCGGATGGAACCCAGTCCGTCAAACCAGAGCGGGATGCTCTTCAGACACTTGCCCGCAGCGTTGGTCTGTCGCCTGAGGCGATCTGGCAGCAGCTCCGTCTGGAGAGGCTTGAGTTCAAGCCTGATCAGGAGTGGACATGCTGAAGCGCTGTCGCGCTCTGTTGCCGGTACAACTTCCCGGCGGCCTGAAGCTGTGGATCACCCTGGTCACGCTTGGATTTGTCGGCTGGGCGCTGGCGGGCCATGCGGCGGGGCTGCGCTCCCTCGCGATCACAGGTCAAGGGTGGTGGTGGCTGGTCCTCGCTCTTGGTCTCAGCTGGCTGAGCCTGATCGTGAATGCCGGTGCCTGGCAGGTGCTTGTGGGCTGGCTGGGGCACGACAGAGGCACAACAGCTCTGATGCCGCTCTACCTGAGCAGCAATCTGCTCAAGTACCTTCCCGGCGGTGTCTGGCATTTCCTCCAGCGCGTGCGGATCCTGGGGCCCTCCATCGGCACGGGGCCTGCTCTGGTCTCGGTGTTGCTCGAGCCCATGTTGATGGCGGTGGCCGCTCTGCTCTGGGTGCCCTTCGGCGGCTGGCAGAGCGGCCTTGCAGTGCTGGCTCCGCTGCCTGCCCTGCTTCTGCTTCCACGCTGGAGAGAGCCATTGCTCTGCAGGCTTGAACGCAGCCGTCTGAGGCAACTCAACCGGTCGGATCCTGACCTTTCCTCCCTTCCTCCTCTGGAGCAGCTCGGAAGTGGTCGTGAGGATTTTCCCTGGGCACCGTTGACGGCAGAACTGGTGTTCATCGCCTCACGCTTCTCCGGTTTCTGGTGCTGCCTGCAGGTTTTTGGGCTTGCCCCTGCGCTGCCGGTCGGCAGCTGGATGGCAGCCTTCGCCCTGGCGTGGGCCACAGGACTCGTGGTTCCCGCCGCTCCCGGGGGACTGGGTGTGTTTGAAGCTGTGCTGCTGCTGCGGCTGGGAGCAACGGTGCCGGAGGCCGCACTGCTGGCCGTGGCCCTCAGCTATCGCCTTGTGGTCACTCTTGCTGATCTGCTGGCCGCGGCCGGTGTGAAATTCGATCGTCTGGTTGCCTTGCGCCTGGTTCAGCTGAGTGACTCTCCGCAGTCCTCATCAGGCTCCTCCAGCTGAATCGTGCAGTGTTCAATGCCTTTGTCTCGCATCGCCTGACGAACAGCGCTCAGCAGCTGCGGGTCCTGATCGCTCAGGCCCGCATCCCTCTGCAGGTGAACAGTGAGGGCCACGCGCGTTCCGCCGATGGACCAGATGTGCAGGTGATGAACGCCCTGCACACCAGGCATCGCCTCCAGATCAGCCAGAACGGCAGCAGGGTCAATCCGGTGGGGCACCTCATCCATCAGTTCGGCCAGACCATCGCGCAGCAGCACGATTCCGAGCCAACCCACGCTGATGCCGACTCCCAGGCCAGTGAGGGGGTCAATCCATGTCCAACCGGTGACCCCGGCCAGCAGGGCGCTCAGCAGCACCGCAGCTGAGACGGCCGCATCCCCGAGCAGATGGAGAACTGCAGCTCGTCGGTTCAGATCATCGTGGTGATCGGAACCGAACAGCCGCGCTGAGACGAAGTTGATGACAAGACCGGCACCTGCTGCGATGGCGACAGGCCCGGCCATCACCAGTTCAGGCTGTCTGAACCGTTGCAGCGCCTCCACGCAGACGACGGCTGAGGCCATCAGGATCAGAACGGCATTGGCGACGGCTGCCAGCTGGGTTGAGCGTCCGAATCCATAACTGAATCTCCCCCTGGCCGGTCTGCTGCTCAGGTTTTCCGCTCCCCAGCCCAGCAGAAGCCCCAAAACATCACTGACGTTATGCAGGGCATCGCCGATCAGTGCGATCGAGCCGAAGGCGATCCCGACGGCGATCTGCAATCCGCTCAGGCCAGCGTTGAGCAGCACGGTCAGTCGGAACGCCTGCTTGCTGTGGCTGTGGTGGTGATGATGTTCCAGTCGACCCAGGTCTCTAGAGACATGATGGTCTCAGCACCGCCGGCTTTGCCATCCTCTGTGCAGGCCTTGCCCTGTCCTTTGTCCGCCGGATGGGAGCTGATCCAAAACATCGAACTTCCCCACAAGGCACTGGATGGCGATCTGTTGGGAGGCTTCTCCGCTGTGGCCTATCAGCGAGATCCGGATCGTCTCTGGTTGCTCAGTGATGCGACCAGGGGCTATCTGGTTTCCTTCCAGGGGCTCGGCCGTGTCATCCAGGCTGAACAGGGATCGCTTCAGGCAGGTCGACGACTGCTGTTGCGTGATCAGAAGGGTTCACCCCTGCCCATGAACTTTGACGGTGAGGGTCTGGTGCTGATTGGAGATGAGGCCTGGATTGTGAGCGAGGGTCGTCGAAGCCCAGAGAGGAGAGCGCGTCTGCAGCGTTACAACCTTCTCGACGGCCGTCTGGAGCGCGAAGTCACTCTGCCCTCCGCGTGGTTGGCAGCAGAGGGACAGGGGCTCGCATCCAACCGAGGACCCGAGGCACTCACGCACATGCCCAATGGTGATCTGGTCATGGCCGCCGAGGCGCCGCTGATTCAGGACGGGGCTCATCAGGGCATGGACTGGGTGCGTCTCGCCAGGCTTCGGCCTGGTTCCGGTCCTCGCCCTGAGCCGCTCGGGGGCGTTGAGATCGGTCCGGAGGGCTCAGCCGCAAGCCGCAAGCTGGGCTTGACCGAACTTCTGGCTGTGGGGAGAGACTCGAATGTTCTTGCTCTGATGCGCAGCTTCGCCTTCCCCGTCGGCTGGTCTGCCCATCTGAAGCTTCTGCGGCTGCGGAACGCCGATTCAACCCTCGTTCCGCCGATTCAGCCGATGCAAAGCTGGGATCTGCTGGCCGATGGTCTGCCATCTGCCAACTGGGAGGGAATGACGTGGGGCCCGGCGATGAGGGATGGTCGAATTCCACTTCTGCTGGTGAGCGACGATGGTTTCAACCCTCTCAAGACCAGCTGGCTGTCGGTTCTGGCACCGAGGCATGGGCCTGACTGTGAGCCGGGTCGTTTCACCTTCTGATCCCGACCTCTACTCCGTATCCCGATCCAATCGGGGGACCAGTGCGGATGAAGCAACCAGACCGAGGACCAGGATCATCATTGCCGGCCAGAGTGCAGCGGCGAGTCGCTCATCACCGGCGTACTGAAACACTCTCACCGCAAGCGTGTCGAAATCGAAAGGTCGCAGCGCGAATGTGAGCGGCAGCTCCTTCACGGTGTCCACGAACACCAGCAAGCTGCCGACAAGGATGGGACCGCGCAGAAGCGGTAGATGAACCCGTTTGAGCACAGCCGGCCAACGCAATCCCAGTCCTGTCGCTGCTTCGTCGAGGCTGGGAGAGAGTCGCTCCAGAGCTGCATCAATGCCACCTTTGTTCACTGCGAGGAAGCGATCGCTGTATCCCCAGAGCAGGAGAAGAATCGGTGACAGTTGCCAGGGTCCGCCGATCACCAGCAGAGCCAGGGCCAGAACTGCCCCTGGAATGGCGTAGCCCATGCCCGCCAGAAACGTCACCCCTCTGAGCCATCTGGCACGACTCCAGCGTTTGGCGATGGCCAGCAAGAGTGCTGCCAGGCCCGCCAGCAGGGTCGCCGCTAGAGCGAGCCCCAGCGTGCGCAGGGTGAGCAGCAGCAGTTCGGGTGTCAGGCCGGTGGCCAACTGCTGCCAGTTCATTCCGCCCCACAACAGCGGAATGCCAAGCGTGATCAGGGGTGGCGCAGCCGCCAGAGCCTGGGCGGAGAGAGCCCGCCAGCCGCTCAGCTTCCATGCCGGTGACTCTCCACCGGCCACGCCCTCGGACCAGCGACGGCTGCGGCTGCGCAGTCGGCGTTCGCCGAACAGCAGCACCAGCACGATGACAAGTGTGATCAGAGCAAGCCCCACAGCTCCAGCGGGATTGCCTTCGATTCTCCAGGCTTCGAGAATTCCAGCCGAGAGGCTGGGGATCCCGAGCAGTTGCACGGCACCGTATTCATTCAGGACCTCCATTCCCATGAGGGCGATGCCTGCACCGATTGCCGGCAGGGCCATGGGGAGTGCAATCCGCCGGAAGCTGTTCCATGGTCCGACACCGAGAGATCGGCAGGCCTCCAGCTGCCGGCGTCCGCAGATGGTGAAGCTTTCGGTGCTCAGCAGGAACACATAGGGGTAGGTGGTCAGCGCCATCACAGCGATTCCCCATCCCATCCCGTTGATGGTGAACCCCTCCAGACTGCCGATGTCCACAAGCGTTGCTGCCAGCAGATAGGACGGATTGGCCAGGGGCAGCAACTGGGCGATCCGCAGCCAGCGACGACCTGGGAAACGGCAGTTCGCCAGCAGCCAGCCGTTGGCGGTTCCGATCACGCCACCCATCAGGCTGGTGCCCAGAAGCAGCACCACCGTGCCGCGGATCTGCAGCAGACCATCCGGTCTGAGGCTGGCATTGCCGCTGCTCAGGCCGAGCAGTCCTTCACCCAGCAGACCGATGATCGGAAGCAGGGCGAGGAACGCAATCCCCGCCGCCCCAGCCACAAGCCAGAACCGACCTGAGAGCAAGCGGCGTACCTGGGTGAGAACTCCACCCCGGAGAGGACCTGCGATCGAGGAACTGTCGCTTTTCACTCTCAAATCACCTGCAACGATCTGGGGTCAGCGGCTGGGTAGCCCTTCGCTTCCGTTGAGGGTGGAGGTGAAAACACGCAAACGAAGCTTTTGCGAAGCGTATTCAACAACGATGATCCGTGCATCAAAAAACCCTCACCGGAGGCGAGGGTTTTGAGGAATTGTTCAGGTTGAGGAACGGTGAGGGTCAGCGATCATTGCTGCGCACCGGGATCGGAACAAGAGCTGGTTCCATGAGGCCGCCGCCACCGTTGTCATCGTCGGAGTCCAGCAGGAGCCAGAAGGCGAGTGCCAGAGCCATCACCAGGCCACCTGCCGCGAGAACCTCAACCATGCTCCCTCCTTGATGAACGCCAGCCTAATCATGTTTGCTGCATGCGGGGCGACTTCTCTTCGGTTTTCTGATCATCAGAGACAACAACACAGTCCTGCAGCTGACTCCTCAGCATGTTGTGGTCGAGCCCGCGGCCGATCAGAACCAGCTGGTTCTTGCGAGTCCCGTTCCAGTCGCTGTCATCGATTGAGAAGCGCTTGCCTGCAAGGTGGAAAACGTGCCGTCTTTCACTTTCTTTGAACCAGAGAATGCCTTTGGCCCTGAAGACACTCTCTGGCAGGTGGTTGTCCAGAAAATTCTGAAATGCCCTCAGATCGAATGGTCCGCTGCTTGAGAACGACAGTGACGTGAAGCCCTCAATGGCCAGATGATCCGGCGATTGATGGTCATGACTGTGCCCATGGTCGTGGCTGTGCCCATGGTCATGGCTGTGCCCATGGTCGTGGCTGTGCCCATGGTCGTGGCCCTGAGCTTCATGCACCACCCG
>MDTA01025270.1_pt1 | contig 10058 bp, 15 predicted proteins | sample 811151 | NCBI WGS metagenome assembly MDTA01 (sample SAMN05326648, study PRJNA326480) | marine metagenome | isolation source: seawater | place: Indian Ocean: South | collected 2010 | reverse complement strand
TGTAGAATTGATCATAAAATAGAATTAGATTATGCTGATAAATATCAAGTTAGATGTATTTTTGATACATTTTTACCAGAACAAAAAGAAAGATTTAATGAATTTTATTCTGAAATAGATAATAAGAATGTAACAACAGCGATGTTACAAGAATTCTTATTTTTTAACAGAAATTGTGATAATATAATGGATCATATAGATAGTTTTATTGAAATAATTGATAAAAATAAACCAAAAAATCTAAAGAAAGAAGAAAAATCTGAAACTAATTTATATATGTAAATATAATGAAACTTAAATCATTAATTGAGGGTCATAATTGGGTTTATTTAACTCATATATTATTTGTAGCACCTTTACTCTTTTACGTAGCTTATACACACATTAATAATATTAGTAATGAACTAGTTAATTTTATAGTTTATATTCAGTTAGCAATGGCCTTAATAATTCCAATTTATCATGGTTCCAAACTGTATAGAAATTTATCTATTTAGTAATTTCTTTATGAATACTTCTCCATTGAGGAGTTTTCTTTAAATGCGTTTTCCACCAATCAGAATTAAAACATTCACTTAATGATTTAATTCTGGTATAGTCCTCATTTAATCCAAAGTGAGATAATAAATTTTTTAAAGATTGATCTTTATAATCTTCATATTTAATACATCTTGATTCGCAATAAATATCAATATTCCACTTTGTACAAATTTTTAATTCATTTCTTAAGATAATATCAAAATTCAGCCAATTATAAAAATCTTTCTCTATATGAAAATCTCTATTATTAAGAAACTCTTCTTTTTTATTTACATTAATGATAAAAAAAACTAAATCATAATGATCATTTAATAATGATGATAGTATATGAAAGACTTCTTTTTCTTTCAATGATAAAGAAAATGTGTTTATAAAAAGATTATTTATAAAAGAATTATTCATTATAAGATATTATTATTACAAATATAATTAGCTATAAGTATTCGCGATATTTTTCATAAAGATATTGAGGATCTTGGGTTCTAGATGTGAGTAAGTCTCTAGTATTTCGTGAAGATGATCTCTTAGAAGACATTTCTTAGGATCTTGTTGTTTCCATACTTCATCTGAACCATAATATTCATAAAATTCTTGACGTGTATAGTATTGATAATCATATGGATCAATCCTATAATCATCATCATTAAATAGAATCTTCCTACACTTAGGAGAACTCTTATATCTTTCCCTTTCTTTTTCAGCCCAAGCATCCATACAATTCTTATACTTCATATCAGGTGGTATATCTTCTTCTTGTTGGTTAATATAATTCTCAATAGGAGTTCCTTCTTCGAATGAGTGTAGTGGCGACCATCCCTTAATATCATTCTCATTTTCATTTTCATTTATTATCGTTGTTTTATGTGATTCATTTTGTGATTCATTTTGTGATTCATTTATATCAGCAAATAGATCATCATCAGAAGATTCTGAAGAAGTTTCTGAAGGCACTAGATTACATGGACACTGAGCATTTCCATCCCATTCACGATGACAATCATCACATGAAACAAGTTGAGGAAAATCATCATCCAAATTGGTTAGCCATTCAGATGTAATATCATTATTCGCATGTGAATTAGTATCATTGTCCATATTACCAAAATTCTTAATATTCATTCACTATAATTATAGTTTAATTCACTAACTTTTAAATCAAATTTAAACATAAAAATACTATTAGTATATAATATCTTACAATGAGTACTCGAAAAGATGAAATTAAATATATATTGATGAAATTATTGAATAATAATGAAGATGTCGTATTAAAAATATTAAATACAGAAAAAAACATAATTGTAAATGAATCTCACATCTATTGGGAAAGATTATTAAAAAATAATATAAATTATGTGAATCCCTATTTTACAGAAGTAAAAGTAATACCAGGTAGAATTATTAATCTTCACAAACAAATTATTAGAATGAATGGATCACTCAAAAATGTGAAAGAAGAAAATGAACAATTAAAAATCATAAAAAAAAATAATGAATTATGGGCTGAAGGATGGATGAGAGGGATTAGATTTTAGATTATTTTAGTATACTATTTATTTACATTTCACTTACATTTCTCCAAGCACTTCTAGAACCGCATCAAGTGGGATATTCTTCTTCTTTCCCTTCTCCTTCGCGGATTCTTCCATCTTATCATATGCGATAGTTCTCCACTCATCCGAGTAAACGTGTAGATGGAGATAGCGAACACTGAATGTATCAACATGTAGCGATTCTCGAACTGTCTTCATTTGTTCATCAATATCATGTGGCTCGCACTTGATCCTATCGTTAGAAAGGTCCTCGGGCTTCACACGAGTAGACATCTGAACATCATCTACCTTAATGACCTTATTCTGAGATAGAACCCAATCTAGTGTTCCAACCTTAGACGCGCCTCCTTCATACAAATCCTTCATAACCTTCCTACCTGTTTCCCGCATCTTTTCTAGAAGAGGAACATCCCCCTTCTGTAGTGAGAGTGGTGAATCAATGCGCTTCTTTGGTAGAACCAACACGTGAAGTAGAGACTGAAGGGTTGAGTCTCCTCCAATTTCGTAACGATATGGATTCATCGTGTTCCAGGTAGGTGCCTTCCTGAATCCCGCTGGAATAATCACGATGCAGTCGTCGTCTTCGTGAAGAAGTGTCCCACCATTCGGATCTACAATACTCTTTGTGATTCCATTCCAGAATGCTTCAAATACTGGCTTCCCCGACTTCATCACCCCAGGAAGAGGAGTTCCATCCTTTCGAAGCATCGGCTTTTCATCTCCTCCCGATTCCATCCACTCCTTAGACAGATGAACTGCCTCTTCATCTGACTGAAATGTCTTGCGTGCTTCCTGATAGTAAGCCTTGTATGCGTCCATCTCTATTAAGATATGAGTTCTGACCGAAAGTGTTCGAAGAAATTCCTGTTAAGTTTTTGTTTCTTTGATTCTTTTTTGTTAACTTTTTCTCTTTTAACTCTTAGTATTCTTTTTGATAAAACTATATCAAAATCTAAGAATCAAATTTACATTCTTATAATTTAAAGGAATAGTTTAAATTTAATATCATAAATGACTTATCTTGTATACATACTAAAATCAGAGAACTACACATATATTGGTATGACAAATGATTTCTTTAAAAGATGGAAACAACATAATAAAATACTAAAAGGAGGAGCAAAAGCCACTAGTAGAAGAGATAACTGGTCGCCAATATGTATCATAGATGGATTTCCTTCATTAAAAGAAGCATGTCAATGTGAATGGAAACTTAAACGCGTCAAAGGTCATAAAAAAAGAGTTCAGAATGTATATCATCATTTAGTGAATGTTGATAAATGGACAAGTAATTCACCACTTATTAAAGAACAATCTTTAACTATTTATGTTACAGAAGATTATAAAGAATTCTTTTATGATTATCCTACTAGAGAATTAGAATGGTTTTGATAAGCACATAAAAAATTTTTTAGGTTTTCTTGTTTTTCTTTCTTTTTGTTTGTTTTTTCTGCTGCTTTTATTCTTTTTTTGTTTTTATTTTTCATATACATCTACTGGACACAAGAGAAGTGCCATCTGAAATTAACCGCCTTTTCATAAAGCCCCCCGGTTGGATGAAAGACTTTTACAAGCCTCCAATCGTATTTGCTATCTTCTTTCCTAACTAGTCTCGCAGTAAACCTTTGACCGAGTGGTTTTCTCCCATAGCACGTTCGGCTCACATTTGTGATGTGAGTCACGCAACCCTTCGGAATGAAAGCCAGACCATAATCTGAAATGGCTACCCCAAAGTTTTTCCTAACTGCGAGAACCTTGATTTCGGTATCTACAACTAGATCTTCAGTTTCCTTCACCTTATACCCTATCCCGCTGATGTCTTCCTCTAGGCGAAAGCTACTCTCCACGGGCTCAAGAATCCCTCTACCACGGATTCCGAGAGGAGTGTTCTCTTTCCACCCCATATTGAGAAGCATCTTGTAACCCAAACTCTCACTCAGTGCAGCCATTGATAACTCTGATGAAAAGCTTAAAAGTCTTTATTCTTAAATCTCTGTAATTGATACTTACTAATCTCAAGAACAGAATCAAATTCATAAATCTTTTCTTCAATAAAAATTATATCATAAGAACAAAAAAAATTTTTTGTGTTTTTCTTTTTTTCTTTCTTTTTTGTTTTTTTTTCTTTTTTTTCTTATTCTTTTTGTTTGTTTTTCTTATATTTGATTAACTAATCTATTCTAGTTCACCGTGGCTGTAAACAGCTGTGAAGACAGACTTCACTCGGTCATTCTCCCTAGAAGCTGCGTCACGAAGAGCAACTGTAACCGAGTACCACCCCGTGTGATAGAGAGTCCCATGATCATCATAGTAGGCCTTTTCTACAAATCCTCGGAACTTAGATGGAAAGTAGACCAGACCGTATGGTGTCTTGCCGAGAGCGTATCCACCCTGCTTACCATCGGGAAAGTTTGTTATCATCTCCACATCTAGAGTGAAGCGATCTGTCTGATATGGGTTGTGACTCTCTAGGCGAACATCTCCGTATTCAGAAGATGCTTGACCAGCCCAATGAGGACGCGAATTAGGGTCTTGCGCTAGAAGACGATGAAGATTGATCTTCTGCTTTTCACACGCTTTGTTCTCTTCATAGAGAGACTTTTCGTAGTCAAAGTCTTCCTCAAACTGAAGAAGCGCGAACTCAATCTCCGGATCAAAATCTTCATCGACATTTTCGATGTAGTCAAGGCACTCCTCAATCTGATTCTCGGTCACAAAGTCCTCCATATCAGAGATGAGTTCCAGGTCATCGAGCCAGGCAAACACCTCCTTTTCATTCTGAACGAATTTAAAGTTGCCGGCTTCTTCTCCATAGCTATCTAGTGGCCAGCACCACTCTCCTTCACCACCCCAGAATCCCTTCCAACCGATACTCTTTTCGAGATTATCAACCTCATTAATGATATCGAACATCTGTTGGACAAGAGCCTGATCTCCGGTCAGAATCTCTGCGATCATACGATTGATCTGAGGAGCTCCACACGCAAAAGAACCAGCTAGAGGAAGATCCCTAGCAAGATCAGTTGGAACAATACAATCCCAGGTTTCCGGGATCTCTTGAACAAGCTGGTGTCTTGTGAGGTCTTTCTGGGGAAGGTCTTTGCAGAGCTCTGAGCGAGCATCCTGAACCCACTTAGAGTAGTTCACGGCAACCATGCTTGACTCTAGAAAGTCGGTCGGATATGCGCCTACTCGGATTACTCGGTAGTCTTTTAGTAGCTAAGAAAGTGTAGAATATGTAAGACAATCAACACTCTCAGGATAAAGTTATACTTAAAAAATAAAAGAAGAGAATCAAATTTAAACAAGAACTCTTACAAGAAGAACAGAATTGATGAGATTCACAATTTAGCTCTTAAACAAAAAATATTCTTATCTTTTCTTAATTCTTCATCGACATCTAAATCATCGATATTCTCACCATTCATAGCTCTATCTCTACGATCTATAACATCCATAAGTATTCTAAGTATATCTAAAATATTCATTTATATAACTATATACATAACTTTTTATACCCTTTTCACCCTGCTAGGAGCATAATCCAATACAGATCAGGATTCCTTTCCTCTAGTTCTCTCAGATACAAACAGTGGAAATATATCGCGATAATACTTAGGATAAAACATCCCCATGAGAACTCTCTATCTTCTTGTTCTTGATCGTATCCATCTCTTTCATAAAAGCGAGTCATCTTAAATTCAGAAAGATAGTTCAGTCACTAATTTTTTAAAAAAGATAAATTAAGATAAGAATCAAATTTATAATCCAACAAATTTGATTTACCTAACTATAGAAAATAGTTATACTAAATTATCTGTGATAAGATATAATAACAAAAATGACTGATATTGAGATTTATGATCCTTATCCAAATGAAACAAAGTCTATAAATGAGATGCCCGATGAGTGTCTCATAAAATATCTAACTTATGGACTTCTTACAGAAAAGATATTACCTCTAGTAACAGAAAATAGGCGAAAAAGTCAGAAGGGAAGAAGAGAATTTCTAATAAGAAAGATTAACAATAATCTTCTGAAAGAAAGACAACGTTCATTTATTCCAAGATCAATCTCCCAAGGATTTACACAGGAAGAAGTAAATAATTGGAAACATATGGGAAACAATAAGGGACAAATTCTAAGATGGTTCACTCGAAATGAAATCCCTCTAATCTATCTTAAAGAACTATATCAGAAGCAAGTGAGCGGACCAGAAACTTTAGTAAAAAATGACTATATTGTTATTAATAATTTTACCAGAGAATATGGTCGCGTTTTTGGAGTAATAGGTAAGACAGTGTATTATAATTTAGTTCATATTAACAGAGAATGGAATGTAGAAAATCGTAAATATGATAACGAAGTATGTTGGACAACACCGATTCATATGCATCCAATCTATATAGCTAGACAAGGTCAAAGAAGATATGAAACGATGCTACAGATGGGTAAATTGATTGATTCTGAATTAGAAGAATTCTTACTCCCATCTGATCTCTTATTCAAAGAATCACCTTATTCTAGATATAAAACAGAGGATACAAAATGTATATCTATATGGAAATGTGAAAAGGTTGGACATAATCCTCATTGGGAATATGAATTTGAGTTAAATAAACAGAAGATATTAAATGAAATTCATTTGAGACAATCAATATGGCTTAAATCAATGTGTCTGAGATATGTTGATATGAAAGCATTTAGTGATTATTACAATCTGAAATATAATATTATAGAAAAAGAAAAACCACCAAAGCGCCGTTGGGTTGCGGGCCCGTGTATTTCACACGGAGTAGCTCTAGATTATGATGATGTTTGGGATTGCATAAAAGATGCGATTGATATCCATTTTGGTAATCCGATAGATGAAGATGATAAAGATGAAGCCGATGAATTTTCAGATAATGAAGAGTAATAAATCTGTTCTTATTTAGTGAATTTGATTTCTTTTATAAATATTTTTATTAAAGGAGATAAATTAGAAAAAGATAAGGATGTACAATTGGAATGAGAGTGTCGCGATTTATCTGATACAAATCTTAGGAGATTCGGAATTAGTTCTTCATATGATGAAGGACTATATCTGTCCTGAAAGAAGATTTTGGATTGAGAATGATGCTAGAGAATGGCATCTTTCATTGAGACTTAATCGTCCAATTCCTGATCCAAAGTTGGATATTTTGTCTCCGAGTATGAATCATTATCTAAAAGTAAAATCAGAAACACTAATGTGGACTATCAGGGCTTTCTATGGAGATTTTATCCGACAAAGGAATGGTTACGAACATAACCGAAACGGTCAGACTGTGGTAGAATATTATGATGATGAAGCAACGATTAAAGAAAAGGTATATTCTTTAAATAAGATATTTAGTGAAGATAGAGATTGGTGTGAAGAAGATTATCTTTATCCTTCAATTGCGAATGTTACAGAAAGTATAGAAGATTACAGAGAGAATGTTGAGTCGGGTGAATTAGAAGATACACTTCCTTGGCATTTAGTGACGCCGTATATTTGTGGAATGGAACAGGATTGTAACGTTAATTATGAATCATCAGATAGAGTAGATACAATAAAGATTAAACGTGTAGAATTAGTTGATTATTAAAATTTGATTTAAAATTAAATTATTTTTTATTACAATAAAGATACAACAAAGATACAATAAAGCTACAACAAAAATTGATAAAAATAAATGTCTTATTTGGAAAATCTGAATGAATTTATTCAGAATGTACAAGAGTTAGACATCTCTCTTATAAAACAAAATGATTTTCATTTAGATGAAAAGATTGGTTCAGGTGGAACAGGTTCAGCATATAAAGGAACTCTTTCATTAATGAATAATGAACCACTTGATATCGTAGCTAAGAAGTTTTCTTCAGAAAATTATGTATTTGGTTATGAGGGTGATATATATGATGAGGCATATAAAGAATTAGAAATTATGTCGGGATTAATGGATGATAGAAATTTTATCCAATTATATGGGTTTTCATATGTAGTTTCTGGAGAAAAACTTAAAATCTACATATTGATGGAGCGTTTAAATTCTGAAGGAGATTTACATGATTATCTACATTCAGAAAATTTCTGGGAAAAGTATGAAGGAGAATATTACTACTCAATGTTGGATAAACAGAAAAAAGAAATATGTATTCAGATGTGTAAATGTGTTGAAGATTTACACAATAAGCGAATAGTTCATTGTGATCTTAAAACAAACAATATGATTTATTATGAAGAAGATAAAAGGGGTAAATTAAAATTGATAGATTATGGAGCTTCAGTAGTAATAGATGGTAACAAAATCACAGATACTGTTGATTGTGATTGTGATCAAGGGACTGAAGGATATATGGCTAGAGAATTAAAAGATGGAATTGCTGGTTACAAAACAGATATTTATTCATTGGCTGTGTGTATCATAGAGGTATGGTGTGGCGATATATGGTTGGAAGGTGAAGCGGATACATTTTCAGAATGTCGTAGAGATGTCTTAAGATCTCTTAAACATATAAAAGATATAAATCTTAACAGAATCCTTCAACGATGTCTTATTAATGATATGAATAAAAGACCACCAATTAGTTCTATTATGAATGTTCTAAATAATCTTTAGACTTTGATAGGACCAAAATATGACTCAAATAATAACATAAAAGCGAATAATTTATAAAGTTCTATAACATCTTCTTTTGAGTCAAGAAAAGTTCCATAAAATTTTTTTTTATCTTTATAAATTTTGTGATATACTTCTAATGGTATTTCTGGGCCACAATACCATTCGGACATTTCTATATATGTAGGTGAAAACTGTGAAATTAATCTTTTATATTCTTCATTAATAAGATAATAATGTTTTTCATTTTCATCTAACAAAGAATAAAGTGTATCTTTTGTAACATTTGTTTCATCTTTTTCTGAAATATTTTTTACCATTTCTTTGAAAGAATTCTTTTCTCTTTTTAAAGAAGAATCAAGTGATTCTAATTTTTGAGATAAAGCATCTATATCAAAACTTTTACTTTTATTAGTATTCATTTATTTATTTTAATTAAAGTTTTCTTATATATAAAATATAATAATATTCATGGGAGATTTTCCGATGAATAAATTCGACAATTATGATAATTTTAATAATGATAATGAAGGATTTATGGATTATTATGATACAAGTCATAATAATACAGATACAAGAGGACAAGAAGCAATAAATGGAATTTTTGGATTTTTATGTTTCACTTTAATAGCGACCCATTGTTTTATGTCTTTATGTAAGATATGGGATGATAGACGAAGTGATAGATTTCAGCGTTTAGAGAATGAAAGGATAAGAAGAGAAAATCTACGTAGAGAAAGATACAACAATGATAGAAAAAAAAGAATACAAGAAGAAACTAAAATACAAAAATATGATTCATCATTATTAATAATAGATACTGCTTGTAGTATTTGTTTGGAAAATTTTGAAGAAGATGAAAATATATCAACATTAAAATGTAATCATAGTTTTCATAATAAATGTATAGAAGCGTGGTTAGATACAAATTTCACTTGCCCAATGTGTAGATTATCATTATAATTAAAATATTGATATAATTATAAGATGGTGAAGTGTGAGAAGACAAGTATTCGTTTAAATGACGAATTTGTTATGAAAGAAGGTTCTAAATACTTTTTATCAGGTATTAGTAAAGTCGGTGAATGGTCAAAGATTAAAACAAAAGATTTAGAAGGTTTAAAAGGAAAAGATGTTACCAAAAAGCTTCAGAAATTATTAAAGAAGTATGAATTAAGTGAGAGTGTAAATTTCATTGTGAGAAGAAGTCACAAGAAGATTGGAAAAAGAGGAGCTAGTAAAAAAACTAAGAAGAAGAAAGATAAGAAAGATAAAGGAGATAAAAAGATTACAGGTGGGGATGGCGGATGAACTGGAGGAGATAATAAACGCCTAGCAG
>MDTA01020345.1_pt1 | contig 10058 bp, 9 predicted proteins | sample 811151 | NCBI WGS metagenome assembly MDTA01 (sample SAMN05326648, study PRJNA326480) | marine metagenome | isolation source: seawater | place: Indian Ocean: South | collected 2010 | reverse complement strand
TCAAGGCATGGGGGAATCAGCTAATGCATTACTTAAAATTTTAGAAGAACCTCCAAATAATACATTAATCATACTTGTAACAGATAGAAAATCTGCTTTATTAACAACAATAATTAGTCGATGCCAAGAAATAGCATTCCCAGTTCTTAATTTAGATACTATTAGGATTATGTTAGAAAAAAGGGGTGTTACAAATCAACATGCTATTGAATTAGCTATGATAGTTGATGGTGATTTTCATCAAGCAATTGATTTAGCGGATAATAATGAAAATTTCATATTAGAAATAAAAACTTTGGTTAATCAAGTAATCAATGTAAGTGAAAGCGGCTGGCGAGAGTTTATAAATGATTTTTCAATGTTAGCCTATAGAAATCCAACGGAGTTTAAATTCAAGTTTTTTTTGCTTCAAACTTGGTTCCATTTAGCATATCGCTCTAGAGTTGGCATTTCTAATTCTGGGGCAGTAGAAGAAATCAGATTTTCTTTAAGTAAATTTAACGAGAAATATCCAAAAGCAAATTTGAGTGAGATAAATAAATTATTAGAAGCATCAGTTGAGTCATTATCAAAAAATTTATACGCACCTTTAATGTTAACGAACTTTCTTATATCTTTACAGAGATTATTAAAAGGTAAAGAATTAAAAACTGTATTATGAAAAATTTTTATTTAACAACACCTATTTATTATGTTAATGACAAACCGCATATTGGCCATGCTTATACAACAATCTTGGCAGATGTCATTGCAAGATTTCATCGTAATGCAGGAGAAAAAGTTTTATTTCTAACTGGCCTTGATGAACATGGACAAAAGGTTCAGCAAGCTGCAAAAGATCGAAATATAAAGCCAAAAGAACATTGCGATGATATGGCGCCTAGGTTTCTAGATTTATGGGAAAAGCTTCATATTAATTATGATGATTTTATTCGAACAACGGAAAAACGTCATGAAATTGTAGTTAAAAACATTCTACAAAAAGTATATGATTCAGGTGATATATACGAAGATATTTATGAAGGATTATATTCTGTTTCTGAAGAACGATTTATTACTGATAAAGAAGCAGAATCTGGTGATTTTAGAGATATAAAGAAACTTAAAGAAAAAAATTATTTTTTTAAAATGTCAAAATATCAAGATCGCCTTATTGATTATATTAAAAATAATCCAAAATTCATTCAACCTGAACATAGGAAAAATGAAGTTCTAGGTTTTTTGAATCAACCTTTAGCTGATTTATGTATTTCTAGACCCAAAACCAGACTTAATTGGGGTATAGATTTACCTTTTGATTCAAATTATGTCACTTATGTTTGGTTTGATGCCCTAATCAATTATATCACGGCTCCAGATTTTAATGTGAATGATAAAAGGTTTAATAGTTTTTGGCCCGCGAATTGCCATCTCATTGGGAAAGATATTTTAACTACTCACGCAGTTTATTGGCCAACGATGCTTCTGTCAGCTGGTCTTCCATTACCAAAAAATATTTTTGCTCATGGATGGTGGCTCAGTGGTGAATCAAAGATGAGTAAATCATTAGGAAACGTTATAGACCCTCTTGATTTAATCGAAGAATATGGAGTTGACCCTGTTAGATATTATTTAATGCGTGAAATGGTATTAGGCCAAGATGCAAATTTTACGCTAGAATCATTTATTAAGTGTTATAATAGTGATTTAGCAAATGATTTTGGTAATTTGTTAAGTCGGGTTACTAATCTATTAAAAAAGTTTTTTGATTCCAAAATTCCATCAGGAGAAGATAGTTCAACTAAAGGTAAGGCGATCAGAGATGGCGGTATCTATGCAATTGATAAGGTTTGGAAGCTCATTCAAAATATGCGTGTGAATGAATCAATAGAAGTAATATTACAATATATTAGAAGTGTGAATAAATATATGGAAGATATGGCGCCATGGAAATTAGCTATAACAGATTTAACTAAAGCAGGTGAAGTATTATACAATGCATCTGAAGCCTTACGTATTAGTTCAAATTTATTGACACCAATTATGCCAAAAAGAACATTAAGTGTATTAGAAACGCTTAATGCAGAGGGATCTGAGCTAAAATGGGGAGAATTAAACGCAGGTGATAAAATTAAAGAGCATAGCCAATTATTTCCTCGAATAGATATAAAAAAAAATGAAAAAGAATTAAATGATAGTAAATTAAAAGAATCAAATCTATTTAACGTTATAACGTTTCAAGAATTTCTAGATATTGAACTTAAGACAGCAAAAGTTGTTTCAGCCTCTAGAATTGATGGAGCAAAAAAACTGTTAAAGCTTCAAGTCAAGATTGGAGATGAAGAGCGTCAAATAATTTCAGGTATTGCTGAATACTATTCGCCTGAAGATTTATTGGGGAATTTGATTGTTATAGTAACAAATTTGAAACCTGCAAAAATATTTGGTGAACAATCATATGGAATGTTATTGGCGGCCAAGAAATGTAAGGAGCTTACACTTGTCACTGCGGATAGCAATAAAGTTTCAAGTGGGAAACCAATATATTAAGTTAGATGACCAACGATCCTTTTCCCGTGATATTCTTTTGCTCCAATCATATTATGTAATTCCTCAAAATTCTGATCAGTAATACCCCCGGCAGCAATAATTTTAATTTTATCTTCAGCTAAATCAATCATTCTTTGAATTATTTTATGACCATCTTTTGCATTACTTTTCCCACCAGAAGTAAGTATACTATTTACTTCTGGGATTGTTTTAATTTTTTCTAGCGCAGAGAATAAATTTTTTGTCTTATCAATTGCCTTATGAAAAGTAACTTTCATGGGATATGCAGTTTCAGCGAGTTTATGTACTTCGTCAATATCAACTTCATTTTCTTTAGTTAAGACGCCAAAAACTACTTCTACAATCCCTAGTGATTTGTAATACATGATTTTTTGTTGAATATTTAAAAGCTCATTTTTAGAATAAACAAAATTACCTTTTCTAGGTCTTACCATAACTTTTATTGGTATAGATAAATTTTTAATGCAGTTTTTTACGAGATTATCACTTGGAGTTAAACCATCTAAGTCTAAATGGCTACAAATTTCAACACGATTGGCGCCTCTCTTTTGTGCTAATAGAGCTTGATCTAATGTTTCAACACAGGCTTCTAATAAAATATTTTTTTTTAACTCCACAAATAATACCAAGATAGGATGGATACTATAATTCCAATTGGATATCCTAAAGGCAGAATTTTTCTATCACCTATTTTCAGCCATGGATAATAATCAGTAAAATCAGTAAAAAATTCTTTAAAACGAACTGCAGGATTAACAATAAAGTAAAAAAAATCTTCAATAACTAAACCAGTGGCGTATGCACTTAAAATTATACCGAACAGTTCTGAATCCCATCCAATGATAATAATTGGAAGTGAAAGTAGTGATGGTAGCATAATAACAAATAAGAAAAAATGATAAGCAGGATAATAATAACCGCCAGGTAATTTAATTTTCCAACCTAGTTTACGGTGATGCCATGGGTTTCTTCCTTCAACATAGCCCTCGACAAATGATAATGCTAACATTGCAACCCAAATAGCTAGAAATATTTTTATTATTGGATATTCCATTTTGATTTATTTATGATAATAATTATTTAATTTTATATATGAGTAAGGGTTTATCTTTTCCTCTTATTAATGAGGTTATTAATTATGAATGGCAAATTTATAAAAACCATTTTTATTTCAATATTGGTTTTATTTTTTAATCTGGATTGCTCAATGCCTGAAAAAGAAAGAAAAAACTTTAAGGTCCAAGTCGATCGCTTTGCCGATCTAGAAATTCTTCGATATCAAGTACCTGGATTTGAAGATCTCTCTTTAAGACAGAAAAAATTTGTTTATTATTTATCGGAAGCAGCTCTATCAGGTAGAGACATCATTTATGACCAAAATTATAAATATAATCTTCTTATTAGAAAAACGATTTATAATATTGTAAAAAACTATAATGGTGCTAATAATAAAAATGAAGAAAGCTATGATCCAGTTCAGTGGAAACAATTTATGAATTATGCTAAACGTGTATGGTTCTCTAATGGAATTCATCATCATTATTCTACAATAAAAATTATTCCTGAATTTGAAAGGTCATATTTTAAAGAACTAATTTATAATTCCAATGGGACCTTCCCTTTGAATGCTGGAGAAAGTTTAGATGAATTTTCTCAAAGAATAATACCAATTATTTTTGATCCAAAGATAGACCCAAAGCGTGTAAACCTTGATCCAAATGATGACATTATTTCTTCATCTGCAAATAATTATTATGATGGATTAACAAAAAATGAAGTTGACGAGTTTTATTCAAGCATGAAAGACCCAAAAGATTTAACACCAATATGGTATGGACTTAATTCACGGTTAGTAAAAAAAGATGGTAAAATTTATGAAAAACCATGGAAAAGTGATGGACTATATGGTGAAGCTATTAAAAAGATTATTTATTGGTTAAATAAGGCAAAAGATGTAGCAGAAAATCAAAAGCAAGCCAAAGAAATAGATATTTTAATTGATTATTATGAGACGGGAGATCTTAGAACTTGGGATAAATATAATATTGCTTGGGTAACCAATTCTCAAATTGATATTGATTATATAAATGGTTTTATTGAAGTATATGGAGATTCCAAAGGAATCAAAGCGTCATATGAAGCTTTAGTTGAGATTAAAGATTTTGAAGCAACAGCACGCATGAAAACATTATCTGAGAATGCTCAGTGGTTTGAAGATAATGCTCCTATTATGGAAAAACATAAGAGAAAAAAAGTTCAAGGGATTACTTATAATGTAGTTAATGTTGCAATGCTTGGTGGTGATGTTTCGCCAAGCTCTCCTATTGGAATAAATTTACCCAATTCAAATTGGATACGATCCAATTATGGTTCTAAATCTGTTAGCCTTGGTAATATCACTGCAGCTTATGATAATGCGCGGAGCGGAGGCTTCCTTAATGAATTTGTTTTAACTAATGAAGAGAGAATAAGATCAAAAACATATGGTTCTTTTGCAGGCAAAATGCATACAGCGATGCATGAAGTTTTAGGGCATGCCTCGGGTAAGATTGAAAAAGGAGTTGGGACGCCTAAAGAAACTCTTAAAAGTTATGCGTCGACGATGGAGGAAGCTCGAGCTGATCTTTTTGGTTTATATTATATCATGGATCCTAAATTAGTAGATATTGGACTTATTGAATCCAATGAAGTAGGTAAAACAGAATATGATGGATATATTAGGAATGGTCTCATGTTGCAACTCAGAAGGCTTCAACCTGGAGAAAATATTGAACAAGCACATATGCGTAATAGAGCTTTTGTAAGTCATTGGGTATTTGAAAAAGGTCTATCAAAAAATGTTATTGAGAAAAAAATAGTTGATGATAAAACTTATTTCATCATTAATGACTACAAAGAACTGAGAGAATTATTTGGTTTATTACTTAAAGAAGTTCAAAGGATAAAGTCACAAGGCGATTATCAGGCAGCAAAAGATTTGGTGGAAGACTATGGCGTTAAGGTTGACAAATCACTTCACCAAGAGGTGTTAGACAGAAGTGAAGCACTGAACATCGCTCCATACGCAGGTTTTATGAACCCTAAATATGAATTAGTTAAAGATGAAAATGGTAATATATCTGATATAAAAATAAGTTATCCAGCAAATTTTGTTGCTCAAATGCTTTATTATGATGAAGCATATTCTTACTTACCAATAATAAATAATTAATTTTATGCTTACAGACACTCATTGTCATCTTTACTACGACGAATTATATAATAACCTTAGTCAGGTTATTCAAAGAGCAAATAATTTAGATGTTACACGTTTTATCTGTGTAGGAACAAATATAGAAGATTCCAAAAAATGTTTATCAATTAGTGAAGATAATGATAATATTTTTGCTTCGGCTGGTGTTCATCCACATGACTCGAAAGACGTATCGGAATCGTATATTGATGATATTTATGAAATTATTCAATATGATAGCATGATAGCAATTGGTGAGATTGGATTAGATTATTTTCGAAATATTTCAGCCCCAGAAACTCAGAAAAAAATTTTCAGAGAACAGATGGAAATCGCACAGGATTTAAATTATCCTGTGATAATTCATAATCGTGATTCTGATAAAGATTTAATTGAAATATTAAATGATTATCCAGATGTTCATGGAATAGCACATTGTTTTTCTAGTGATTTAGAAATGGCAAATGCATTCTTAGAGATTGGATATTATATATCTTTTTCAGGAAATCTTACATTTAAAAATAGCCATCTTCCTGAAGTAGCAAAATCAATTCCACTAAATAGGGTATTAGTTGAAACAGATTCTCCATATTTAAGCCCAGAACCACATAGAGGAAAGGCCAATGAGCCAGGGAGAACAAGATTTGTTGTAGAAAAGCTTTCAGAAATATATAAGGTGCCTTTTGAGTTAATTGCAAAACAAACTAATGATAATGCGACGGAGATTTTTAGTTTACCATAAAGTTTTTAATCTTTGTAATAAATATTATATATGAAAAACAGACTTCATCCGTTTCGAAAAAAATGGGGACAAAATTTTATAGCTGATCCTAATTTATTGGACCGTATCGCTAGAACATTAGATTTAAAAAAAAATAATGCTATCTTAGAAATTGGCCCTGGCGATGGTCTCTTAACAAAAAAAATTTTTCCCAAAGTGAAGGAAATGGTAGCTATTGAAATTGATCCCCTTCTAATAAAACATCTGTCAATCAGATCCGACTTAAAGGGCCTAAAAATCATTCATGGGGATATTCTAAGGCAAGACATAGAAGAACTTCCCATAAACAACCCTGTCCGTATTGTTGGAAATATTCCATATAATATTACCTCATCAATTATTTTTTGGTTGATAGAACAATTGGATTTTTGGGAGGACGCTCACATAATGCTTCAAAAGGAAGTTGCTGAAAGGCTTATAGCTCAAGTTGGGACAAAGCAGTATGGTAGACTAACGGTAGTAGTTGGGGTTTATCTTGATGTGAATTTATGTTTTAAAATACCACCGGATGTTTTTTATCCAAAACCAAAAGTAGATTCGGCAATTGTAAGATTTACAAAAAAAGATGTTCCTATCATACCAGATGATCAATATAATAAATTCAATAAAATAGTAAAATCTGCTTTTTTAATGAGAAGAAAAATGTTAAGAAACTCATTAAGTGGGTTTGAAATCAATGATAAGATAAAAGACGAAATCGATTTTTCTCGTCGACCTGAAACACTTTCCATTAATGAATTTGCAAAATTATTATGCATAGAATAGAAAAATATCTACCTATTGGGTAAAAAGTAGATATTAATGTAAATTACTCGGCTTTATTATCACTAAATAATAGAGATTTAATATTATGGCAAAAGCAGCAAGAACAATAAATGAATCAAATAGGAGTCTTAGCCAATACTTGGAGGAGATTGGAAAATTTGAACCTTTACATCCTTCACGTGAAGTAGAATTAGCTCAAGCAATTAAAAAAGGTGATCGCTTAGCAATGAAAGAACTAGTTGAAGCTAATTTAAGGTTCGTTGTTTCTGTAGCAAAGGACTACCAAGGTCAAGGCTTACCTCTTACGGATCTAATCAATGAAGGAAATATGGGTTTAATGAAAGCTGCCGGAAGATTTGATGAAACGCGTGGATTTAAGTTTATTTCATATGCTGTTTGGTGGATTAGACAATCTATTTTACAAGCACTAGCAGAACATTCAAGAATTGTGCGACTTCCTCTTAATAGAGTTGGAACAATTTCTAAGATTACTAAAACAGCTGAAAAACTTGAAGCTGAAGTTGAGCGGTCTCCAAATGAAGAAGAAATCGGTCGTAATCTTGAAATGACAAGAGATGAAGTTATTGATGCAATGAAAATTTCTCGTCGGCACCATTCCTTAAATGCTCCATTTCGCGATGGAGATAAAAATTCATTAATTGATGTTATTGAAGATGATGGTCAAATAGATCCAGATGAGCCATTAATGGCAGAATCTTTAAAAGATGAAATTCGTCAATCTCTTGATACTTTAAAAGATCGCGAGCAACAAGTAATTAAAATGTATTTTGGCATTGATCGTGATTATGCACTTACATTAAATGAAATTGGTGAAGAATTTAATTTGACACGAGAACGTGTTAGACAAATTAAAGAAAAAGCTATTCGTCGTCTTCGTCATCGTTCACGAAGCAAAACATTAAGAACATATTTAGGTTGATAAATTAGGAGGTAAACAGATTTTGGTTGAAGTAACAGTTAAAAATGGTGAACAATTAGAAAGAGCATTAAGACGCTTTAAAAAGAAATGGGAGCGTGCTGGTGTTTTACGTGAAGTAAAACGAAAGTCCTTTTATATAAAGCCTAGTGATGAACAACGAGCCGCAAGAAAAAAAGCAGTAAGAAGAAGACTTCGCTTCGCAAGATACAATAATTAATTTAATTTTAATTAATCAATAATATTAAAAAGGTTCGGTATTTTACCGGACCTTTTTTATTGTGATAAAGGAGCAAAATGATAATTCGAAGTATATCTGGAGTTAGAGGACTGACATCTACTCATCTAAATACTGAAAAAATCAGTATTTATGCTCGGGCATTTCATAAACAAACTGAAAATGGTTTGGTGTTTATAGGTCGTGATAGTCGTCCATCTGGAGAAAAACTATTAGAGGCTTTTAGCGAAGAATTAGTACGATTAGGTCGTGATGTTATAGTTTGCGGCGTTGTTCCTACTCCAACGGTTCAATTTATGGTTGAACGATCAGAAGCAGCAGGAGGTGTCATAATTACTGCAAGCCATAACCCAGAAGAATGGAATGGCTTAAAATTTGTTCGTTCTGATGGAACATTTTTTCATTCTGATGATTGTGAATCATTATTTAGCTTGGTTGATAATGATTCATTTTTAGAAGATGCTCAAAACCCTGGGATGGTTTTCCCAGATCAGAACTCTATTTTAAAACACTCTATAAATATAATTGAATTATCTTGTATTGACTCAAAATCAATACGGAATTCTAATTTTACAGTAGTAATTGATGCTGTAAATGGAGCAGGATCAAATGCACTTCCACTTTTATTGGACCAATTAGGCTGTAATGTAGTAAAAGTCTTCTGTGAGGGTAATGGCCAATTTGATAGAGGGACTGAACCTTTGCCAGCCAATTTAGATTTATTGTCAAAAACAGTTTTAGAAAATGATGCCGATGTTGGTTTTGCTGTTGATCCAGATGCAGATCGATTAGCTGTGGTAAATGAAAAGGGAATTCCTTTAGGAGAAGAATATACATTGGTATTAGCTGCTGAAGGATATATTAAAAGTAAGCAGACTAAAGAAACTTTTGTGACTAATCTATCTTCGTCATTAGCACTGGAAAAAATGGCTCTAGGTCATGGATGTTCAGTAATTCGTAGCGCTGTTGGCGAAATAAATGTAGTTCAAAAAATGTTGGAGGTTGGATCTAAGCTTGGTGGTGAAGGAAATGGGGGGGTAATATTAAAAGAAGCTCATTTAGGAAGAGATTCCCTTGTAGGTGTAGCAATGATTTTAAATCGCATGAGTCAGGATAATAAGTCTATTAGTGAAATTCATTCTTCATTACCGCAATTTCATATTATTAAAGATAAGATTGCTGTAGATAAAATTGACCCTAAGATGGTTTTAGATAAAGTGAAATCAGTATTTAATGATGCTACAATTGATGAATTAGATGGTGCAAAATTGATTTGGGATGATTGCTGGGTTCATCTAAGACCTTCAAATACTGAGCCAATAATGCGTATTTATGCGGAAGCATCTTCAAAGGCTAAGGCAAAAGATCTTATTAATAAAATTAGAAATAATATCTAAATGGCAGATAAGATTAAAAAAAAAATAGCAGGATTGATTGACCAAACCCTCTTAAAACCTAATTCTTCTAACCAAGAATATCTTACACTATGTAGAGATGCAATGAAATGGGGATTCCGAACCGTTTGCGTAGAACCTTACTTTGTTGATCAATGTGT
>MDTA01066504.1_pt1 | contig 10060 bp, 4 predicted proteins | sample 811151 | NCBI WGS metagenome assembly MDTA01 (sample SAMN05326648, study PRJNA326480) | marine metagenome | isolation source: seawater | place: Indian Ocean: South | collected 2010 | reverse complement strand
CTCCAAAATGAAACTCACTCGAAAGTATGGGAATGTCGGCATCCTCGGGTACTTGCCAGGAGCGTACCCTTGAGTCATAGACATTCACCGAAAACACATCGACCGAACCGAGGGCTCCGCGTCCCAGAACATTTGGCCCCCGGTGGGTCCGGCATCCCAGGTACAGGGTCCCGGGAAGTTCCTTTTCAACTGCCTGCTTGCATTGAGTGAAGAAGCTTTGAACGAATGGAAGATAGAGGGTTTCAAGGTCGGCAAGCTTGGCCGGTGAAGTGGGCTTGCCGAGCTTCTTCAATTCCCTAAGGGCCCATTTCTTGGTGGGGTGTTCCGGAGGGAGTCCTTGGATGGTTGGTCCGATGCGGTCGGGCCATTCCAGTTCGTTCCCCATAAAGATACCCAGGCAATAGGGATCGTTTTTGGCCCAGGAAAGTTTTCTCAGGTTCGTTTCCAGGTCTGATTGAAAATCTTCCCGGAAGGGGGAGGGGAATTTGCGGTGTCCGTTGGCTTGCCACCAGATGGACGAAATCAGGCAATAAGGAGTTTTTCTCTCTTTCTGTAATTTATCATCGGACCAGCACCCCAGGGTATTCAGTCCCCAGGCACGCATGCGATCGTGTATCCCCTGGCTGACGATACTGGACCATTCCTTCCCGAAGTACCGTTGGTAATTCATACCCGGGAAATTTACGAAGTTCCTGCCCCCCAGCTTGTGCATCGCAGTCCAGCTCAGATAATTCTTTGCTGGGGGAAGATAAGCGAAGAAATCATTGTCTGCCCGTTTGCTTTCCGCGGAGGTTTCCGCCCGCCAACCGGTCAGGCAGGCTCCCACGGAAAAAAAGAGGTGACCCTCCGGATCGACCAGCCACCATTGCCCGCCGACTTTTTCGGTGCGGAACCGTCCGGTTGCCTTGAGCTTGGGACCGTCGATCCAGCCTCCGTATTTGCTCATCCTCTTTTCACTGGCCTGCTCGCGTGCTTGAGCGAATGCCTCGGTTAATGCCCGGCGTCCTGCCTGCAGGTCGGGCGTCTTGCCCGGCCAGTCCACCGCCCGCACTTGTCCCAGTTGATCCAAAAAAGGTAATTCCATCAATGAAGCTTCCAGGGTCTCCGTCTTGGGCCAGGCAACAAAGGGATGGCCCATCAAGAGGTTCACTTTTCCGGTCGAGGATCGAAAATCCAAAACGATCTCCCGGGTGTCTTCAGGATAAAACCGCCTCCAATGCAAACGATGTCCATTGGGCTTACCCAATTGATCCCGGAAAAGTTGGGGTCCCTGGAAACGATCCTCAACCATAGGGAAGGGAAATCCAAGGGTGGTTTTCTCCCAGCTTGGAGCCACCGCAAAACCCACCGCATGATGGGACCAACTGGTCAGGTTTCCGTTGTTCAGTCTGCCTTCAACCGTGGTTACCCCGGAGTCCCAGTTGTGCAGGGGAATGCCCACAAGCTTGAAACCGGAGAGATCCCATTTTTGGCCGCGGCTGGGTACCAGGGTCAATCGCACCGGGCTGGTTCCGCTGATCTTCCACCGCTGGTTCCAATTTTGGGCTTCTCCACCCCGAATCCCCTGCACCTTACAAATCAGGTTGGCTCTGGGGGCTTTCAATTCATGGACATGGACTTTGGGTGCTGTCTCCGAATCGTCTTTTCCGTTCAAACGGAATGGCCTGGTCGAACGCTTCGAGCGAAAGACCGATTGGAGGTTTGCCCTCATCCGTTGGACCCGCTCGGATTGGGCACTTTCCTCAATCCGGTTTCTGCTTTCAGTCGGATCACTTGCCAGGTCATATAATTCGATCGGTTCGAGTTCTTTGGTGGCAATCAGTTTCCACTGGTTTTCGCGAAGTGCTTTTTTGGACTGTTGGTTGAAGTATTCCCCGTTGTTGGCCTGCACCAGAAGTTCCGATCTTTGCCTGGGTTTCTGCTCACCCAATAAGATTCCCAGAAAAGATTGGCTGTCTAAGCCATCATCAGGCTTCATGGATTGAGTGGTTAGCTCAGCAAAGGTGGCAAACAAATCCTGCAATCCGATCAATGCTTTGCTTTTGGAACCTGGCTGGATCGGGGAATTCTTGGCTCCATTTCCCCAGCAGGCGATGAAAGGAACCCGGTGACCACCCTCATAAATCTGAGCCTTGCTTCCCCGAAGACCCGCATTGGAATTGTGATCTCCATGTTGCTTGCCTGCGGGTCCACGGGCAAGCCCACCATTATCGCTGGTGAAGAGAATGAGGGTATTTTCCAACTCTCCCTGTCTTTTCAGTTCCTCAACCAAGAGACCCAGGGTCACATCGGCTTCCACCAGCATGTCAAGGTGGGCATCGGGGGCACTGCCCCTGATCCTTTGTCCGGCCAGTGTTTCCGGTGGGGTGTGTGGGACATGACAGGATTGGCTGCAGAAATGCATGAAGAAGGGCTTTCGAATGGCCGAGCTTCGGTTTTGTGAGGCGTGCCTCCGGATAAAGCTTAAAGCCTTTTCCGTGAGCATGGGACCGGCCTTGGAGGAATCCCAGTCTGGCGAGCCGAAGCCATCGGCTTCGATCACCGAGTTTCCATAGGTTCCCGCTTTCCATTCCCTCAGTTCAGATTCCTTTCCGACCAACTTTCCGTTCTCGAAGGCAAGGTAAGGAGATCCCTGGATTCCCTGGGGTAATTCGTAGGCATAATTGAATCCCAATGAGGCAGGTGAATCCTCAATTTCTCTGGAAAAATCAAAATCCCGGAAGCCGTCCCTGAAGTTTCGCTTGGGTTTACCGGTTGATTTTGAATAGACCGTTCCGCCCAGATGAACTTTACCGAGAAAGGCGGTTTCATAACCGGCTTGCCTCATCAAATGGCCGAGGGTTCGTTGTCCGGACAGAATTTGAGAAGACATGTGAAAGAGCCAGGTGCCGTTCTCATTTCTTCCCCGCCATGGATAGTTTCCAGTGAGGATGCTGTAACGGGTGGGGGCACAGACCGCGGCCGGAGCATGGGCGTCGCTGAAAACCATGCCGTTTTCGGCAAGCTTTTCCAGGTTGGGCAGGGTGACCTTACAATTAGAGTTATAGACCTTGCAGTCTCCAATGCCCATGTCATCCATCAGGAAAACCAGGACATTGGGGGGAGCGGTAACCTGCAGTGCGTATATAATATTAGAGCTGAGCTCGATAAAAAAAAGAATTATTAAAATGGTTACATTACGGGAGGTAATGCATAAAATGTTATTCAGCATTTGGAGGCAGCTGTTTTGGTCTATTAATTTCAGAGATTTTATTTTTTGAAAAACTTATTATTTCTTCAGCGGTCGAGTGGAAGGTAAAAGCAGGAACCAGTGGAAAAATATCAAGCCGATTATCATGTATTTTGTTCTCTTTTGCTTTGTGAAAGCGAATAGGAGACTTAGCGATATGATGAATTCGATTATCCCGAACGACCATTGCGGAAGACCCCTGATCCATAAAGATTCCGTTGCTTTGAGCTTTTCCAGCGTTGAGCGGAATATGATGAATGTGATTATTGGAAAGTGTGGTGCCTGGTTGTCTGCCAAGTGTATAAATTCCTCCACCGTCGGAAAGAACCTGCATGACATGATGAATGTGGTTGTTAAGTATTTGATGCCCCTTGCATACGGTTGCCTGATCATCCCATTTCCACCCCAGAGAAATCCCGGTATAGGGAAGTTGGCTCACTTCACAATTTACCACTTTGCAATTTTCAGCCATTCCAATCCAAATTCCAACCCCTCCAAAAAATTGATTTCCACAATGGTTAATTTTTGAATTTGATGCCTCAATATTTTTGGCAGGGTCGATTTGATCATTTTCGCCCAAATTTATTCCGTTACCTCCAATTCCCGTGAAGGAGGAATTAATCACTTTGATATTGGAGCAATTACGGCCTATCCAGAGACCTGAACCACCAAGTTGTTTGAATGTACAATGATCAATCAACGAGTCTGTGATACCTTCAAGCCGTACGGCTGCTTGCATCATCCGTCTTCCTTTTTTTTCGGATCCGTCTCTGTACTCATGGACCGTGGCTTGACCGGAAGCATAGCCTTCAGTTGGAAGATCAAAACGGCAATGCGAAAATGTAACTCCGGTAATTTTCATGTTTGAAATGCTCTTGTCTGGACCGGTTGGCTTGGCAATGACAAGTTGTGTTAGTCGGGGGATTACAAAATTACAATTTTCCATTTTCTGAGCAGGTAATGGTTTGTAAAATAATTCCCCACTTTCGTATGCCCATTCACCCGGTCGGTCAATTAATTCGATGGAGCCTTCGATGGCATAGCGAGGATTTTGCTCAAAATGATCAATTGCATAATGTCGACCCGAGCACCCGATCGGAAACTTTGAATAAAGAATTGAATTATCATAATCAATTTTTCCCAGGGGAATTCTCGAAATCGACCAATCGTGTAAAAACAAAAGTTCAAGGTTTTTCATTGACCGCAAACTTTTGGGCAGGTCGTTTTTTCCGAATGTAAATCCACTTCTTCGATCCGGTAGAGACTTTTGAATTCTCAGCCAGCCTTCATTTGGGAAACGAGCCCGGGGTGAACCGACCCCATTAACAAAAAGTTCTCTGGGTGCTGAAATTGAGGGGCATTTGGCTATCCATAGACCATCTTTGGATTTCCGCCACCCGTTGACTTGAATCCCGCCACTCAGAATCGTTCCTTCAGTACCTGTTATCTCAAGAAAACTGTCATTTTCATTAAATCGAATCGTATCCTTTAAATAGATGGTACCTGATTCGAGAATATGGATTCTTTTATTTTTATTTTCTAAAGTTCGCGATTTTTTTATGGCTTGGGATAAGAAGGGAAATGGATTTGTTTTCGACCCATCCCCCTTGTCATTCTGGTTATTGCCAACATAGATGCTGTATCCTCTTGATGAAACATTACTGAAATAAAAAAGGATCAGGGAAAAAAGGATAATTTTCATTTTTTTACGTTTTTCCTGTGGGCATGCAATTCGGGCCAGGTAAGTTTTCCGTCTTTATTGCTGTCCGCAGTCGGATTCTTTTTTAAGTATGAGTTTTTCCAGTGTTCATTCTGTAGGAATTTTTTTTCCTCTTCAGACATTTTCCTGTGGGCTGAGAGTTCGGCCCAGGAAAGCGAACCGTCGTCGTTTGAATCTGCGGATGGGTTTTTCTTGAAGTACTGATCCTTCCAATACTCATTGCTCTTTGGTTTTTCAGGGATGCTTTCCGGGATTACTGAAAGGAGCTGTTTCCGAAACCCCTCCAGTTGTACCGAAAAGCTTGGATCCAGGGCCAAATTGTTCCATTCATGATCATCCTTGGCAGTATGATAGAGTTCCTCCCTGCCATTTTCATAACGCACATATCTCCAATCCTCAAAGCGCATGGAGTAGCTTTGTTTGGCGGGGTCGTAATACTGAGCCCATTTGTAGAGGGCGGTCAGGGCATAATCGGGGCCTTTCCATTTACCCTTTTCCGGATTCTGGAGGAAAGGCTTCATGGAAAATCCATCCAAGGGGCGGCCCTTTTCGTTTTTTTGGGTGCTTCCTGGCAAGCCGCATAGATCAAGCAGGGTGGGGTACAGATCAATCAGGGAAACCGGACGCTTGCATTCCTTTCCAGCCCGGGAAACTCCGGGTGCCCGTATGATCAAAGGGACCCGGGTGCTTTCCTGCCAAAGTGAATTCTTGTAAACATAGTCCTTTTCCCCATTTCCCCATCCATGGTCACTGGTGAAGATTACAATGGTGTTCTTATGGAGACCGGTCTCCTCAAGAGCCTGAAGGAGCTCACCGACCAAATCATCGACCGAAGCCACCGAGGCCAGGTAAGCCTGCACGAATTTCTTGAGAGCGAGGACCCGGTCTCCTCCGTAGGATGCCACCAGGCTGTCATACATTTTGGTTCCGCGGTCTCCGCTTCGGTCATCCTCTTTGGAGGTCACGGTATGCTTGAAGGTATCCTCGGCATCCCCCCTCTTGATTATGGGGAGCTCAAGGGTATCCAAGGGAAAACGGTCGAAGTATTCTTGCGGAACGATCAGAGGGGTATGCGGACGAACAAAACCCACTCCCATGAAAAAAGGTTTACTGTCTTTTGCATCGGCCAATTCCTTCAATCGTTGAATAGCCCATTCAGCATTCAGTTCGTCTCCGGTCGCATCCCGGTCCTTCTCGGATTCATATTTCAATTCCCTCTGCGAACGCCACCCCCCGGTTTTCCATGAATAATGCTTTCCGGTTATGGGTGATCTTTTATGGGAAACTTTTTCAAGGGGCCCGTAGGTTCCGTCAATGATGCCAAAGTCATCGCGAAAGGGGCTGGGCACATCGAGATGAGGAATCTTATCCTTCCCATCAAAAAGGAAGGGACCGTAGTCGGAGGGATGTCCATATTCATCCCACTCCTGATGATCCCGGTTATGCATCACTTTACCGGTACCCAGGGTATGATAGCCATGGGAGGAAAAGTGAGCCATCATAGTCCTTGAGTTTTGCAAAATTTCGTTTTTATCCCAGTCCTCGAAACCGAATTGCTGGGAAGTATGGGGGTAAATACCGGTGGCAAAACTGGCCCGTGAAGGATTGCAAATGGGGATGTTGCAATGAGCTTGGGAAAAGGATACCCCGCTCTCGATTAACTTTTTAAGGTGAGGAGTTTTACTTTGAGGGTGCCCGCCCATGGTCTCAATATAATCATTCAAGTCATCACAAACGATCAACAGGACATTGGGTTTCTTGGCCAAAGCAATCAGACCGAGCGTAAAACCTGAAAGAAGGAACAGAGGGCGCAATTTCATGGAAAAAGATTCATAGAGTAATTTTTAATATATTTTACAAACAAATTCATTCATCCCTGCCATTGTTTCCCATTGTGAACTGGTAGCCAGCCCAATCAGTACTTGCTTTTTGCCTGTGCCCGAAGGGTTTTCCAGCGGTTTAGTTTTTCCTCGACTCTTTCCTCGGCTCCGGAATTTTTCGGTACATAGAGTTGAAGCTCCTTTTCCAGATAGGATTGACCGGAGATATTCTCCGGGAAGTCATGGCTGTAAAGATATCCTTCCTCCTGCTCATCCCGGTATTTCTTGTTGCGACCGTGCCGATCCTGAATGGATGAGGGAATCGATTGCACCGGGTTGTCCCGAATGGCTCGCTTGGCTGCGGCGAGAGCCAGTGTGGAGCTGTTGCTCTTGGGGCTTGTTGCCAAAAAGAGCACGCAATGAGAGAGATTGAGTTCACATTCAGGCAGACCAATGGTTTCACAGGCCCGAAAGGTTGCATCCGCCATCAGCAAGGCCCGCGAGTCGGCCAATCCGACATCCTCGGAAGCGAAGATGACCAGTCTGCGGGCAATGAACCGTGGATCCTCTCCGCCCACCAGCATCTTGGCCAGCCAATACAAGGCGGCATCGGGATCGTTTCCGCGCATGCTTTTGATCAGAGCGGAGGCGGTATCGTAATGTTCGTCCTCGTCGCGGTCATAGCGAATGCTTCGCTCCTTTGCGAACAGAGACACGGAATCCTCAGACAACATTCCTTTTTCGGGTAACCCGTCCACGATGATTTCGAGGATGTTGTACGCCTTACGCAAGTCCCCCTCGGCCAGACGGGCGATTTGGTTGATTGCCTTCGGTTCCGTCTGGCATTTTCTGGAACCCAATCCGCGGTCCTGATCCTTCATGCATTGTAGCAGAGACTCTTCGATTTCCTGAACCTCCAAGGATTCGAGAGTGAATAGCTGACTTCTGCTAAGGAGCGGATCAATGATATAATAACGGGGATTGTGGGTGGTGGCTCCGATGAGGCGGGCCTCTCCGGATTCAATGTCCGGCAGAAGCAAGTCCTGCTGTGCTTTGTTGAACCGATGAATCTCATCGACGAAGAGAAAGCATTTTTCAGCACCATAGTAGCGTGCAAGTTTCAGGGATTCCCTGAGTTCCGCAACATTGGAGGTGACCGCGTTTAATTTGATGAGTTTACACGAACTCTCTTCTGCGATCACCGTGGCTAGGGTGGTTTTTCCGGTTCCCGGCGGACCCGCCAGGATGAGGTTGCCCACCCGGTTTTCGCGAATCAGCTTGGGTAGAAGGCAGTCCTTACCGAGCAGATGGCTTTGTCCGCGTACTTCCTGCAATCTCTGCGGGCGCATACGTTCCGCCAGGGGACGGGTGGGACGAGGAATCTGTTCAGCCTGATCTTCTGGAGAGGAACTCATGAGCACGGTCAATCATTGAAGCACTTCGTTTGCATCTTCGCAAGTACGCATGCGAAAGCGACGCTTAAGACGACTTCACTTTCAGCCTAAGCTAAGATTTCCTTGAGCACATGGGCTTTCGCATCGACTCCAGTCAGTCTGAAGTCCAAGCCCTGATGCTTATGGGTGAAGAGTTGGGAGTTGATGCCGAGCTGATGAAGCATGGTGGCGTGCAAATCCCTTACATGGACCACCTTTTCTTCGGCGTTGTAGCCCAATTCATCGGTGTTTCCATAGGAGATTCCTCCTTTAATACCTCCACCAGCCATCCAAATCGAAAAACCCTTGATATGATGATCCCGTCCATTCCCCTGAGCCATTGGGGTGCGTCCGAATTCTCCCCCCCAGATCACCAGGGTGTCTTCAAGCATTCCGCGTTGCTTTAAATCCTGGACCAAGGCGGCGGATCCCTGGTCCACCAAATTGGCAACCGCGGGCACCCGATCCTTGACCCCCCCATGGTGGTCCCACCCGCGGTGGTAAAGATGAATGAAACGGACACCTCGTTCCGCCAAACGGCGGGCAAGCAGGCAATTACTGGCAAAGGAACCGTCTCCGGGCGTAGCTCCGTACATCTCCAGCACATGCTTGGGTTCCCTGGAGACATCCATGAGATCGGGAACGCTGGCCTGCATCCGGAAGGCCATTTCGTATTGGCTGATTTTGGTGGTGATCTCTGGATCCCGAAGGGTGCCGTTGCGTATGCCGTTGAGCTGGTTGACTGAATTGATCAGGGATCGTTGGTCCTGATTGGTTACTCCGTTTGGATTACTCAGATAAAGCACGGGGTCTCCCTTGCTGTGGAAGTGAACCCCTTGGTATTTGCTTGGAAGAAAACCACTGTGCCATTGACGGGATGCGATGGGCTGGTTCTGGCCCCCGCCAACTGAGGTGAGCACAACGAAACCTGGCAGGTTTTGGGTTTCCGCTCCGAGCCCATACAAGATCCAGGAACCCATGCTCGGACGACCGGAAATCTGGGTGCCGGTGTTCATGTAGGTGTGGGCGGGATCGTGGTTGATTTGCTCGGTGGCCATCGATCGAATGATACACATATCGTCGGCGATTTCCCCGATTTTGGGAAAGGCAGTGCTGAAGTGCTGTCCGGACTTACCCCACTTCTTGAATTCCAACTGAGGGGCAAAGCATTTCAATTGCTTCCCCTGTAATTGTGCGATGGGTTGCCCCTTGGTGAAGGAGTCAGGCATCGGTTGACCGTCCATCTCCTTGAGTCTGGGTTTGTAGTCAAAGGTCTCCAGATGGGACGGACCACCAGCCATACAGAGAAAAATCACCCGCTTAGCCCTGGGGCTTCCAAATATCTTGGCTTTTCCGGGAAGATTGGCAGGCCAGGCTTCCGGGTTTTGCAGGACATTCCCTGCGAGCATACTGGTCAGGGCGGTGGAACCAATCCCCACGGTGGTGTGGTTAAGAAAGGAACGGCGGTTGATCAAGGTTGGATTCATGGCGCGAAAGGCTAGAAACGGGCCGTGGTTTCGTACAGGTTAAGCAGAGCACGGGTAACACTCGTCCAGGCTGCCAGTTCGATGACCGATCGATCCGGATTGAGGGGCCTTTCTCCGGTTTGAACGAAGGCCAGGGCAGATGCCTCATCCTTTTGATAACGGATTCTTTGTTCGGCAAGTAAATCAATCAGAACTTTCTTTTCTTGCTTGGTAGGCATGCGTGTCAGAGCCCATTGAAAGGATTGCTCGATTCTTTCGGATTCACTCGCCTCGGAGAGGGAAAGTAATTTGTCCGCAAAGGTACGAGCGGCTTCCACAAAGACCGGATCGTTGAGCAGAACCAAAGCTTGCTGGGGGATGTTGGAGCGGGG
>MDTA01066105.1_pt1 | contig 10060 bp, 7 predicted proteins | sample 811151 | NCBI WGS metagenome assembly MDTA01 (sample SAMN05326648, study PRJNA326480) | marine metagenome | isolation source: seawater | place: Indian Ocean: South | collected 2010 | reverse complement strand
TTTATTTTTAAACGCTTATAATATTTATTATATTTGGTTAATTGTAACTAATGAAGATAATCTTTATTTCTACTCAAGAAATTCATTCTCGACTTAATACTCAAATAATTTAAAGATATGAAAATTTTTCTAATTGCTTTAGCAATAATTTTGATAACAAGTTGTGAATTACCCTCGATTATTGAAGCCGATGAATATATTGAACCTATTCCAATAAATGTTATAGAAGATATACCGGATAGTGAGAATGTTTGGGACCGAATAAGGAATAATAGTCAAAATAATCAAGAATATTTAGATGAAAAAACTATTAAATTCATCAATGCATATCTTAAAAATCCAAGCCAGCTAGATAAACTCTTTGAAAAAGGAAGGTACTTTATATACTTCGTTCTTGAAGAATTAGAAAGATATGATTTACCTTCAGAATTGGCACTTCTTCCATACATTGAAAGCAGTTACGATCCATTTTCAATCTCCTCATCAGGGGCAATGGGAATTTGGCAGTTTATGCCTGCTACAGCAAGAATCTATGGTTTAAAAGACAGCTGGTGGTATGAACAAAGACATGACCCCATATTATCATCAAGGGCAGCAGTAAGATATTTAGCTTATTTACATAATAGATTTAATAAGAATATTTCATATACTCTTGCTGCTTATAATGGTGGGCCTACCCTTCTAGAAAAGCAAATTAAGCTCAATAGAAAATCAGGAAAGCCAACCAACTATAAAAATCTTAAACTGCCTAATCAAACAATGGAATACATTCCAAAATTTATGGCTATTCGAGAATTAGTTATTAATTCAAAAAAATATGGAATTACTTTACCAAATTTTCCAAATAAATCTGTTCTTGGCTCTATTGAACTTGACGGTCAAGTTGAAATATTAGCTTTTAGTGAGTTCGCCAATTTAAAACCTGAATTCATTTATAAATTAAATGCAGGATATACAAAATGGGCATCTCCTCCTGGAAAAAAAACCACTTTTATTATTCCAATTGAGTTAGAGAAAGAGCTTAATCTTAAAAAGGATCAGTTTATCCAAGATAATCAAATTAATTGGGTGACCCATAAAGTTTCATCGGGAGACAGTCTTTGGAAAATAGCTAGGCAATTTGACACTGAGGTAAATATATTAAAAAAAGTTAATTATTTGAAATCTAATGTTTTAAGTCTTAATCAAGAGCTGCTTATTCCTTTAAGCAATGATCAAAATCAAGCATATATTCCCTATCAAGCTCACATTATTAGTGAAGGCGATACATTATGGAAACTTGGGAAAAAGTATAGAATTTCGCCAGCTGAAATAGCAAAAAATAATGGAATTAGATTAAATACTCCTCTAACAATTGGAAAAGAATTAAATATAGGAAACCAAAACATTTATCGAACAATCAATTCAAAAAAAAGAACCATCCTCTATAGCGTGAAACAGGGAGATAGTCTTTACCGGATAGCAGATATTTTTAACATTGATATTTCAGATATAAAGAAAATTAACGAGCTAGATAAGAATGAGATTGCTCCTGGACAGGTATTAAAAATTGTAATAAGAGCTTATTAGTCAGAAGATATTTTTGGATCTAACGCATCTCTAAGACCATCGCCAAAAAAATTAAGAGCAAATAATGTAATTGTGAAAGTTAATCCTGGAAATATTAATAACCAAGAATATTCTTCCATTGACTCTACACCATATCTTATTAAAGTACCCCAACTGCTCATTGGCGGTTGAATGCCAAGCCCAAGAAAGCTTAAAAATGCTTCTAGTAACATTACTTGAGGAATTGTTAATGTTGCATAAACAGCAATAGGCCCAAGAATATTTGGATATATGTGTTTTCTAAACATTTGTATATTTGATACTCCCATAGCTTGAGCGGATAAAACATATTCCTGAGTTTTAACTGTTAGTACTTGTCCTCGAACAATTCTTGCCATAGTTAACCACTCCACAGCTCCTATAGCACCAAATAACAACCAAATATTTCTTCCAAAAATTACCATGAGTAAGATTATAAAAATAATAAAAGGAAGGCCATAAAGAACATCAACAATTCTCATCATAATAGAATCAATTCTTCCACCAAAATATCCTGCAACAATGCCCCAACTAACTCCTATCACTAGCGCAACACTTGTAGCAACGAAACCTACAAGTAATGAAACTCTTGCGCCATATAAGATCCTACTTAAAAGATCTCTCCCCAATGTATCTGTGCCAAGTAAAAATTCAGAAGAAGGAGGTTGAGCGCCTAACTCAAGGTTCTGATATGAATAAGAATGTGGTGCTATCCATGGCGCAAATATTGCAAGGAAAATTAGAACTAATAAAATTATTCCACCTGTCACCGCTGCTTTATTTGCAAGCAATCTTCTCCATGCATCTGACCACAATGAACTTTCTTGGTTCACCTTTGACTCCTGGCAAGAGGATTCATCAGTAAAACAGCAATATCAGATAATAAATTAAAAAATATAATTAAAGTAGAAAAGAAAATAGTAGTACCTAGAATCATTGTGTAATCCCGATTAAAGGCTGCTTCAACATAAAAACGTCCAAGCCCTGGAATTTGAAAAATAGTCTCAACAACAAAAGATCCGCCAATTAAACCTGCAACTGCTGGTCCTAAAAAAGATACAACAGGAACTAAACCACCTTGCAATGCGTGCTTAATTATTACTTGATATTCTGGTAATCCCTTTGCTCTTGCTGTTCGAATATAATCCTGACTTAAGGTTTCAAGCATGCCACCTCTGCTAAGCCTCGCGATGTACGCAGCATACGCAGCTCCGAGCGTAATTGAGGGTAAAATCTTATCTCCTGGCAAAGAGTCCCAGCCAGAAACAGGCAAAGCCTCAAGATAAATACCAAAATACAATACTAATAATGGTCCTAACAAAAAAGTTGGCATACAAATTCCAATCATAGCTATTGTCATGGGCACATAATCTAACACTGTATTTCGATTAACGGCAGCAATAACACCAGCAAGGCTGCCAATAATCATAGCAACAATAATTGAATAGAAAGCTAACTCAAAAGTTACTGGTAATCCAGTAAAAATCATCTCGGTTACAGAACGTCCGGGATATCTAAATGATGGCCCAAAATCTCCTTGAACAAGATTAAACATATAATCCCTATACTGAATAATTAATGGAGCATCTAGGTTATATACAGCATTGAGATTTTTCATAACCTGAGGTGGCACAACCTTTTCAGCATCAAAAGGTCCACCAGGAGCCATCCTGACTAAAAAGAATGTTAGAGAAGCGACAATTAAAATTACAGGTATTGCAATTGCAATTCTTTTCAAAATAACTTTGAGCATTTATATATTTATCTTTCTAAATAAATGAATTTAGGATGATGTGTATCTAACAGATTAGGATGCCAACCCTTAACATCACTTGATAGTTGATATTGGCGGACATAAGTATATATTGGGATGATAGGCATCTCGCTTATTAATAATCTTTCAGCTTCCATAAGATATTGATATCTTAATGACTTCTCATTAGTAGAATTTGCTTGTTCTAATAACTGATCATATTCTTTATTCTGCCAGCCAGTCTTATTATTACCTCTATTAGGCCTTAAAGTATCAAGGAATGTATTTGGATCTTCATAATCTCCGATCCAGCCAGCTCTTGAAATCTGAAAATCACCTGTCATTTCTCTAGCCAAATAAACTTTCCAATCCTGATTAACTAGCTCAACATTAATCCCTAAATTTTCTTGCCACATTTGCTGTATTGCCAAAGCTATTTTTCGATGGCCCTCTGAGGTGTTAAAAAGTATTTCCAAAACTGGAAATCCATCACCATTTTCATAGCCAGATTTTGCAAGCAATGATCTAGCAAGTTCAGGATCATATGGGACTTTAGTATCTGGCTCATATCCGGCAGATCCTGGTGGAGTAAAAGAGTATGCTGGCGCTTGACCACATTTTGAAACTTTTTCGACGATCTGTTTTCTGTTTATTGCGAAAGCTAAAGCCAATCTAACATCTTTATTTTGTAAAACAGGATGCAGGGTATTTATCCTATAAAAATAAGTTCCCATATATGGCTCAATTCTAAGATTGGGATTTTCATTTTCGATATATATAGGGCATTTTTCTAATGGCACCACATTTGTGACATGCAATTGGCCTGCTCGAAACATTCTATCCTCAGTGGATTCATTAGAAACCGGATAATATCTTATTTCTTTTAACTGAACTCTATCAGCATCCCAATATAATGGGTTCTTTTCAACAATAATTTGCTTATTCAGTTCCCAAGTTTTTAAATTCATTGGGCCATTGCACACAAAGTTTCCTGGTCGAGTCCAATTACCATTTCTGTCATCAATGGTCCCATGTTTTAAAACGGTCTCCTTGTGAACAGGATATGTACTGTAGTGACTTAAAAGTCTAATAAAAAAAGGTGTAGGATTTTTTAATTCAACTCTTAGTTCATGATCATTAATTGCACTGACTCCAACATCTGAGAAATCTTTTATTTTACCTTGATGAAAATCTTCTGCTCCTTTCAAGTAGTAAAGCATATCGGGATACTGGGACCCAAGTGATGGAGTTAAAATTCTCATCCATGACCATACAAAATCTTTTGCTGTTATTTGATCTCCATTAGACCATCGGGCGCTTTTGTTTAGAAAAAAAGTATATGTTTTACCATCCTCACTTATATCCCAAGACTCAGCAACGCCTGGAAGATTCTCACCACCTTTGGGATTTGCAATTGTGAGTCCTTCACACATTGAAATAAGCAAATGATGTTCTGGCACACCAGTGACAATATGAGGATCTAGCCCCTGTGGCTCACTCCCATTACCAAAATGTAAGATTTGTTTTTCCAATGCTGCATCAACTGGAGAAACTACGTCGCTGCAACTAGAAACTACTATTAAAAAAAGGGAAAAATATACTGCTCTTTTCATGAGATCATTATATTAAAAAAAAGAGTCCCAATGGCATCCTTTTAAAAAAATATTCATCTTAGTGCTGAACTGTTTAATTTGAAAATAAAGATGTTTTAAGTACGTGAAATAATAAGAAACAAGTATTCAAATTAAAACAAGATTCTTTAATAGTTATATAATACAGAAATTAAGTTTTAAAAATATTTTAATGTTAAAAAATAAAAAAATACTCATTGCAGGTCTTGCGAATAAACATTCAATTGCAGCTGGCATTGCAAAAGCAATGTATGCTCAAGGTGCTGAGCTAGCCTTTACATATCAAAGTGAAAGATTAAAAAAGAATGTTGAAAAAATTGCCTCTGAACTTAATTCAAAACTTTTATTTGAATGTGATGTTTCTTCTGATGAAAGCATTGAAACAATGTATCAGAACCTTTCTAAAGATTGGAAAAGTTTTGATGGTTTTGTTCATTCAATTGGATTTGCTCCAGCAAATGAATTGGAAGGCAACTTTGTAAATGCTGCAACAAGAGAGGGTTTCAGAGTTGCTCATGATATAAGCTCATACAGTTTCACCGCAATGGCAAAAGGTGCCAAATCGATGTTGAACCCTGGTTCTGCTTTGTTAACTTTAACGTATCTAGGCTCAATTCAATCTCTTCCAAACTACAATGTTATGGGTTTGGCAAAAGCAAGTTTGGAGGCTAATACTAGATTTCTGGCGGCGGCTTTGGGTCCAGATGGTATTAGGGTTAATGCAATATCAGCTGGTCCAATAAAAACTTTAGCAGCCTCTGGTGTAAAAAACTTCCGAAAAATGCTTACAAACTATGCAAACAGAGCTCCACTTAGAAGAGTAGTTACTACAACTGAAGTAGGCAACGTTGCTGCTTTCCTTTGCTCTGATCTTGCAAGTGGTGTAACTGGAGAAATTACATACGTAGATGGTGGATTTAATACAGCTGCGATGTCTGTTGAGGAATATTCAGATTAATTATTTACAGCAAAATTTTGCAAACGAACCCTTTGACCCTGCTTCATACTATGGTCTATGAAGCTTGAAAACTGCTGACCAAGGCCACTATTATAAAATTCCTCATACTGTGAAACTGTTTCTGCTAACTCCGCTGCAGTAGGAACAACCTCATTGGAGGATTGGGTCCAATAGCGATCGCCATTTAGTGACTCATGAGCAACAATTAATCCGAGTTTTGATTCAAAGATTCTAGTAACTACCTCAGATGGAAGTAATGAACTAAATCTTTGTACAGATTTATAATTTTCTTTCGTTATTCCTTTTAATGATGGAAGTATCTCTTCTCCAAGTAGGATTTTTTGAGCTTTGCCGTCAAAATTATTTAGGAAGATATTTGCTTTTTCAATTTTAGCTTCCTCTATGGCAAGTTCAGTGACCTCAGTATATGGTTGAATAGCTGGTTTAACTAAATCGGTCAGCATTATGAATGCATAACTATCCTCGCCCTCAAAAATTTCGATTTTGTTAGGAATAATATCTATATCAAATAGTTCAGAAACGGAGATATCAGAAAAATTATTTATTTGAATATCATCAATTGTTTGTAGGCCTGTAATTTCAAGATTTGATTCCACTAAATCATTCAGCTCATACAAAGTAACGCCTTCAAGCACCAATGATTCAAGTTCCAAAAAATCGTCTTGCATTAATGCGAGAGCTTCAGCATCGATCAATTCATTTATTAGCTCCTCTTCAACTTCTGATTTAGGCTTTATTTCTGCCTGCAAAACTTCAGTAAGTTTTAAAATATGAAAGGTATCCTCAAGTTCTATAATTTCGCTTATGTCATTTACATCCATTTGTTTTATTGCATCTTCAAACTCTACTGGAAAAGCGTCCCCAGATGAAAAGCCTAAATCTCCCAATTCATCTTTTGAAGCAAGGTCCTCACTAGAGTTAGAGACCATTTCTTCAAAAGAAATTTGTCCAGAGAAAATCAGTTCGTAATCCTCCAATATTTTTAATCTAGCAGCTGCTACATCCTCATAATTTGATTTTTCAATCATGTGATGTGAGATTCTATTTTGAGTTTGCTGATCAATATTGCCAAGATAATCCGCATAAGCTTCCTCAATGTAATTTTCAGGAATAACAACTTGATCTTTGTATTTTTCAAAAGATAAAACAATATAAGAAAAATCTCTCTTTTCCTGAGACAAAAATAAAAAGGGATTATTATTATAAAATTCTTCAGCCTCTTCTGAAGTAATATCTTGAGAGTTAACAAAAGCTTTTTTATCAATTTTTAGAAAATTAATGTCTCTTGAAGTTTCCAGGATTTCTGCAAGTGATTCGATGTCACTTTGAATAGGGAAAGCTATTGAACTCATAGCACCTATCATTCTGTCGAGTGCAATGCTTTCTTGAACAAGAACAAAGTATTCATCTGGCGTCCAACCATTCGCTCGAATTGTTGACTCAAAAATGTTTTGGTCAAATCCTGCATCGCCTTGAAAGATTTCTAAATTTATTATTTCTTTTTTTGCATCCTGCAAAGAAACGCTTAAACCAAGATTTTTGGCTTGAGCAATCATAATCTTTTGATTGATAATTTCATTTTTAATTAATTCAATGGATACACTCTCATCAAGGTCATCAAGGCTAAATTCTTCTCCATAAATAGATTGCAGCCTCTGTGAAACTTGACTTGTTGCTAGATTGACATCTGTTTGGGTTACAGGTTCACCATTAACTTTTCCATAACTTGTAAATGTTGTCCCAAAAGAAGTGGAACCAAAAAAAACAAATGGGATTGCAAGCAATATAGCTATAACAATCAGCCTTCTTCCAGACAAAAAATTTCTTAATAACTCCATCATTTCTAATTGTCCCTTTTTTAAAACGTATCAATCATACATAAAAAAAGGGCGCATATGCACCCTTTTTTAAAATACTAAAATAGTCTAGGAATTAATTATGAATACTTAACTTTATCTTTTAATCCCTTGCCAGCTTTGAAACCTGGAACTTTTGATGCTGCAATATGCATTGAAGCACCTGTTTGGGGATTTCTTCCTTCTCTAGCAGCTCTGTGTCTGACAGAAAAAGTTCCAAAACCCACAAGTGAAACTGTGTCTCCTTTCCCTAATGCATCACCGATTGAATCTAATACCGCATCTACAGCTCTTCCAGCTGAAGCTTTGGTGACGTCTGCTGATGAAGCAACTGCATCTACTAAATCTGATTTATTCATTGATTTTCTCCTCTGGTTAATTGAATACCTAGATCTATGAAAAGCTATCACAAGGTAAATGTCAAGCTTTAAATGCTATATTAATGGGGCTTTCTAGTGCCTGATCTTGGACTGCTTGATTTTGGTTTACTCATATTTTTTGAAACTGCTCCCCTTTTGCTAGGTTTTGGTTCAGCACTAAGTGCCAGGGATATGGCATCATCAACCCATCGAACAGGATGGATTTCAAGAGCATGAGTTATTTGAGAGGGTATCTCTCTTAAATCCGCAGCATTATCTTGGGGAATTATAACTCTTTTAATTCCGCCTCGTTTTGCAGCAAGAAGCTTCTCCTTCAAACCGCCAATTTTAGTAACTTGGCCATGTAATGTAATTTCTCCAGTCATTGCCGTATCAGATCTTACTGGAATACCAGTAAAGACTGAGATAAGTGCTGTACACATGCCCACACCTGCACTTGGACCATCTTTTGGAGTTGCGCCATCAGGAACATGAATATGGACATCATATTTTTCGTAGAAGTTGCTAGGTATGCCTAATTTTTTAGATCTAGATCTGACCACAGTCAAAGCAGCCTGAATAGATTCTTGCATAACATCTCCAAGAGACCCAGTTTTAATGACTTGCCCTTTTCCTGGAACATATGAAGATTCAATAGTAAGTAGCTCGCCTCCTACCTCTGTCCAAGCAAGTCCAGCAACTTTTCCTACAATATCCTCAACATCAGCTTCACCAAATTTGAATTTAGGAACGCCACAATATTTCTCAAGATTCTTTGGAGTAATATTAATGGTAGATTTAGCTTTTTTAGAATCTGATAAAACTCTTTCTTTAACAGATTTTCTAAATATTTTTGCGATTTGTCTTTCTAAACCTCTTACACCAGCTTCTCTTGTGTAATAACGAACAATATCTAATACTGATTTATCAGTTAACTTTACTTCGGTATTATCCAGTCCATTTCTTTCTAATTGCTTGGGAATAAGATATTGCTTTGCAATGTTTAATTTCTCATCTTCAATATAACCAGGAAGTCTAATGATTTCCATTCTATCCAATAACGGACTTGGAATATTTAAACTATTTGCAGTACAAACAAACATTATTTCTGATAAGTCAAAATCAACCTCTAAGTAATGATCAGAAAATGTGTTATTTTGCTCTGGGTCAAGAACTTCAAGAAGAGCTGACGCAGGATCACCTCTGTGATCCATTCCCATTTTATCGATTTCATCTAACAAAAATAAGGGATTTTTTACCTCTACTTTAGATAGTTTTTGAATGATTTTACCCGGCATAGATCCTATATAAGTTCTTCTATGACCTCTGATTTCGGCTTCATCCCTTACTCCACCTAGCGACATCCTGGCAAATTTCCTGTTAGTGGCTCTTGCTATGGATTTACCCAAGGAAGTTTTGCCTACTCCTGGAGGTCCAACCAAGCATAAAACGGGTGCTTTTAGCTTTTTAACTCTTTGCTGAACAGCAAGATATTCAAGTATTCTCTCTTTGACTTCATCTAAACCAAAGTGATCTTCATTTAATATCTCAGTAGCTGATTTTAGATCAGATTTTACTTTACTCTTTTTCTTCCATGGAATTGAAGTAAGCCAATCCAAATAGGAGCGAACCACAGAAGCCTCAGCAGACATTGGTGACATCTGCTTGAATTTAGCAAACTCATTGTTAGCTTTTTTAAGAGCCTCTTTAGACATTCCAGCCTTAGCAATATCATCCTCTAGCTGAGATATTTCATCTCCCTCTTCGCTGATATCTCCTAATTCTTTTTGAGCAGCTTTAATTTGTTCATTAAGATAATACTCTCGTTGAGACTTTTCCATCTGGCCTTTAACTCTATTTCGAATTCTCTTATCAACATCCATAACATCTAACTG
>MDTA01172231.1_pt1 | contig 10062 bp, 9 predicted proteins | sample 811151 | NCBI WGS metagenome assembly MDTA01 (sample SAMN05326648, study PRJNA326480) | marine metagenome | isolation source: seawater | place: Indian Ocean: South | collected 2010 | reverse complement strand
TCTCGAGACGCTTTCATTAAAAAATTATACTATTTTTTTTGCGATTAGTAAGTGCGCGTTTTTAAGCATCGAAAGATGAGTAGTTTAAAGTGCACGCTTGGAAAGTATATATATCCTGTGGGTATCGTGGGTTCGAATCCCACTCTCTCCGCCAAGTGTGATAATATATAACGAATCACAGGAGGGAATTATGGAAACAATATTAATAGTTGTTGCTGCGATTGTTGTTTACAACATGCTCCAATAAGACGTTAATTAAGCAGCCTCGGCTGCGCTAGCTAGAGGCTGTTTATTCAAAAAATGTATTTATCAGCAAGATAAAAAACTAATCCAATGCTGATACCAAGCAAAATCCAGTGCATATTTAAATCCTCCTAATACTCGTAACTTTAAGATTAGCAGTTTTATATATTCTCTCAATTGTTTTTTTTGTATTCATGACCACAACTTTTCTCATAGGGCCATAAGCATGAATTAATTTTTTTTTAGATAAAGCAACTGCAACGTGGCCTTTCCAAAAAATCATATCATTTTTTTTTATATTTTTAAGTTTAATTATTTTCTTAAAATATTTTTCTTGATATTTTGAGTCTCTAGGACAATACTTATTATTATAATTAAAAAAAACCTGTATTAAAGCCGAGCAGTCTATACCTCTATAACTTTTACCACCCCACAAATAACTAGAGTTAACAAACATTTTTACTTTTTCAAATATATTTTTTTTTTTATAATTATTTCTTTTTAAATCTGTAGATTTTATCCAGTATTTATTAAATTTAGCAAATTTCCCCTCTTTTTTGATAATTTTTAATCTAGAACCAAAAGGAAGAAATCCCTCAATTTTTTTATTATTAGGCCCTTTATAGATTTTTGCCTTTAAAACTGAGACTTTAAAGTTTGGTTTAATAGCATCTGTTAGTTTTCTATTTTTTATGAATCCTATATAACCATCTTTTATAATTTTAATTTTACACCATTTGCCATATCTTTTTAAAACTTTAAAATTGTCACCATAAAGTAATTGTGTATCCAAAGGAGATCTATCAATCTTTTTTCTATAAAGATTTAAAATAGGCAAGTTATTACAAAAATTATTTTTCACTTAACTTTATATCTTTTTTAATTATATAAAGAAAAATCAAAGAAGGTATTACCATCACTGCTGTAATTATAAAAAAAACTCCCCAATCACCATTTAACCAATCAACCATAGCTCCAGAAGATGCTGCAAGTGTTGTTCTACCAGCTGTGCCAATTGATGCTAATAGTGCATATTGTGTTGCTGTATATGTTCTATCAACTAACATAGAAATAAAAGCTACAAAAGCAACTGTTGCAAAAGCTGCTGCCATATCATCAAAAATTACAGCTATAGCAAATAACCACTCAGATTTTCCAGACCAAGCAAGTAAAGAAAATAATAGATTTGTAGATGCCATTAATATTCCTGATACGAACATAGCCTTTATCACACCTGATCTAATTGCAAAAAGACCACCTAAAAGAGTGAAAACCACCGTAGTGATCCAGCCTAAACCTTTAGAATAAATTGCTATATCAGATTTGGAAAAGCCTATCTCCTTATAAAAAACTATAGACATTCTTCCAAGAAAAGCTTCACCAATCTTGAAAAGAAATACAAAGCTTAAAATTCCCAAAGCAATCTTGAAACCATTTTTTTTAAAAAAACTAATAATAGGGCCCGCAATTGTTCCACTCAACCAAGCAGCAGAGTTTGTTATAAAGTTTGAAGAGCCCAGTTTATTTTTTATCATTTGATCAGTTTTTTTTTGTGCATCTTGTCTTTCGGTAGGCTGAGGTTCATGAACAAACATCAAAGCAATGTTACAGGCAACTATTACAATGCCTAAAATTAAAAAGGTAAGCTGCCAGTAATTTTCAAATCCAGCTTTCTCTAAATATTCAGCAGAATTAAGTGAAATTACGCCCCCAAGTTTATATCCAGTCCACCATCCAACGACAGCCATTGCTGCTCCAGCCTGCATCGATTTTCCTTCATCTTTACCGATTTGCTCAATTCTTAATGCATCAACTGTTATATCCTGGGTCGCAGATGCAATTGCAATTATCAAACCAACTGTAATTACTAAAGCTAGGTTTGCTGTGGGTTCAACTAGGTTCCAGCCGATTAAACTTAGCAAAATAATAAATTGCATTATAATGATCCAACCACGACGATGGCCAACCTTTTCGGTCAACCATGGAATTCGAATTCTATCAATTAATGGTGCCCACAAATAATTGAATGCGTAAACTGCAAATATCAATCCAGCCCAACCTATTGTGCTACGACTTAAACCTTCTTCTTTCAACCACAGACTTAAACTACTGCCAATAAGAACCCATGGAAATCCGCTTATTATACCTAGTAACAAAATTCTCAACATTCTTACATCCAGGTATATTTTCAATGAATCTTTAAAAGTTTGTTTCTGATATATTTCCATTATTCTATTTACTATAAACTATTTTATGATCTCCAGAAAGACGGTAAAAACAAAACTAACACAGCAAAAATCTCTAACCTACCTAACAACATTGAGAATGAAAGTATCCATTTTGATATACTGGAAACTCCACCAAAGTTCCCATTCGGTCCAATCATTTCACCTAATCCAGGACCGACATTCGATATAGAAGTAGCCGCACCAGAAATTGCAGATAAAAAATCAAGACCAGTTATAGTTAGCAATATTGATATCAATAAAAAAATGAACAAATATGAGAATATAAAAATTATCACAGAGTTTATAAATCCATCTTCGACTTTTTGATTATTATAATTAATTATAAAAATACTATTTGGAGAGATTAATTTCTTAATTTGGTTTTTAATAAAAATAAGTAATATTTGTAATCTAAAAATTTTTATTCCACATGTAGTCGATCCTGCACAACCTCCGATAAACATTAGAAATAGAAAAAAAATTAATGGAAACTCACCCCATAGGCCGAAATCATCATTCACATATCCTGTACCGGATAAAATAGAAACAACATTAAATGATGAAATTCTTAAATTTTCTAGAATTGTATATTCACTATTGTTAGCAAATAAATAAACAAACATAATAAAAATTGAAAACAAAAGTAAAAAAACAAATCCTTTTATTTGTACATCCTCTAAGAAAATTTTCCTATTTCCTTTAACAAATTTTAAATAAGATAAAAACGGTATACTACCCAAAATTATAAATATAGTTGAAGTAAATTCAATTGAGGGACTTTTAAAATATCCTATTGACTCGTTATGTGTCGAAAAACCCCCTGTTGCCAAAGTTGTTAAAGAGTGCGCAACGCTATCAAATATATTCATGCCTTGAAACCAATATAAAAAACCACAAGCTAATGTTAGTGTTGAATAAATTGTTATAATGGCAAATGCTACCTCAATTGTTTTTGGTAGTAATTTTTCAGCTCCAGATGCATCAGTTTTAAATACTTGCATACCCCCAACTTTTAAAAGAGGCATCACAGTTGTGGCCATTACAATTATTCCAATTCCACCAAGCCATTGCATAATAGCCCGCCATAATAAAATACTTTTTGGTGAATTATCTAAATCAGAAATTACAGTTGACCCTGTAGTTGTAATTCCCGACATGCTCTCAAAAAATGCATCACTAAAAGATAGGTTTATATTTGACAGTATGAAGGGCAAGCTTCCGAATAAGGCTATACTTAACCATGCAAGGGTAGAGAATAAAAATGCCTGTTGTAGACTTAACTGATTTTCTCTTTTTAAAGTTGATAATATAATTAGAATTCCAATAAAAATTGTAATTATAGATGCTGAAAGAAAGCTATTACTATTCTCTGCATAAAGTAATTGAATCGTGTAAGGCACAAGCATAAAGACGCCTAAAATCACCAATAAGATACCTACAATAAAAAAAACAGTTTTATTTGATGCCATAAAATTTGAGACAATATTTAAAAAGCGGCAAAATTCAACTAATTCTGCATAATAATAACTGTATTTTATTGGGAAAATTTTATAAACCTTAAATTATGCTGACTTCTGAATTGATTCAATCTACCTCATCTTGGCCTTTTGTCGAGATTCGCAAATTACTTAAAGACAGAAAAGAAATAATCAAAAAAAAAAAATAAGATAATCTTTCAAACGGGTTATGGCCCAAGCGGTTTGCCTCATATTGGGACTTTTGGAGAGGTTTCAAGAACATCAATGATGATCAATGCACTCAATAATGTTATGAAAATTGACTCTGAATTAATAACATTTTCTGATGATATGGATGGCCTTAGAAAAGTTCCAGAAAATATTCCAAATGATAAAATTTTACATGAAAATCTTGGAAAACCCTTAACTAGGATTCCTGATCCATTTAAAAAATTTAGTAGTTTCGGAGAACATAACAATAAAATGCTTATCCAATTTTTAAATAAATTTAATTTTAAATTCAATTTTATAAGCTCATCTGAAAGTTATAAAAAAGGAAACTTCAATGAAACAATTATAAGAGTTTTAGAAAAATATGAAGATATAATGAATTTAGTTTTGCCAACCCTAAGAAGTGAAAGAAAAAAAACTTATAGTCCATTTTTACCAATATGCCCAGAAACAGGCAAGGTTCTAGAAATTCCAATAATTGAAATTAATACAAAAAATAATTCAATTATTTTTGACAATAATGGAAAAAAGTTAGAGGCAAGCATATTAAATGGACACTGTAAGTTACAATGGAAAGTTGATTGGGCAATGAGATGGTTTGCTTTCGATGTTGATTTTGAAATGTATGGCAAAGATCTTATTGAGAGCGCAATAATTTCAAGTAAGATTTGTGAAAAACTTGGAAAGAAACCACCTAATGGATTTGCGTATGAACTTTTTTTAGATGAAAAAGGAGAAAAAATATCAAAGTCGAAAGGAAATGGAATAACAATCGAGCAATGGTTAAGATACGCTTCTCCGGAAAGTTTATCATTATATATGTATCAAAATCCAAAAAGAGCCAAAAAGCTTTATTCAGATGTTGTACCAAAAGCAGTTGATGAATATCTAACAAACATTGAAAAGTTTTCTGATCAAACTTCTAAAGATCAAATTTTAAATCCGGTTTGGCACATTCATAACGGTTCCCCCCCAGCTGAAAAAACTGTAATGCCCTTTTCTATGCTTTTAAATATTGTAGGTTCAAGTAATGCGAAAACCAAAGATGTATTGTGGAGGTTTATTAAAAAGTTTCATAAGAATATAGATCCAAAAAATCATAAAATATTAGATGGTTTGACCGAGTATGCTATTAATTATTTTAATGACAAAGTAGAACCAAAAAAAAAAATTTAAAACCCCCAATAAAGAAGAAAGAGAGTCTCTGCTTAACTTAATAAATACATTGAAAGAGATTCCACAAAATACCCCTGCAGAAGAAATTCAGACAAAAATTTATGAAGTCGGTAAAAATAATGGATACACAAAAAACTTAAGAGACTGGTTTAAACTTATTTACGAAGTTGTATTTGGTGAGGTAGATGGGCCAAGAATGGGTTTTTTTATAAGTTTTTTTGGAGTAAAAGAGACAATAGATTTAATGGAAAAAAAGCTTAAAATAAAGATTTAATGTTTTCGATTGTAAGACCATTCATATTCAATTTAGATCCTGAAAAAGCTCATGATTTAGCCATTAAGTCATTAAAATATAATTTTTTACCAGATAACTTATTTTCAGTTAAAGACGAGGAAATTTTAAATACTCGATTGTTGGGCAAGGATGTTAAAAATCCAATAGGACTTGCAGCTGGTTTTGATAAAAGTGCGGAAGTTTATAATTCTATATTCAAATTAGGATTTGGATTTGTTGAGGTAGGGACTATTACACCAAAACCACAATATGGAAACGAAAAACCAAGAATTTTTAGATTGGAAAGTGACAACGCTCTAATCAATCGATTAGGTTTTAATAATGAGGGTTCTGAAATTGTTAAAAAAAGGATTGAAGAAAATATACCTAATGGTCTTTTAGGAATAAATATAGGTCCAAACAAAAATTCAGTAAACATGACTAATGATTTTTTAGAGTGTGCAAAAATTTTTTTTCCATTAGGAGATTATGTTACAATTAATATATCATCTCCGAATACAAAAAATTTGAGAGATTTTCACAATACAGACTATTTAAAAGACTTACTTACTAAAATTAATATTTTAAGACAAAATAGTAATTTTAATAAATCTTTTTTACTAAAAATATCACCTGATATTGATACTTCGAAAATTGATGAAATAGTAAATATATGTTTAGATAATAAAATAGACGGTATAATTTTAACAAATACAACTGATAGAAATAGAGATAATCTTTTAGACAAAAATAAAAGCGAGGTTGGAGGATTGTCTGGAAAACCTTTAAGAGAGTTATCTACTGAACTTATAAAAAAATTTTATATCAAAGTAAAAAATAAAATTCCGATAATTGGCGTGGGAGGAGTAGATTCGGGTAAATCCGCTTTTGAAAAATTTGCAGCTGGAGCCTCAGCTGTTCAATTATATACTGGAATGATCTATAAGGGCCCAACCATCATCAAGCAGATCAAAAAAGAATTAATTATTATACTGAAACAAAAAGGCTTTAAAAATATTAAAGACGCGATCGGAACTGAATTAAATTAATTTATTTAAAAAAACTATATTTTTTTTTGTCAACATCGTACTTTATATAATGAACTAACTCTCTTGCATAAGAAAATGCAATCCCAACAAGAACAACAATTATTATTGAGAAAAATCCGTATGATATTGGATAATTTTGAGATAGTGATAAAATTATTTCTGACAGTCTATTATCAATTGCACCCGAATCATTTGTAATAAATAAACTTTTTCCCTTTTCTAGAACAAACCTTTCAATACCCATAATCATTCCGACACCTAATAAAAGAATTGCTAGTAAAGTTCTATACTCTGATGCATTAAGTCTTTCAGAGGATTTTAATCCGAGATGAACTCCAATAATTGATCCCGTTAGCAGGATACTTACCAAAACAAAGTCTATAGTTTGAAATTTAAATGCATGACCTATTACAACAAATGCTGTAATAAATATCGTAACAAACAATGATGTCCCAGGAACAAATTTTGTTGGAACTCCTATTATATAAATCATAGCTGGAACCATGAGGAAAGCTCCTCCAACGCCCATAATTGAAGCAAATATTCCTACTACAAAACCTAACATTATTGGAACTAAAGCACTTTCATAAAGCTTTGATTTATGAAATCTCATTCTGAATGGTAGTCCATGTATCCAGTAATGATCGTGCGCTTTTTTTCTGACAACAATTTTTTTCTTCAAGTCACTTAGTTCCTTCCAACCTCTTGCGAACATGATTGTTCCTATCATGACCAACATATAAATATATGCTAATGATATTATTACATTTATAGTTCCCTGTTCCCTAAAGTAGCTAAAAATAGTCATACCAACTATAGTACCTACAACACCTCCAGAAACTATTACCAAACCCATTTTGTAGTCTAGGGTTTTTTTAAACCAATGAGTTAGTGCCCCCGAAACTGATGTACCTAAAATATTATTTGCCTCGTTCGCTACCGCAAAGGCCGGAGGAATACCTAAAAATATTAATATAGGAGTCATAAGAAAGCCACCGCCTATACCAAATAACCCAGAAATGAAGCCAACACAAAAACTTAAAATTAATATCGTAATTATGCTAATTTGGACTTGCGCAACGGGAAGAAAAAAATCCATATTATTTACTATTATTTGGAATAAAGGTTGTCAATAGACATATAAATCCTTGATTATAATCAAGACAACACTTATACAGCTAATGGATATTTATGAGCAAGAAGTGCGAGCTTACAGGAAAAAAACCTATCAAGGGTCATAATGTTAGTCATGCTAACAACAAGACAAAAAGAAGATTTTTACCTTTAATCAAAAAAGTGAAATTCAAAAGTGAAACACTAAAAAAAACTATAAAGTTAAGTGTTTCAAATGCTGCTTTACGAACAGTAGATTTTAAAGGTGGTATAGACAAATTTTTAAAATCAGCCAAAACATTTAACCTTTCAAAAAAAGCAAAAAAATTAAAAACTCAAATTGTTTCGAAAAGTGCCTAAATACAATAATTTTTATATCAATCCACTTTTTTTGTTATCTTTTTTTATGGCACTTTTTGTTTTGACATCAAATTTCTTGGTACAATTCCCAGTTAAATATATTGGATTAGAAAATATTTTAACTTATGGCGCTTTTACTTATCCAGCTACATTTTTAATAACTGATCTTGCAAATAGAAGATATGGTAAGCACACAGCTAGAAAAGTAGTTTATGTTGGCTTTGCATTAGGGGTTTTTTTAACAGTTTTTTTTTCTACTAATTTTGATGATTTGATTTCAATAAGGATTGCCATTGCATCTGGAGCAGCCTTCTTGACCGCTCAGCTTATTGATGTGCAAATATTTCATAAACTAAGAAAAAAAATTTGGTTTGTTGCACCTTTTACATCCTCATTAATAGGATCTACTGTTGATACTTTTCTATTTTTTTCTATAGCCTTTTATGGAACAGATTTAAACTGGATTACACTATCTGTCGGTGATCTTACCGTGAAAATTTTCATGTCAGTAATTCTTCTAATTCCTTTCAGAATGTTAATGTCTAAACTCAAGGATATTTCGAATTACAAAACTAGAAAATATTTAGTGTAGTTTAGTGTAGAGATTTTTTTTCCGAAAATAGATCTGTAAGCTGATTTATCATTGCATCGCCTAAGTCTTGCACATCTGTAATTTTAACTGCTCTCTTATAGTATCTGGTAACATCGTGACCTATACCTATTGCTAAAATTTCAATAGGCGATAACTGCTCAATAGAATTTACAGTTTTTTTTAAATCATTTTCTAGATAATCACTCATATTAGTTGATAAAGTCGAGTCATCTACTGGTGCACCATCAGATATCACCATTAAAATTTTTCTTTCCTCTTTTCTTTTTTTCATTTTATTAAAAGCCCATCGTAAAGCTTCACCATCAATATTTTCTTTAAGCAAGCCCTCCTTCAACATTAAACCCATATTATTTTTTGCTTGTCTCCAAGGTATGTCAGCTGATTTATAAATTATATGTCTTAAGTCATTTAATCTTCCAGGAAATTTTGGTTTATTATTAACTGACCATTTTTCTCTACTAGAACCACCTTTCCAGTGCTTAGTAGTGAAACCTAAAACTTCAACTTTTACCGAACATCTTTCCAGTGTCCTCGATAAAATATCAGCGCAAATTGCAGCTACAGAAATAGGTTTACCTCTCATAGATCCAGAATTATCAATCAATATTGTTACTATCGTGTCTTTAAAGTCTGTTTCTTTTTCCTTTTTAAATGAAAGTGAATTGTATGGATCAATAATTATTCTTGTTAATTTTGACGTATCCAAAATACCTTCTTCCAAATCGAATTCCCAAGAACGATTTTGTTTAGCCAATAGTTTTCTTTGAAGTTTATTTGCTAGCTTTGAGATAAAAGCTTTTAATTGCAAAAGCTGTTGATCTAAAGAATTTCTCAGTCTTAAAAGCTCTTCTTCATTTTCTATATCTTCGGCTTTTATTACTTCATCATATTCATCAGTATAAATTTTATATTTGTGTTTATTATTTGTGGCTAAAGTCTTTATTTTTTTGTTAGTTGTACCATCAATATTATCTATTTCCTCAATCATTTCATCTTCTGAGCTTTTTTTTGATATTTCCTCTACATTTGATATGTCAAAATCAAGATTTTGGTTTTCTTCTTTTTTACTTTCGTTTTTTTCACTACTTTCGTCCTGCCCTTGATTCTGCAAGGGCTCTTTATCTTTATTTTTGCTATCTGTATCCTCATAAATTTCATGATCCTCAATGTCTAAACTTGAAATAATTTCAGACATTATTTTGTTAAATTCTTCTTGGTTTTTAATGTTATTTTTTAAAAATACTAGTTTGCTTTTAATATTTTTATCTAAATTTTTCTTAAATTTCTTTATTTTATTATCAGAGTTTTTGAAAACTTT
>MDTA01226502.1_pt1 | contig 10063 bp, 8 predicted proteins | sample 811151 | NCBI WGS metagenome assembly MDTA01 (sample SAMN05326648, study PRJNA326480) | marine metagenome | isolation source: seawater | place: Indian Ocean: South | collected 2010 | reverse complement strand
TTTTTCAACTGGCGATATGTTTTATTCGCGGTGTGTATAAAGATAGCCACTTATATTGGAAATTAGGGTCTTTTAAACTAACATTTCAATAAAAAGAGTTAGAAATCCACCTAAATCGAAGCTCAAGACTAGAAAACGTTAGTCTATCCGAATACTATACATAAATAAATGCCAATATCGAGAATATTAACACCTAAAGACATCGGAGAGACACTCAAGCTTATAAGCAATGGGGGGCTTATATTGAGTGGCGGTCAAGCGTTAGTGCCTGAAATACGCCAAGGTAATTACCGCAAAAAAATTACCGACTTGATCGATATATCAAACTTAACTGAAATCAACTCGAAAACCAGCCTGAAAAACAACATCTTATCAATCGGAGCGGGGATAACAATCAGGGAGCTTATTGAAGACCAAAATGTACAGGGTAATGCAAAATTTCTCATAGAAGCTGCCCATAGTTTAGGAGACTGCCAAGTAAGGAACTCAGCGACTCTCGGTGGAAATTTATGCTGGGGAGAGCCCAGAGCCAACCTTCTTATTGCTCTAATTGCCGCGTCAACCACAGTTGAGTTGGTTGATAAATCGATGAAAATCAAAAAAATCTCACTGAAAACCTTGTATGAACAAAAAATATCTCGAGGCATTAAAGATTTCGTGCTTTTATCGGCAGAAGTTAATTTAAACGATATTACAACCAGCTCATATCAGGAATTTTCAAGACAGAAAAATGATCTGGCACTTGTAAATTTGGCGCTCATTGAGAAAGGTGATCTTATAAGCGGTTGCATCGGAGGATTGTTTAACTATCCTTTTGAATTTAAAAAAGTAGAAAAAAGTGGAATGAAAACCACTATAATGAATCTTGTAAAAACAACCAAAATAACTAAAATGACAAATCAGTTTGCCGATTTCGATCATAGATTAAATATTCTTGAGAGCATTTTGAGTAACACAATCAGAGCGGATTAACTATATTGAAAAACAAAACAGAAGAAACTATTTCGTTCACCTTAAATGGTAAAAAAATAGAAAAAACTTTTCCAGCGGGAGCTTACTTATGCGACACTTTGAAAGAGCTAGGCGACAAAAGTGTACGAATAGGTTGCGAAGAAGGTGCATGTGGTGCTTGCACGGTTGAGATAGATGGTTTGTTGACAAAATCGTGTCTGAAACTCACTAACACATGTAGTCAATCAGAAATTACAACCATTGCAGGGCTTGAATCTGATCCTCTTACATCAAAGCTAAAATCTTCATTCACAAATTGTCATGCCCTTCAATGTGGTTACTGTACTGCTGGGATGATTATGAGCGCTCGTAATGTGTTAAAAAAACACGGAGATAAAGTTACAGAGCCCTCGATTAAAGACGGTTTAGTTGGAAATATTTGTAGATGTACTGGCTACAAAAATATTATTCACGCGGTTATGCATGCGGCAGGCAAAGCTAAATCATTGGTTGAACTCGAAAATCAAGAAACCAACATAAAAGGTAAAATAGGGGAAGCTGTAACTAGAATTGAAGATGGCCGACTGATGAGTGGGCGGGGAAAATTTACCGACAATTTTTTCAAAAATGATGATCTTTTTGCATATATTCTTCGTTCGGATAGGGCTCACGCCACCATTGTTGAAATAGATACACAAGAGGCGAAACAGCAACCAGATATTGAGTTAATATTAACCGGGCGAGAAGCTCAGGACTACTGGGAACCCATCTCACCTACCATGGACTTACTCGACCTAAAACTTCCAAAAAGGTATCCATTAGCCACCGATAAAGTGGTTTTTATCGGAGAGCCTGTTGTTTTAATCATAGCGAAGAGTTTAGACGCAGCTCACCTTGCAGGTGAAAAAGTAAAAATTAAATATTTGGATCTGCCTGTCAATACGAAAGCGTGTGATTCACTTAAAGCAAAAGAAGACGGAATACTTTATGACACATGGGACAATAACGTACAAGTAGATTTTAACTTCGAAAATGGCAAGCTTGAAAACATTTTCAGCTCTGCCGACCTGATTGTAGAGGAAACAATAGATTCTCACCGATTTGGCGCTATGCCAATGGAAACAAGAGCTGTAAGAGCTGAATATGATAGCTTTGAAAAAAGTCTGGTTATCCACGCTTCAACGCAAGTACCGCATCAATTCAGGATTTACCTGTCGAGAGTTTTTGGCCTTAGAGAGAACTCAATACAAATAATAGCTGGGGATGTTGGTGGTGGATTTGGCAGCAAACTTTCTATGGACACGGAATACTTGCCCATACTTGGAAGCATTATTCTGGATAAACCCGTCAGATGGCATGAGTCAAGATCAGAATGGATTCAAGCAGGATTTGGAGCGCGAGACTATACCGCAAAAGTTAAAGGTGCTTTTGACAAAAGCGGACAATTGAAAGCTCTAGAAACCGATATAATTGCTGACATGGGATGCGATGGAGCAGAGAGAGCTTGCGGATTAGGAATGCCTTTGAACGGCGGTACTTTTGCATTAGGACCTTATGTATGTGAAAACTATAAAACAAGGGTAAGATGCGTTGTAACCAATAAAGCGCCCTATAATGCCTATCGCGGATTTGGCAAGGACCTAGCTAATATGCTGATAGAAAGAACATTAGATTTAGCCGCAGATAGACTCGAAATGGATCAAATCTTAATTAGAAAGAAAAATCTTCTTAAGTCTTACCCACACCAAATAGTAACAGGGCCAATCCTAGAAAATGGAACTCAACGAGAATGCTTAGAAAAACTTGAAAAAATTATGGATGTATCGACACTCCGAGAAAAACAATCACAAGCGTTAGCGAATAATCGATTTTTAGGTATCAGTCTTATTCCCTATATTGAACCGGCTGGAGCAACCTTCCCAAGCTCCGCTTTTCAAAATTATGAATCGGTTAACGTTCGTTTAGCCGCTGATGGTTCCGTACGAGTACAGACAGGTATTCAAAGCATTGGACAAGGGATAGAGACGGTCTATGCCCAAGTAACAGCCGAATACTTAGGATGCAGCGTCGAAGACGTGGGAGTTAGTTGGGGCGATACCAATGTTACACCCTGGGGTTCAGGAACCTTTTCATCGCGAGGAGCAATGTTTGCCGTAGGTGCTATAATAAAAGCTGCAAAAAAAATAAAAAAACGAATAGAAATAGCCTCAGCTATTCTTTTGGAATGCGACGAAGGAGCCCTTTTATTTGACAATGGGAAAATTATAAATAAAATCACAAATCAGTCCATCACTTTTAAAGAATTAGCATACGCGGTCTATGTCAATCCAGGGGCAGAAATTATCCTAGATCAAGCTGATGAGCCATCCCTTGAAGCAATGGGAACCTACAGACATCCTCAGGTAAATTGGAAAGCAGATGAGCTCGGAAGAGCTCAGTTTTACCCTGCTCATTCAAATGGCGCGGAAGGAGCATTAGTAGAGGTTGAACCAAGTACAGGAAAAGTTGAGGTATTAAAAATTTGGATAGTGGCAGATCATGGGAAAATTCTGAACCCACTTTTACTAAAAGGACAAATCACTGGAGGTATCATGCAACAACTTGGTGGCACCCTTTACGAAAAACTTGATTATGATTCAGAAGGCAGGCCGTTACAAAAAACTCTCAAGGAATATGGAATTCCAAACATTTGGTCAACCCCTGAAATCGAAATACATCATCTTGAAACCAAATCACCGTCAACGGAGGTGGGAGCAAAAGGAGGGGGCGAAGATGGATGTATAGCTACCAGTACGGCCATAATGGGGGCCGTTGAGGATGCGCTTAGACCGATAGGCGTTAAAATAACATCTAGTGATCTCAGCCCAAAAAATTTAAGACAGATTATCGAAAATTGTAAAAGCTGAATTCTAAAGGAGAGGTAAAATGGCAAACAAAAATTTTATTGATATCTCAATGCACCTAGAAAACGACGTTATAAGTGACCCTCCAGGGTATAGGCCTAAAATAGATTATTTAAATCATAACGATTCTGCTGAAGATGTAGTAAAATTTTTCCCCGGTCTCGAGAAAGAGGATCTACCTGAAGGGGAAGGTTGGGCTCTAGAATGGATTCATCTAATGACCCATAATGGAACTCATTTAGATGCGCCTTATCACTTTCATTCAACAATGAATAAAGGAGAGCGCGCGATCACGATTGATGAGGTGCCTCTTGAGTGGTGTTTCCAGCCAGGCATAAAGCTTGACTTTACCGAATTTGAAGATGGCTATGTTGTGACTCCAGACGATGTAAAAAGAGAATTAGAAAGAATAGAACATGATTTAAAAGAGCTAGAAATTGTATTAGTCAACACCAAAGCCGGTAAACGTTATGGTTATGACGATTATGTTGCTAGTGGTTGTGGCATGGGTAGAGAGGCAACTCTTTACCTGCTAGAAAGGGGCGTGAGATTAACTGGAACAGACGGATGGTCATGGGATGCTCCATTTGTCCATACAAAAGAACGATTCGAGGAAACAGGGGACAACTCCCTTATATGGGAGGGTCACAAAGCAGGTAAAGAGATTGGGTACTGTCACCTTGAAAAACTGCATAATTTAGAAGTGTTACCTAGTAAAGGTTTCACGGTAAGTTGCTTTCCCGTGAAAATAAGAGGAGCTTCTGCTGGCTGGACTCGGGCAGTCGCAATAATCAATTCTTAATTTGTGGGTAAATCATATCATTGTATAACCCCCATCCACTGACCATGATTGACCAGTGACGGCAGCCGCGTGATCTCCTGCCAAATAAAAGGCCAAGGAAGCTACTTCCTCAGGCATTATCAGTCTACCCAAAGGATTACTGTTTTTGAGCCCCTCAAGTAAGTTTTCGACGCTATCCTCTTTGATGGTTGCATGGTCAGCTAAAAGCCTTGATCCCATCTCAGTTTCTACTATCCAAGGGCAGATAGCGTTGACATTTATTTTATAGCTGGCGAGCTCTAAAGCCATACACCTCGTGAGTCCTACCACAGCATGCTTAGAGGCATTGTAGGCAGACTGGTTTTTTGAACCCCATTTGCCTGCAGTCGAGGCTATATTAACAATACACCCCGATTTATTCTTTAACATATTGCCAGCTACTAATTTTGAAATAAGAAACACACTATAAAGATTGGTTTCAATGACTCGTTTGAAGTCCTGTAATTCATAATCCATGAACGATTTAGTTTCATGAATACCTGCGTTATTAATCAAGACGTCAATTGTAGTAACGTTTGTGATTTGATCAATCATAGATTTAATATCGTTTTGGTTTGTAACATCACATACGAAATAGTTAGAAGGTACATCACTATATTCAGCTAATTGCGTGTTTGCATTTTTTAAAGCTTTTTCGTCTCGACCTGAAATAACTATATTAAATCCTTCAGTCGCGAATTTTTTTGCAATTGCAAATCCAATCCCTTTGTTTCCCCCGGTGATTAAAACCGTCTTGCGATCTGGGTTAACTGGTATCATAATGCCCTCCTTAATGACATGATTTACCGTAAAATTTAAGTTTATAATAGTTGTAAGGAAGCGGAGTGAAAAAACCAGCAAGCAGTACATAGGGCAAAACCTTCCAATTCAATTCGGCGCCACCAACTAGTATAAAATCAGTACTATTCATTGCAACTTCCATAGCTACCATAGACAAAAGTGACATTTTGATTGCTAATTGAATAGCGTCTTTAAACGTCATTTGAAACGAAAGTATTACCGTTTCAAGTAATATCGATGTTAGCAAGCCGTTAATTACAGCCAAACCCATAATTAAAAGGGTTGGCCAATAAATATTGTTTAGCTGAAAAAATAGAATCGTGCCCAAGTCACCAATAGAACACCCAACCAAACAAAATAAAGTATTTTTCGAAGCGATGCTCCACAGTCGCAGATCGAACCAAAATTTACATGTTCGAATTACAGAATAGTTCATAGACCAATATTCAAGGAACTAGCCAACTTTTTACTGGTTGTTCAGTACGGTAATCAAAAAGTGCTCTCCTGTTTCCTTTATAGCACAAATAGAGCCACTCCAACTGTAACACCTTAGCTGATAGAATTATAAAGTTAGATTCACCATCAACATCGAAGTCTACATTAATTGGATCTTTCAACTCGGCTCCTGGAGGTTTAGAAACAGCGTAACATTCTTTACTCATGCTTTTCATTTTAGACCAACGATCCTCAAGAATAACAAGGTCATCGATTATCCGGAATTCGGCATCGATTCTAACTTGCACTTTGGTTACCATATCATAGACTAAGACTGCTCCTGATTTATTCGCAGCAAATTCATTAATCTTATTACTGCGTTTATCAGTATGAAATTGTAACTCTAATGCGGATTTATTCACTGCTCGCAAAACCATTGTTCTCGGGTTAACATTGCCCGTTTCAGTTTTTGAAACAACTACAGGAGTATGAAAGTAAGATTTCCTGTCTTTAATTCCAGCTTCAAATAACCACCAAGCATTTTTCTCAGACTCATCAAGCGAATTATAAAAAGTGGGATCTGTATTTTTTGATTTTTCACTCATAGTTTTCAACTTTTTGGCTTTTATACTTTCAATAATGGTATCATCAAATTAATCATGAATTTTGCGAGACAGAGTAATAGATGAAATTATCCTCTTACATCCTACCTTTTATAGTCGTTTTTTCTATGTTGACCCACTCAGTAAGTGCTTCTGTCAATTATACAGAAATCTACGGCTGGGTTAAAAATGAACCGAAATCTGATGCGCCAACGGCTGGAACTATACTGACAAATGGCGATACGGAAGTTTTAAACAAGTGGATTCCTCCCGGAATGATAGAGGAATTCAAATTTCCAGAACTAAAACTAGTTATCCAAGAAACGAAAGTAGAAAAGCCGCACTCGTCCTATATCTCGGCAACCAAAAAATGGGCTTACACGGCAAGTATTGATACAGACGGAAGTCTTATTAATTATACTGCGGGGCAACCTTTCTCCGATAAAGAGATAAAAAATGCAACGAACGACGTCGGTGGATTCATGATCGGATGGAACAACATACATCGCTGGCAACATTTTGGTTATCAAATTGACATTATCACTATGGCATATGTAAGTGGGTCAAATAACGATGGACCGCTGAATGAAGACGAAGGGCTATTAGGGGGTGGAAAATTAGATCGACTCCTAAGTCAGTCTTACCATCGAGTTTACTTAAATAAGCTTGCAATGCTCCCTCAAAATAATTACAAGGTTAATCTAAAAGATAGTAATACAAGATTCTATAAAGATTTTATGGAATTTTTAGAACCGAGAGATGTGAAAGGTACAAAATTTGTGGTTGAGCGCATGTTAGATCCTCACGCAGACGATCAAGTAAACACCTATTTACCAACAGAGCGACGGGTAAGACGGTTTTCAGCAAAAGAGAGAGCGGATAGTTTTATGGGATCAAATGTAACCTTAGACGACTTTGAGGGATTCTCTGGAAGAGTACTAGATTACACTTGGAGCTTTATCGGTTCTCGAAAGATACTAGCAGTCTCAAATATGGAGAAGGAATTGATTAATGTCTACGGTCCAAACAGCAGAGCCCTGCAACACAAATACCAGCTGAGAGATTGTTATGTTACTGAGGTAAAATCTGTTTGGGCAGGCCACCCTTATAAAAGAAGAATCTTATTCATCGACAAAGAAACATTTAACATCCCAGTTTCGCTCATTTTTGATCATGATGATAAGCTTTGGAAAGTTATGCAAACCGTTACTTCGAGCCCTTCGTCTACGACGGAGATCGAAAAATCGGTGCCTAGTTGGAGAGGACAAATAACTGTTGACCTTAAAGCAAATAACGCCACTGTTGTACGTGCTAAGACACCTACCCTTCACCCTGTGATGAAGCCAAAAGAAATAAAAAGAGTGTTTGCTGTTTCAACCCTAACGGAGGGAAGATAATTTATAAATCAACAAAGACGTGTCGAATTCATTCTTTTTTGCCTTTTCTAAATAGTCAGCAAAAATCTCTTTTTGAATAAATTTTTGCCTTGATAATATCCATAGATATCTTCGATCAGGGGAACCAATAAGAACTGAATTATATTCGTCGTCTATTGATAAAATCCAATAATCACCCCAGACAAAAGGAATCCAAGCTAACCATTTTGGCGCAAAAGATACTTTGAGCCTCGCAAAGTTACGGGGTTCCCCTGTAGCTCTTCCTATCCCGGCAGCTAATAGTCTCTCTCCACCGAGTGATAGACAAGAGTTAAGGATAGTAATTGAGTCGTCCGACAAAACCTCATATTCAGCCTGAGTGTCATCAACGCAATCTTTCTGGAAATAGTTAGGGATTAACGCTATCTGATGCCAAACTCCTAGATACTTTCCGATATTTAGATTCTCAACAGTTTCTATTTCAGGAAGAGACTGGCCATACACGGAGGAGAGGCAGCTGAAGAAAAAAAATAGAACTAGCTGGCGATATCTTAAAGAATTAATACCCTTGTGATTTCCACCATTTACTAGCAGCATCATTTACCTCTTGCGCTTTGAATCGCGCAACTTGTTCAGATGGAGCGAGAGGCTCATCGTAGAAAAACTGCGGAAGATCATCGTCTTCTACCTGAAAACCAGCCTCTTTATTGAACTGCGCCTCGAGTCTAAGTGTTTCTTGACCAAGCTTAAAAAAGAAATTAGATTCAAGCTCAGAACCTGTGGCTTTGTTAATTAGGTCGACTATCATTTCAACATTGGTATTAGTGACCGAGCGCCCAAACACACAGAGCCCTAGTGAATCTGCAGTCGCGCATACAACCTGCGTCTCAAGGCTAGTTGAAACCAATTCATCAACGTCTTTATCAATCGATTCGTATTTGGCGACATTGCCGGTGGTGTGATCAGCTCCTTGAGCCGTCAACATCATTGAAATACCCGTTACCTCTATCACTCTTGGGTCATAAGCACTGATACCCTGATTTTTTATAACAGGCACCCTATTTATTTTATAGTGTTTGCCAACAATTCCGGTACCCTGTGCCCAAAGTTTTCCACTTTCAGTTCCCTCTCGAATTTCTTGGAGGACCTGAGTCAAGAACTTCACATCGCCAAACTCGGCAAGGCCTGCATCTAATAGAACACCCATCATTGCTCCAGCTTCAATGGTGTCTATTCCAAGGTCATTAGCAAACCAATTTAATCTGGCAAGTTCGTCTGGATCTGATATACCACAATTTGTACCCATCAGCCCTAACGTTTCATATTCAACGGGGGAAGCAATCTCATTACCATCTTCGTCAGCATAGACATTGCTACATTCAATCCTACAACCAGGCATACACGCATGACTAGTCTCACCACCGCGTTGTAAGTTTTGATTACGAATAAATTGCCCACCCATCTTGAAGTTATCCTCGTCATCAGGCTGCTGGTGACCAGAGCTAAAATTATTTACCGGCAAACCACCCACATAATTAGTATAATCAGCCATCATCGCTGTGCCATAATCTTTAAGCGCCGTAATAGCTTCATCTGCCTGTAATAATTTTCCGTAGTCTTTGATACCCTTTAATAAGCCTTTTCTATCACTGAATTCTGGCATTCGATCCAAATCAACAACGATCGCTTTTACTCTCTTTGAGCCCATAACTGCCCCAACGCCACCTCTTGCAGCTAATCTTGTCGGTCTTTTGTCAGTGTCACTCATCGCAATACCAGCAAGCAGACCCCCATATTCTCCTACGGGGCCACAGATAGCCAAACTGACCTTATCCCCGAATTTTTCATGTAATAGTTTTGCGGCCTCAAAATTTCCTTTTCCCATCAAATCTTCAGCTCCGTGCCATTCTACTTTACTATCTTTCTTGATGTGAATAACGGTCCATTCCTCAGAAGAGCCGTTTAATGTGAAACCAGCTATACTCAGTTGGCCTAAAGCAAGACCAAAGGAACCACCAGCGTTAGACTCTTTTATTCCACCAGTCAGTGGGCTTTTACATCCAACACTTGTTCTATTAGCATTCGAAAAATTACTCCCAGCAAATGGGCCAGCAGAAAATATTAATGGATTATCTGGTCCGAGTGGGTCCGCTTTAGCCGCACCGGCCGCAACTA
>MDTA01024081.1_pt1 | contig 10063 bp, 13 predicted proteins | sample 811151 | NCBI WGS metagenome assembly MDTA01 (sample SAMN05326648, study PRJNA326480) | marine metagenome | isolation source: seawater | place: Indian Ocean: South | collected 2010 | reverse complement strand
TTCTAGGCAAATTGCTGAACTTGGAATTTATCCAGCAGTAGATCCACTCGATTCTACATCAAGAATTTTAGATCCAAGAATTGTTGGTGAAGAACATTATCGAGTAGCTAGACAGGTCCAAAAAATTTTACAAACTTATAAATCCCTCCAGGACATCATTGCCATTCTTGGTATGGATGAACTTTCTGAAGAAGACAAATTAACAGTAGCTAGAGCAAGAAAAATACAAAGATTTTTATCACAACCCTTTTTTGTAGCGGAAGTATTTACAGGAACTCCTGGAAAATTAGTTAATTTAGACTCGACAATTAAAGGCTTCGATTCAATTTGCAAAGGAGATTATGATCATTTACCTGAAGCAGCATTTTATATGGTTGGAACAATAGAAGAAGCTGTGGCTAAAGCAGAAAAAATGGCTAAAGAGGCAGCAGCCTAAATGGGCGATAAATTTAATATAGAAATAATTTCTCCGGAAAAAAAGCTTTTAACAGAAAAAGTAAATTCAGCAACTATACCTGCATTTGAAGGTGAAATGACGATTCTATCTAATCACATACCACTAATTACTTTTTTAAGACCTGGAATTATTAAAATTAATGGTAATAAAGAAATACAGTATTTTCTTGATGAAGGTACAGTAGAATTTTTAAATAATAACCTAACAATTTTGTCTTCTACAATTATAGAAATAAGTGCTCTTTCCAAAGAAAAATTATCCGATATGATAGAAGAAAGTAAAAAGCAACTTAATGATGAGAATTTGAATGATAAAACCCGTTATATTATTTCTCACAAAATAGATTGCTTATCTAGAATTAGTTTATAGAATCTCTAATTTTCGGCAAAAGTTCTTCATAAACTTTTTTCTTAAACTCTACAATTACACCAGGTAGACTTTCAATATCTAACCATTTCCATTCAATAAATTCATTATTACTTGTTTTTAGGTCGATCTCATTATCCTTACCAAGAAATTTTACTACAAACCATTTTTGTTTTTGACCCCTGTATTTACCTTTCCAAATTTTTCCTAAAAGATTTTCAGGTAATTCATATTCGGACCATCCATCTATTTCTTTTAATATTTTAATATTTTTTATTCCCGTTTCTTCTTCTAGTTCTCTTTTCATGGCTTCTACTAATTTTTCGCCCTCATTAACACCACCCTGGGGCATTTGCCATTTATCTACTGGATTGTCTTTTCTTTTACCTACAAAAACTCTATTTTTATTATTTAAAACTATAGCTCCTACACCCAGTCTCAGAGGAAGTGCTTTTTTTAAATTCATATTGTTAATAATTTAACAGCGTAATTTAATTGATTATCTGAAGAACTGTTAACCTTAAAATCTTTTCCTTCTTCTTCAACAAAAATATCAGGAGCAACCCCAACTTCTGAAATTGATTCACCAGATGGTAGATAATATTTAGAAACAGTTATTCTAATACCACCTCCATCACTCAAAGGTATTATTGATTGAACAGATCCTTTGCCATATGTATGCTCACCCAAAATAATCGCTCTTTTGTGGTCCTTTAAAGCTCCTGCAACTATTTCAGATGCCGATGCTGATCCACCATTTATCAGAACAATTAACGGTTTACCTTTTACCTTATCGCCTTTCCTTGCAAAAAATCTTCTATTCTCAATTAGTTTTCTTCCTTTTGTTGAAACAATTTCTCCATTATTTAAAAAGAAATCTGTTACGTTTATTGCCTGTGTTAATAATCCACCAGGATTGTTTCTAAGATCTAGAATATAACCAACAGGTTTATCTTTCATTTCGAATTTATTTATTTTTTCAACTAGTTGATTACTGCTATTATTATTAAAAGCTTTTAGTCTTATATAAGCAATGTTTTTTTCAATTATTTTGGCTTCCACAGATTGTACTTGAATTATTTCTCTCTTAATATTTTTTTCTAAAGCTTTTCTTTCACCTTTTCTTCTTATAGTTAGAATTATTTGCGAATCTATTGGTCCCCGCATAAGTTTAACGGCTTCCATTAATGTTTTTCCTTGGACTTGGATACCGTCTATTTTAATTATATAGTCTCCAGCTTTAATCCCAGCTTTATCAGCAGGAGTTCCGTCAATTGGCGAAATTACTTTTACTACTCCTGCTTCCATTCCAACTTCAATACCCAGACCACCAAACTCACCCTTTGTGTCAGTTTCCATGCTTTTGAAAATTTCAGGATTCATGTAAGCGGAATAAGGATCCAAAGATTGCAAAGCACCGTTTATTGCAGAGTCAATCATTTCTGACTGATCAACCTCATCTACATATTCTTTTTTTATTTTTTCTAAGACTTCACTAAACAAATCTATTTTTTCGTAAAGATTTTCACTTGTATTTCCGTAAACATTTTTACTTAAAAGGAAAAAGATAAAAAGAATTTTTAAAAAATTATTCATATTATAATCTCTTTTTTATTAGTTGGATCACACCACATTTTTTCCAGGTCGTAAAACTTTCTTTTTTCAGGATGGAAGATATGAACAATTATGTCAATAGCATCTATTAATTTCCATTCTTTGCTTGCTTTTCCCTCAATTTTAAATTGACCGATACCATTTTCTCCTAATTTTTTAACTACACTTTCGGATAAAGACTGTATGTGTCTAGAAGAATTTCCTGAAGCTATTATCATGTAGTCAGCAATGGAGGATTTTCCTCTTAAACTTATAGCTATAATATTTTTAGCTTTGTTTTGATTTAAAGTTTTTTCTATTATTTTTTTTATTTTTATAATTTCCATTAATTTCTATATTTTAAATAATTTTCTCTTATTTTTGAAGAAGAAATATTGACTTTTTTTGATCTCAAAAATAATATTTTATCTTTCCCAACGGCTTTAATTGCCTTGCAAGTTAAGGTTTTTTTAATGAACCCAGTTCTAGGAAAGATAACAACTTTACAAAGATCTGTAATTTTTTCCCATTGATCCCATTTGTGAAATTTCACAAGATTATCTGATCCCATTAAAAAAAAATCTTAGAGTCATTCTTCCTGCTTATATACTTAATTAAATTTATAGTTTTTGATGATTTTATTAATTTATCAAAACTTCTGACTCTTATTTTTTGTATTTTACTAACTTTTTTTCTTGAAAGAGAAACTCTTTTTTTTAGAGACATGGAAGGTGACTTTTTCAAGGGATTTTTTTTTGTTACAGCCCATGTTAACAATGAAAGTCTTAATTTTTTTATAGCAAATTTTGAAATTTCTACGTGACCTAAATGCGGTGGATCAAAAGTTCCTCCTAAAATCCCAATTCTTTTTAACCTTTTTTTTGAGGTTTTCATTTATTAGGATCTAATTGCTCCATTACCTTTTACAACATACTTATAAGAAGTTAATTGATTTACACCTACAGGACCACGTGGAGGCATTTTATTTGTTGATATTCCAATTTCACCACCAAATCCAAATTCACCTCCATCAGCAAATTGAGTTGAAGCATTATGCATTGCTATAGAACTATTAACACCGTCTAGAAAAATTTTTGCTGTTTTGGTGTTGTTTGTAATTATGCTATCGGTATGCATTGTTCCATATTTTAAAATATGATCAACAGCCTCCTCAACATTTTTTACAGCTTTGATAGAGATTATTTTATCCAGATATTCTGTCTTCCAATCCTTTTCAGTAGCCTTTTTTAATTTATAGCCAAAGTGTCTATTAATTTTATTGTCAACTCTTACCTCACATCCCTGATAAATAAGAGCATTGATAATTTTATTACCATAAGAAGATATAATTTTTTCATTGAGCAGAAGAGTTTCTAATGCTCCACAAATACTTGTTCTTCTCATTTTGGCATTTAAAATAACTTTTTTTGCCATTTCAACGTCAGAATTTTTATCAACGTATATATGACACAATCCCTCAAGATGCCCAATAACATTAACTTTGGACAATTTTTGAACTTTTTCAACTAAATTTTTTCCACCTCTTGGAACAATTACATCAACATAACTTCCCATTTTTGAAAGTATAAAATCAACTATTCTACGATTTGTTTTATCTACAAATTGTATACAATTTTCATCTATTTTATTTTTTTTTAAAGCTTTTCTAAACAAGTCTACTAAAATTTTATTAGTATAGTATGCCTCAGACCCACCTCTTAATATAGCACAGTTACCTGATTTTAGACATAAAGCCGCTACATCAGCAGTAACGTTTGGTCTACTTTCATAGATTACCGCAATCACACCTATTGGTATTGAAATTTTTTCAATGCACAATTTATTAGATCTTTTCCATTTTGATAAAACTTTTCCAACTGGATTTTTAAATGTTTTTATTGTTTTAATTCCAGTTCTGATTCCGTTAATTTTATTTTCATTTAATATCAATCTATCAATAAGATTCTTTCTCTTGGTTTTTTTAAGATCCTTTAAATTTTCTTTAATAATTTTTGATTCATTTAGTTTTAGAAGAATGCTATAATCTCCCAAAACTTTTTGAATTCTACTATGATTAACTCTTTTTAAATTTTCAAAGGCTTTTTTGGCTTTTTTTCCTATATTTTCCAAATATTTCATTTTATAATTTTACCATGTCATTTCTATGAATAATTTCTGATTTACTAGCATATCCTAAAACTTTTTCAATTTCGTCAGTCTTCAATCCTTTAATTTTTTCAATTTCATCTGACGAAAAAGAAGTTAAACCTCTAGCACAATCTCCGCCATTTTTATCTACTATCAAAACATTGTCTCCCTTCAAAAATTTTCCTTCGATTTTAGTAATACCTGCTGAAAGAAGGCTTTTTCCATTTTTAAGTGCTTTAACCGCACCATCATCAATGAAAATTTTCCCATCATTCCCTATAGAGCTTACAATCCATTTTTCTCTTGCATGTAGAGTAGATACTTTCGGAATAAACCATGTGCATTTATTTTTTTTTATAATTTCATTTATAGGTCTAAGCACATTTCCGTTTGCAATGGCCATATAGCATCCAGAATTTATACAAATTTTTGCTGCTTGTAATTTAGTCATCATTCCACCTGAGCCGTAGTTATTTTTTTTATTCTCAACAAGTGAATATATTTTCTCATCGATATTGCTAACCTCCTTAATTATTTTTTTTCTTTCAGTGGGGTTATAAAGACCATCTATATCAGATAGATTTATAAGTACATCGGCACTAATTATTTGAGCTACTCTTGCTGCTAAACGATCATTGTCTCCATATTTTATTTCAGAGGTTGCGGTAGTATCATTTTCATTAACTATTGGAACTGCTTTAAGTTTAAACAAATTCTCAAATGTTCTTTTTGCATTGATTGCTCTTCTTCTTTGCTCAGTATCATCAAGAGAAATTAAAATTTGACCTATTTTAATTCTATTTTTTTCAAAAATTTTTCTGTATACATTGGTTAAGTGTATTTGACCAATAGAAGCAACTGCTTGGCTCATTTCTAATTTAATTTTTTTTTTTCCAATCTTAAGATAGCTTTGACCTAGAGCTATCGCTCCTGATGACACTATAACTATATTCTTATTTTTCTTCACTAATACCTTGAGATCTTTAGCTAAGCTACTTAACCATTTTTCTTTAAGCTTTCCTTTTCCATCAACAATATTTGAAGAGCCAATTTTAATTACAATTGTATTGGCTTTATCTAAATGCATTTTTTATAAATTGTTTTTTTAATTTTTTCGAAATTATGATTTGTAATTAAAGATATAATTTCATAGCTTTTTTTAACTTTATTTTTAAATTTTTTTAATTTTTCATTTACAGAACCCATATTAACTAAATCTAACTTATTAAAAATTATTATTTCTTTCTTTTTTAAAATATTTTTATCATATTTTGACAACTCATTTCTTATTTTTAAATAGTTACCCAAAATATCTTCCTCAGATATATCAATCAAATGTATTAAGGTCTTGCATCTTTCTATATGTCTTAGAAATTTATCTCCCAGACCTACTCCTTTGTGTGAACCTTCTATCAGACCAGGAATATCTGCCAAAATTATCTCTTTATGATTCATGTTTAAAACACCCAGGTTAGGATTCAAGGTTGTAAATGGATAATCTGCAATCTTTGGTCTTGCCCTTGTACATTTGGACAGAAAGCTAGACTTGCCCGCATTTGGTAATCCAATAATTCCAATGTCAGCAATAACTTTTAATTGTAACCATATCCAAAACTCTTCACCTTTCTTACCGTCTGTCTTCTTTCTTGGCGCTCGATTTGTTGAGCTTTTAAATCTTGTATTTCCCGATCCACCCTTTCCTCCAGTCGCAACTACGAACTTTTCATTATTTTTAGTCAAATCATAAATCAAAGTGTTATTGTCTTCCTCGTATACTTGTGTGCCAATAGGAACTTTTAGAACTAGATCTTTACCGCTTCCTCCAGTTTTATTTTTTTTACTTCCAGGCTTTCCAGATTCGGCTTTGAAGTGTTGCGTATACCTAAAATCAATTAGTGTATTAAGATTTCTTTCTGCCTCAACAATAATAGATCCTCCGCTACCGCCATCACCACCGTCTGGACCTCCAAATTCGATATACTTTTCTCTTCTGAAGCTCGCAGAACCAGATCCACCATTTCCAGCTTTAATATAAATCTTTGCTTGATCAAGAAATTTCATTTTGAGAAGTAGTTATAGTTGCTACTTAAAATTATTTGGGAACTACAGATACTAAAGTTCTGTTTGATTTAGATTTTTTAAATTTTACTTTTCCACTAATTAATGAAAAAATTGAATGGTCTTTTCCCATACCTACGTTATTACCAGGATGAATTCTCGTACCTCTTTGACGGACTATTATGTTACCAGGTTTAACTAGCTGCTCTCCATATTTTTTGACACCCAGTCTACGTCCCGCACTATCTCGTCCGTTCTTGGTTGTTCCGCCAGCTTTTTTTGTTGCCATAACTTTTACTTCTTAATTTTAACTGCCGTTCTTTTTTCCGCAGTCTTTTTAGTAATTTTCTGTTTTTTTATATCTATTTTTTTATCTGATTTTTGATCAGTTGACAATTTGATTTTGTCAGCCTTCATTTCCGAAACAACTCTTCCTCCTTTGGATAAAATCTTAATTATCTGAATTTTTGAAAGAGGTTGTCTATGACCATATCTTTTTCGTGAATTTTGTCTTCTTCTTTTTTTAAAAACTAATATTTTTTTGTCTTTAATATTATCTAACAATAAGCCCTCAACAACAGCCCCACTTATCGTTGGGTTGCCTACTTCAGTAGTTTTATCGTCATTTAAAAGTAAAACTTTTTTAAATTCTACCTTTTTTCCTTTTGGTATATTTAGTTTTTCTACTTTAAGAATGTTACTCGCAGAAACTTTATATTGTTTACCACCTGTTTCTATTATTGCAAAAGACATAAAATACTCTCTATTAAAATTTAAGGCAATATAACCCGGAACCTTACCAAGTCAAGTTCAATGATGTTAAAATTTATCTTTTAAATTCCTTAGTTTTTTAAAAACTTCTAATTTTGAGCTATTTTTCATTTTAAGGTAACTTTTAATTTTTTTATCATCACACCTTAAAAATATATTAGTTTCTATTTCTTTACCCAATTCAACAGGAATAGTAGGTAATCTTTTTTGTATATTGCTTTTTACATCTTTAATTCGATTATTTAGATTTTCATTTTCTTTATCAATACTTATACAAAATTGTCCATTTTTTTCTGTATATTCATGACCACAATAAACCAAGGTATTTTTCGGTAAGTTTTTTATTTTTTCCAATGACTCAAACATTTGCTCAAATGTTCCCTCTAAAATTCTTCCACATCCTAGGGAGAACAAAGTATCACCTGTAAATATTACATTTGCTTGTTTGGAATAGAAAGCAATATGACCAATTGTATGTCCGGGTACATGCATAATTTTAAAAATAGTTTCTCCTAATGAGAACTGATCTCCATCACTTTTTTTAATATCTGGATTAGGAATATTTTCACCATCAGATGATGAACAGATAATTTTTGAATTATATTTTTTTTTTAGTTCTAAATTTCCTCCAATATGGTCTTCATGGTGGTGAGTATTTAAAATAAAATCTAATTTTTTATAGGTTTTAGCAATTTTTGTGTCTACAGAACTAAATTCAGAAGGGTCAACAACCGCCACCAAATTTGTTTTCTTATCTTTAATTAGATAGCTATAGTTATCAAATAAACATTTTATAATTTTAACTTCTAACATCTAGCTTAATAAAAATATTCCAAGTTTTGAAAATAAATTCTTCATTTCTAGATTACTCTTTTTAATTTCAGATATTTTATCTTCATTAACCCCTATTACTTTATTAATTTTAATATTTTTTTCCAAACAAAAGTGAAAAAGATCTTTTATTGTGCACATGTGAAGATTTGGAGTATTATACCATGTATTTGGTAAAGTTTTTGTAACAGGCATTTTGCCAAAAAATAATAAACTTGTTCTTACTTTCCAATATCCAAAGTTAGGTATTGATATGATCACTGACTTTCCAATTCTTAACAAATCTTTAAGAACTCTTTCAGGATTGTAAAATGCCTGGAGTGTTTGACTCAAAACAACAAAATCAAAGGACTGACTCGGAAATTGATGAAGCTCTGTTTCTGCATTACCTTCTATAACTGAAAGTCCCTTATAAATACATTTTTTAACATTATCCTCAATAAGTTCTAAACCACGAGCTTCTATATTTTTTTCTTTAATTAAAAGATTCATTAAAGATCCATCTCCGCAACCAACGTCAAGCACCCTTACGTTTTTAGGCAATAAATCTACAATTACTTTAAATTCTTTTTTCATTTTTAAACTTTATATGCATTGAATCTATAAATCCTTTTAAGGTTTTTAAAAATTCTGCTTCATTTACCAAAAACGAGTCATGACCTTTATCGGTTTTAATTTCTGCAAAAGAAACATCGGCTCCCGAAGCATTAAGAGCAATAACAGTATCTTTATTTTCTTTTGTTGTATAAAGCCAATCAGATGAAAAGGAAATTACTAAAAATTTTGTTTTTTGATTTTTAAAAGCTTCAACAAGACCCCCTTTGAATTGTCTTGATAAGTCAAAATAATCCATTGCTCTAGTAATATATAAAACAGAGTTTGCATCAAACCTCTCAACAAAAGTGTAGCCCTGGTGCCTTAAATAACTTTCAATCTGAAAGTCAGCATCAAAACTAAATTCATAGTCAGCTTTTTCCTGAAGTTTTCTTCCAAATTTTTCCTGCATTCCCTTTTCAGACAAATAACTGATGTGGCCTACCATCCTTGCTACAGCTAAACCATTTTTTGGTTGAATATTTTTTTTTAAATACTTCCCTTTATCCCAAACCGGGTCAGCCATAATAGCTTGTCTGGCTAATTCATTTAGGGCAATATTCTGAGCACTATGGCTTGTACTACAAGCTATTGGGACCGCAGAAAAAGTCCTATTTTGAAATGTTACGCAAAACTGAAGTAACTGCATCCCACCCATCGACCCTCCTGTGGCACAAAGAAGTTTTTCTACTCCCAAATGATCTAAAAGAGTTTCCTGTGCTTTGACCATGTCCCTTATTGTTATTACTGGAAAATTTAATCCGTAGGGTTCCTTCGTTTTTTTGTCTATTTCTTTAGGACCCCACGACCCCATACATCCACCGATAACATTTGCACAAATTACAAAATATTTATCTGTATCAATAGCTTTACCTGGCCCTACAGCTGTAGCCCACCAGCCTTCTTTTTTTGTTATTGGATTTACTCCGCTGACAAATTGATCACCTGTAAGTGCATGAAAAACTAAAATAGCATTATCTTTGGATTTATTTAATTGGCCATAGGTCTCGTATGCTAAAGAAAAATCCTTAACAGTTTGCTTACAATCAAGCAAAAGAGGTTTTGATATATTTAATTTTTTTATATTTTTTAATTTATCACTCATACAAAAAAAAAGCCCAGCTAGACTGGGCAAAAAACCCTGTTTAGCTGCATTTACTTAGCGCTCGCAATTCGGTTAAATCAGCGCTAGGCATGTATACTAAATCGCCACAAACATGTCAATTTATTCAAATAAACTTATTT
>MDTA01193365.1_pt1 | contig 10064 bp, 8 predicted proteins | sample 811151 | NCBI WGS metagenome assembly MDTA01 (sample SAMN05326648, study PRJNA326480) | marine metagenome | isolation source: seawater | place: Indian Ocean: South | collected 2010 | reverse complement strand
CCAATACTGCAAAGCTTCTAAAATTATTATATTTCAAGGGATTTGGACAGGCTAAAAACGTTGTTAATTAACGGGAATAACGCCTTATTAAGCGTAAATATTATATTAATTATTTAATTCTTAGCATAAATTTATAATTTTGCTTAATTTTAAAATGTTTTTTTTAATTTTGACCCCTTCAATACCCTTTATTTATCAATAAAAATAGATATTTCTTTTAATATAAGTAAATATTACTTACATATAACTTAATAATGTTTATTAACAATTTGCTTTAAATAACTGTTTTTATTGAAAATATTTCAAACTATAAAAAACTACTATAGGGATCGTAAATAAAGACATAATAGTAGAAGTAACTATAACGCTAGCAACGCTATCTACTACCCTCTTTTCGGAATACATTGCACCCACTAAATAAGTTAACACTGCGCTAGGCATAGAAGATTGGATTAACAATACTCCTGCTGCAAAACCATCAAGATTTAAATATTTTATTAATGCTAGACCAATTATTGGAACTATTATAACTCTTACTCCTCCTAATATTGATGCCTGTGTCCATGAAATTACTTGGAATCTAGATAAAGCAATGCCTAGGGACATTAAAACAAGAAATATAGTTGTGTAAGTTAACAAAAAAGTAGTATTCACAACAAATCCAGGAACATCCCACTCAAAATATAAAAATAATACTGCAGCAATAATTCCATAAATAGGAACATTGCTTATAAGAATTTTTAAAGAAAAGCTTTTTTTTGCTAATAAAACCCCTACCGTAAAATGCAATAAAATAATAACGGATGCAATTGCGGAAGCAACTCCTAAGCCAGCTGTTCCATATGCAAACAAGCAAATCGGAACGCCCATATTTCCTGTGTTAGGTAAAATTAAAGGTGGAAGTTCACTTATAATATCTTTTTTTAAAATAAGTAAAAATAATATTCCTATTATTGAAAAACCACAAATAACAATTAAAGCATATATAAAATACTCTATGAATATACTAAGTGTAACACCAGTGGTTGTTATAGTATAAAAAATCATTGCCGGAGTACCAATATTCCCTGCAAAATTAGTAATAAATTTTGTATCGAAGTTTGGATCTTTTACTCCTAAATAATAACCAACACCTATTATAAAAAAAACGGGGAAAATAACATCTAGTAACTTAATATAGAGCTCCATTAAGCTCTTACATCAGATTTTCTTGGTTTTCTCAACTTATTTTTAAAATTTATGGCAGTTTCAAATTCCATTAAACGTTTGTAAATAGATCTTAGTTCCGTTATTCTAGTCCAGTTTTGTAAAAATAAAGAAAAACTACTTTGTACTTCTCTAAATGCACTAGATGTTTGTATTAGAACACCAAGAGTCATTGCTCCTGTAAATAAACCTGGTCCCATAAGAAGATAAGGGACAATAATCATAGACTGATTATACATAATTAACCATAAATCAAAATATCCATAGTGCAAAAATAGTCTATGATAATTAAACTTAATACCGGTAAAAAGTTGTAAAACCGTTGGAGCCTGAACATAATTTTTTCTATCATCTTCACCGTAAACGAGTTCCTTCCTAAAAGCAGCCTCAACTTTTTGGTTATTGTACTCTAAACCGGGTAATTTTATACCAACTAACCAGCTTATAACTAAACCACCTAAACTCGCAGACAAAGAAACCCAAACTAATGATCCAGAAATATCTTTAAAAAAAGGAATTACTACGTTTGAAGATAAACCCCATAGTATTGGCAAAAAAGCTATTAATAACATTATAGCTCTAACAACCTGAAGACCTAAACTTTCTACAATTTTTGCAAAATTCATGCAATCTTCTTGAATACGTTGTGAAGCCCCTTCAACTTTTGCATCAACAGCTCGCCAATATGGCATATAGGAAAAGGTCATAGCCTCTCTCCATCTAAAAGCCCACAATCGAGTAAAATAATTTGTTACAGTGTAAATAATAACATAAGGGATTGCCAACTTCATAAACAAAGCTATTCCATCATAAAATTCTGAAAGTTCTCTTTTTGGAGCTTCTTGAAGAAGATCGTAAAATCCTTTGTACCATTCATTAATTTTTACATCTATATAAGTTTGAGCTAATAACGATAATATTATAAACAAAAATCCACCCCACGACCAAACTAACCACTTTTTATCAGTAAAAAAACTACGCCACATAATTAATTTTTAAGAAAATTGTCTGCATAAGATTTGATAACAAATTCCCTAGTTTTGGGCTCAATAATTTTGTAAGAAACATTATTGGCTTTAGCATATTCAATTGCCTTTTCTTTAGATGAAAATTTTAAAATTACCTCTTCCAGAGTATCTGTGGAACTCTCCCAACCCATTAAAGGATTTATTTTAGTATCTTTTGTGATGAATTCTAAAATCCATTTTTTTTGCTTACCTCTACCTGATTGCATAGCAGTTTTAGAGGGTATGTATATTTTTGCCTTTTTCATAATTTATAAAATTGGTAAACTGCACACTTCTCCATCAATAATGTTATCATTTATTTTTATCTTAAATTTTTGATGCGGTTTGCAAAATTCAATTTTAATCATCGCTATTCCTACAATTTTATTGAATTTAGGTGAGTAAGCAGCTGATCTTAATTTTCCAACTTCATTTTTTTCACTTTCAAAAATTGGTACCTCATTAATAAGATCTATCGATTTAACGTTAATTTTTACCCCCATAAGCTTTCTTTTAATTCCCTCTGCTTTTATTTTTTTTAGTTTTTCTTTACCTAAGAATACTACATCGGACTTTAAATTAATATATTTGTCGAATCCACATTCAAAAGGATTATCCCCGATATCCATATCATTTCCATATGACAATAAGCCTCCTTCAATTCTTTCTGGATGATTTGGTGCACCTGGCTTTAAATTAAATTCATTTCCTATTTTGAAAAAATAATCGTAAAGATTTAAACCAGCTTCAATATTGTCAATATGTATTTCAAATCCTCCTTGTTTGGAGAAACCTGACTTTGAAATTAAAAATTTGTTGTTATTAAAGTTAAAAAAATCAAATTTAAAAAATTTTAAATCTTTAATTTTTTCACCAAATATTTTTACCATTATATTTAAAGATTTTGGACCCTGTATAGCTAAAGTATCAACATTTGCCTCAAATATTTTAACATTCATTTTTTTTGCAGATGAAATTCCTTTTGCAAATAATAACACATCAGAGTCTGCTATACATACCCTCCATCTATCATCACTTAACTTATAAATAAGTGGATCATTAACAATCATTCCTTCGGCATCAACTAAAGGGGCATAATAACATCCTCCAACTTTAGATTTTGACAAATCTCTACAAGTCATAAGCTGAATTAAATTTGAAGAATCTTTTCCGCTAATTTCAATTTCTCTTTGAACAGATACATCCCAAATTTGTACGTGTTCTTTTAAATGATTATATTCTTCTGAAGGTGAAGAAAAAGTAGTTGGTAGTAGCATATGATTATATACTGTATAACTTTTTACACCTTGATCTTCAATTCTCGATGAAAAAGGTGTGCTTCTAACTCTTCTAGATTTCGAAATTGTGATATTTTTCATTTTTTTAAAAAATTTACAATTTGAGTTCTCATTTCAAAAGCATTTTCCAAAATTATCATATGTCCACAATTTTTTATAACATGAGTTTTCGAACCAGGTACTAAATTTGAAAACTCTTTACCTTTTTCAAGTTTAATCATTTTGTCTAACTCTCCATAAATAAATAAGGTTGGGCAATTAATTTTTTTTACAACATTCATACCATTTTTATAATTATTACAAGCAATTAAGTCTACTGCTAATACCTCTCTTACTTCTCTTGGTGAGTTTAAGATTTTCTGTAGAGGATTTCCACCAATAAACTGTTTAGAACTTCCGTAACCCCATTTCATCATTAAATTAAGTGACTCCATATCTCCATTTAAAGCTAGGTCAATAAGATTTTTATTTACTGGAATTTCATATGCGCCAGCAACAAATATCATTTTTTTAATTTTAGAAGGATGTTTAGAAAAATATTCAAGACCTATTAAACAGCCTTGTGAGTGCCCTACTAGAAAAAAATTATTAATTCCTATTTTATTTCTTACTTTTTCTAACCAATCAGCCATTTCTTCAATAGTCTTTAAACTTTCACCTTCAGAATTTCCATGACCTGGAAAATCTAATGTAATTACATTGTAATTTTGATCAGAAATAAATTGTGACGTTAAAGACCAAACAATATGAGACTGCCCACTGCCATGTAATAATATTACTGTTTCCTTTTTTGGGTCGAAATTTTCTCCCGTATCTAAATAAAAAACCTTATGATTATTTACTTCTATTATCAAATAATTTCCTTGGCTTTTTTTCTAAGCTCAAACTTTTGTATTTTCCCTGTAGAAGTTTTTGGAAGTTCGCAAAATATAATTTTTTTTGGAATTTTAAAACCAGCTAAAGACTCTCTGCAAAATTTAATAAGATCCTCTTCACTTATTTTTTTACCGTTAATTATTTCTACAAATGCACAAGGTGTTTCTCCCCATTTTTCGTCAGGTTTAGCAACTACTGCACACAACGAAACAGCAGGGTGTTTGGTTAGTGTATTTTCAATTTCAACGGAGGAAATATTTTCCCCACCAGAAATAATAATATCTTTTGATCTATCTTTGACTTGGATATACCCGTTTTTATGGACAACAGCTAAATCACCTGAGTGAAACCAGCCATTATTCATAATTTTTTTTGTAGACTCGGGATTTTTGTAATAGCCTTTCATTACAGTATTACTACGAATCATTATTTCACCCATGCTTTTACCGTCTCTAGGAACTTGAGTGTAATCGGTTGGATTAAGCACCGCGACCTCCTCTGTATGAGGATATCTAACGCCTTGATATGATTTAATTTCTGATATTTTTTCCTCATTATGATTATTCCATTCATCATTCCATGCACAGTGAGAAATGTGTCCATAAGTTTCTGTTAACCCGTAAACATGCATAACTTCAAAACCTAGAGATTGCATTTTTTGAAGAATTGAACTTGGCGGCGGTGCTCCAGCAGTCATCGCAAAAATTTTGTGGTTAATTTGTTTTTGTTCTTCTTTAGGAGCGTTTGCAATCATATTTAATACTATAGGAGCTCCCCCAAAATGGGTAATTTTATATTTTGATATCAAATCAAAAATTTCTTTAACAATGATATTTCTGATAAGAATAACTTTTGCATGCAATAAAGCTAACGTCCATGGATAACCCCATCCATTGCAATGAAACATTGGCACAGTATATAAATAAGTCAATTTATTTGGCATATTCCAAGCAGTAATGCTTCCCATTGACATTAAATATGATCCTCTATGGTGGTAAACAACACCTTTAGGTTTGCCTGTTGTTCCAGAAGTATAATTTAATGATATGGCTTGCCACTCATCATTAGGCATTTTATATTTAAAATTTTTTTCACCAGTTAATAAAAAACTTTCATATTCATGCTTTCCAATTTTCCCTTCATTAGGCAAATTGGCTTCTTTGTCCACAATATCAATAACTATAATTTTTTTTTTTAAAATTGATAATGCAATGTCCACAACTTTTTTAAACTGTCTATCTACTATAAAAACTTTTGCATCACTGTGTTCTAAAATATAAGCCACTGTGTTCGGATCAAGCCTTGTATTAATAGTATTAATTACTGCTCCAGTCATTGGTATCGAATAATGGGCTTCAAATAATTCAGGTGTATTTGCAGCCATTATTGATACAGTATCACCCTTCTCTATTCCAATTTTTTTTAATGCGCTAGCGAATTGACATGACCTTTCATAAACATCTTTCCAACTATATTTTCTTTTTCCATATATAATAGCTTCATAATTAGGGTAAATATCTTTTGTTCTTTCCAAAAAAGTGAGCGGAGATAAAGGAACAAAATTAGCTTTATTTTTTTCTAAATTTTTTTCAAATGAATTCATTAATTGAATTTGGCTTTCATTATACTATCACTTCCGCTAATAGCAGAATAATAATGACTATCAATCCTAGGTGTAATTTTATCAAAAAAATATTTGGCTGTATTAATTTTCTCATCATAAAAAATTTTATTTTTATCAGAATTTATAATACTTACCTTGGACATTTTCAGCCAAGAAAACCCTAAAGCAATATAACCCAAGGTTTTTAAAAAATCATTACATGAAGCACTGACGTCGTCTTTTTGTGTCTTATATTTATCTTCTAACCATTTAGCAAAACTTTCTAAAATCACGATTTTTTTTTCTAATATTTCTGAGAATTTTTTTATATCTCCGCTACCATTAGTTTTTTTTATTTCATTTTTTACTTCAGAAATGAATTTATCTAAGATTTTAGTGTTTAGAACTTTTCTAAAAACTAAATCAATAGCTTGAACCGAATTAGTTCCTTCATAAATAGGTGTTATTCGGTTATCCCGATATAATTGTTCAATTCCTTGATCTCTGGTGTAACCGTAACCACCAAAAATCTGAATAGCTTCATTTGTTATTTCCATACCCATATCTGAAAAGAACGATTTAATAACTGGTGTCATTAAAGAAACCATTTCGTTCGCCTCTTTTCTTATTAGCTCGTTATCATGATTAAGACTTACGTCTACTTGCTGTGATAACCAAAATGCTAAAGATCTTTGTCCTTCTATTATTGATTTCATGTTTAACAAACTTCTTCTTATATCAGCATGCTTAATTATTAAATCAGTCTTATTTTCTTTATTATTATTTGCCTTGCCCTGTTTTCTTTCATTGGCATAGGCCAAAGAATTTTGATAAGCAGTTTCTGCAATACCAAGCCCTTGTATTCCAACTATAATTCTCTCTAAATTCATCATTGTAAACATTGAGCTTAAACCTTTATTCTCACTTCCAATTAGATAACCTTTTGCTTTATCAAAATTTAAAACGCATGTTGGTGATCCTTTAATACCCATTTTAGTTTCAATTGATAAAGTGCTAACACCATTCCTTGATCCAATTGTTCCGTCATTATTTACATTGTATTTGGGAACAAGAAACAAACTTATTCCTTTTGTGCCTTGAGGTGACCCTGGTATTTTTGCTAAAACTAAATGAATAATATTTTCCGTTAAATCATGATCACCTGATGTTATAAAAATTTTTTGACCAGTTAATGAGTAACTTTCATCTTTATTTTTCTCAGCTTTTGTTTTGATTAGTCCTAGATCAGTTCCACACTGAGATTCTGTTAAACACATAGTTCCACTCCATTTTCCTTCAACAATTTTAGGTAAGAATTTATCTTTTATTGATTGATCAGCATGATGTAAGATGCAGTTATATGCACCAATACTTAATTCACTATATAATTTGAATGACAAACTTGCTGATGATAACATTTCTTCAAAAAATGTGCTCACAGTTTTAGGCATACCTTGTCCACCATATTTTGGATCACAAGAAAGTGATGTCCATCCATCAGAAATAAATTTTTTATAAGCATCTTTGTAACCTGGAGGTGATCTGACTATACCATTTTCATAAACACATGGATTATCATCACCACTTTTTGCTAATGGGTGGACAATTTCTTTGTTAAGCTTTGCTGCTTGAACTAAAATATCTTTCACAAGATCAGAATTTACCTCTTTAAATTTTTCAATTTCATTGTAATTTTTGTTGTCTTTAAGATTATCAAAAAGAAACATCATTTCATCTACTGGAGCATTATAAGTTGTCATCTAATTAATCAAAGGTTTTCCTGTTTTTAATGTATGAGATATTCTTTCTTGAGTTTTTTTATTTTCAATAAGTTTCATAAAACTGTTTAATTCTAACTTATACATTTGATCTTCACTAATTTCTTTATTTAAATTCGTATCGCCACCGCTTAAAACATAAGCTAATTCATTTCCCACTGTCATTCCATGGTCTAAAATCTTCTTCTCATTATATAACTCTTCTAATATTTTGTGCATTTTTTTTCTAACAATTTCTCCTGATAGTTTAAAACTACATTTTTTGCTAGCTGACATATCTGTATTATTTATTATCAAAGACCTTGCTGTTGGCATCAATTCATTCCTATTGATTATAACTTCATGATTTTTATCTAAAAATAATAATGGTTTAGCTTCTTGTGGGGATGTTGCTGTTTTTGCGTAACCTATTATATTAAATACTTCTAATGGTGCATAATCAGGGTCATTTTTAGCTTTTTCAGTCTGAGTCCATCGCCATAGCAGCTCCTTACAGCCTCCACCCGCAGGAACTAAACCTACAATAGTCTCAACTAATCCCATCACTATATTTGTGTGGGAAACTACATAGTTACTTTGTAAAAGTATTTCTTCCCCACCACCCAATGCCAAGCCAGAAGGTGCAGATATAACTGGATTTTTACAGTACTTTAAATGTTTACAAGTTTCTTGGAAATATTTTATGAATTTTTCTACAGATTTGAGATCTTTGTTTTTAATAAATTCCATTACATAATTTAAATTTACTCCAGCAGAAAATTGCATACTCTCATTAATTATAATTAATGGCTTATCTGTTGCATTTTTAAGAGCGTCCATTGAGTTATAATCTAGTGCATTTGCTTTAGTGTTAAATTCAACTATATTAAACTCTTTAAATCTAAAAATTTCTGCTGATTCATTTTTATCTTTTTTAATGACATTTTTTTTTATTTTTCCTAAAGTTTCTATGTCTGTATATTTTTGTCTTTGATCGTAAAAGGTATTAATGTTTTTATCTTTTAATTTTTCAAGAAAGTTATTATTTTCTAAATCTTCAATCTTTGAAAAAAAATTTTGCAAACCAATTGCCTCAAGCATTTCGAAAGGACCCATAGACCAGTTAAAACCTAGTCTTAAAGCCTCGTCAATATTATTGTATTCTTTAGTAATTTTTGGAACTAATGAAGATGCGTATAATATAATTTGAGAAATAACTGACCACGCATACTTACCAAATTTATCATCTCTGTTAATTAGTTTTAATAAATTAACTTTATCAATTTTTAAATCAATTTTTTTAGCAGGAAAATATTCGTACTTATTTAAATCAAGTGCTTCTAAATTTTTTTTATCTTTTATTTTATTTATTCTATAAAAACCTCCTTTTCCTTTTCTACCTGTGTACCCTGTTTCAACTAATTTATCTATAATTGGAAGATCTGAAGCTACTTTTTGAAATTTGTCTTCTTTAGACAATTCTTTTTTGAAACTAGCTAAAACATCTTTCATTAAATCTATTCCAATTAAATCATATAATGCAAATACACCTGTTTTAGGAATGCCCATCGGTCTTCCAAAGACTGCATCAGCTTCTTCTACTGAAAGATTCATTTTAATAGCTTCAGTCATAGCAACTTGCATAGCATATACACCTATTCTATTGCCTAAAAACCCGGGTGTATCATTGCATAAAATAACTCCTTTACCTAATTTTTTTTCACAAAAATCTTTCAAAAAATTAATTTTATTTTTATCATTTATTTCATCTCTTACTATTTCAAGTAAGCCCATATATCTAACTGGATTGAAAAAGTGCGTTATACAAAAATCTTTTCTGTCATCATTTGATAATTTTTCTGAAAGGATTTTTAATGGAATTGTAGAAGTGTTTGATGAGACTATAGAATTTTTTTTTCTGTCTTTAAAAATTTTTTCGTAAATAGAATGTTTAATATCTATTCTTTCTACTACCGCCTCGACTATCCAGTCAGCATCTTTAACATTATCGAAATTGTCGTGAATATTGCCCGTCTTTAATTTTTCTATCTTTGTTTTGTCAAAAAGTAATGGAGGTTTAGATTTTAAAATCCTGTCTTTTGCTTTATCCGCTATTTCAGTTTTTAAATCTAAAAGAAATACTGGAATATTGGCATTGCATAAATGAGCGGCGATTCCACTCCCCATAGTTCCAGACCCAATTACAACCACTTTGTTTATATTCATAATAAATGGTCGGGGCGGCAGGATTTGAACCTGCGACCCTCTGGTCCCAAACCAGATGCGCTACCAGGCTGCGCTACGCCCCGATCGACTG
>MDTA01162380.1_pt1 | contig 10064 bp, 5 predicted proteins | sample 811151 | NCBI WGS metagenome assembly MDTA01 (sample SAMN05326648, study PRJNA326480) | marine metagenome | isolation source: seawater | place: Indian Ocean: South | collected 2010 | reverse complement strand
GGGGGGGGGGGGGGGGGGGGGGGGGGGGGGGGGGGGGATGGAGCGGGAGACCGGAGGGGAAGGGGAGGGACGCGAAATCTGTGACGCGTGTCGCTCACACCTGATCAGAGGCGAGGAAGTCGTCCATCCAGCCGGGCGTGCCCGCGGTGCCATCCGGCATCGCCAGATCGAGGTGCGCGAGGTCGAGCTTCAGACCGCCGCCGTCGCCGCCTCCCGCTGCCTTCTTGCGAGCGCGCGCGCTTTCCTGCGAGACTGCCAGGTCCAGATGCCTCATCTGCGGCGATTCGGCGCCGCCATCGCCGTTGCCACTGCCACCGCCCGCGGCCACAGCCATCGTGTCCGAGTGCCGCCGCCCGAGAGGCGAGCCCGCGAGCTTTTTCGGCGGCGATCCTAGCTTAAAGCCGGGTGGGACGCCCGGCCCCCCCTCGATGGCCAAGCTCGGCGGCTTGGCGATTACCGCACCGCCGCGCGCCGACATCAGCGCGGGACCGCGCGCTGTGAGAAGCTTCGGGTTGTGAAGGAAGAGCTGGCGGGACCGCGGCGTCGCCAGCTCGCCGTTGCCCGTGCCGCCGCCGGGCGATGCCGTCGACGGCCGGGCCGCCGCGCCAGCTGGCAGCGGCACGCCGCCGAGAGAGCCGCTCGCGAGCGCGGCGGCGGCGGAAGAGCCGATGCCCGTCTCGGCGTCACGGGGAGTCTGCCCGGCCTGCAGCTCGCCAGTGAATGTGCGCGCACGGTTGCGCCGCTCGACCGGCGCCACTTCCTCCCACTGGTGGAGCAGCGAGTCGATCTTGCTCAGCAGGGCATCGATTTGCTCGCGCGTCTCCGTCGAGAGCGCTTCGGGGCGGTGCGTCCCCGCGCCGCTCGCGTTGCGACCAAGCAGGGCACTGAGCCGCGCCTGCCAGCCGCGCGTGTCCTGCGCCGCCTGCGCCGCGTCTGCCCGGTCGATGCTCGAAAGCCGCTTCCCCGCAGCGCACTGTTTCAGCGTCGCCTCGAGCTGTGAGATATCCTCGCGCATGATCTCGAGCTCGGCGTCAACCTTCGCGTTCGTGTCGCCTGCCGGCGCCGTCAGATACTGCGGCGTGTCCGCGCGCCCGAGCGTCAGCCCGCGCAGTCGCAGCTGCAGCCCTGGAACGCCGTGTGGTCCGGGCTCCGCCGCGGGCAGCTCGGCCGGCGTTCCATCGGCAACGGCGCTGCCGCTGCCCCCCTCGATCATCTCGGAGCGCGATGCGGGAAGCGGCAGGGAGTACCCTTGATTGCGCAACATCTCGCACCCTCCCTCAAAGCCGGCGCACGCCGCGGCACCGGCGTACCACGCCGCCCAGTTGGCGATGAGCTGCGCGATCGTCTGGCGGACGAGCGCCTGCTCGGTCGCGTCCTTGCGGCACAGGTCTACGAGCTTGCGCATCCACCGCTCACCCGCCACGGCCTGGCGGAAAGAGGCGTGGCAGGTCGGCACGCACCATTCGAGCACCATCAGCACTCCAAGCGTCGACCGTGTGCGCGCCTCGCCCGTCGCCGCCGTCTTGAGGCCGCTCTGCAGCAGCACCCTCGCGGCGACTGCCGAGCTTGGCACCTTCGCGCGGCATCGGCCGAGGAGGCGCTCCAGATCGGCGCCGTGGTCCATCACCTGCGAGTGGTGTGATGGGGCGAAACCCTCGGATGCGGTGGCTTGATCTGGGCGGTGTGTGGGGAGGGCGCGATCTGGGTGCGCAGGTGGTCGCAGGGCCATCACCTCCGCCCAGTCTTCGCGCTGCGCCGCCTTCTGCGCCTTGGCAAGCAGCGCTACCACCTGCCCCTCTACGAGTGCGAGCTCCTCGCCGTCCGAACCCTCGCCGCTCGGCTCCGCCGCCGCAACCTCGTGTGACTCGTTGTCGTCGTCGTCGTCGTCGTCGTCGTCGTCGTCGTCGTCATCGTCGTCGTCGCCGCCGCCGCCGCCGTCGGCGGCATGAGATTTCTCGCCTGGCAGCGGAGCGCGAGTGATTCCGCCACTGGTCTCAGCGGACAGCCGCCGCTTCGCCATGCGCTCGCGGAAAAGTGCCCGCTTCTTCTCGAGGAGCGGCGAGACGGCGAATGACGGGTCGATGACGCTGCTTGGCGGCGGCATCGACATGCCTAGAGCGGGGGGCACGCCGAATTCTGCAGGCGGCGGTGGCAGCTGCATGCTCAACCCCAGCGACCCGGCGCCCTCCTCGGCGAGACGCCGCTGGCGCGCTTCTAGGCGCGCGCGCATCCGCTGCGACGAGAAGTTCTTTAGCACCACATCAGGAGGAAGTACAAGCGCTGGCGCCGGCGCCGGCGTCCCAGACGGCAGCGTGAGCGATGGTACCAGACCTGCTGGCGCCGGCGCCGCGGAGGCGGCCACGCCGGTGGCAGACGCTCCCTCCGCCGACGACGACTGCCCGCGGGGCGTCGGCGCTGGAAGGGCGGCGCCGAACGCGCCGGCCGAGCCACCACGCGCAGAGTTTAGCTGCTTGCGCGGCATCTCGGGCGCCGCCGCAAAGGAGACCGGCATGCCATTACCATCGCGCGCCGCGCCATGCATCGCTGAGATGCGGTGGCGAAGCACCCCCAGCTCGGGATGGTCCGGCCCGTACGCCGCCTCGAGCACCGAGCCCGCCTCCTCAAGTGTGAGCGTTGCCGCCTCCATCTTTCCCTGTTTCTCGTACGCGGCCCCGAGCTTCTGCAAGTGGGCGGCGAGAAGCGGGCTCGCCTCGCCCGACACGTCCTTCTCGACCGAATATGCCTACATGGTGGCGAGGAGCGCAATCAGCGCCGGGCCAGGCTCAAGGGTAGGCGCGGAGCGGGGTTGCCTGCTTGTACAGAGAGATTGCCTCCTCCTCCATGCCCTCAGCCGAGTAGAGATCGGCGAGCGCCGAGATCGGTCGCACCGCCTGGGTCGACCTCGAGCGCCCCGTAGCATCGAGCACCTTGATCGCTGACACGAAGAGGAGCGATGCGATCTTTGCGATCCCGCGCTCGTGGTACGCCGCACCCTGCTCGCAGAGTGCGGAGACGCACTCGGGGCCTCCCGCCGCGAGAGCCGCGCCGCGTGCGGCCAACTCGCCGAGCGATGCCGTCGCCTTCTCGCGCCGCGCCTGCATTTCGGCGAGTTGGCTCGCCAGCGCCTCCTTCTCCTCGCGGATGCTCGTCTTCAGAGTGTTCATCGCCGCCTCGAGCTTCGCGCCCGAGCGCACACCCGCTACTTGGTCGCGCAGGTCAGCGACGGCCGCCTCAACGTCGGCACGCTGCGCTACCGCAACGTGCCGCGCCGCTACATTCGCCTCGAGCTGCACCGAGAGGGCCTCCTGCGCCGCGGCTTTGTCCGCCGCCTTGCCGTCCAGCGCGTTGACCTTTGCCGCCTGCGCGCCGCGCAGCTTCTCGAGTGCGACGGGGTCGGGGGAGATCTGCTCACGCATCTCAGCGCGCATCTCTTCCGAGGCGAAGTCGAGCTGCGCGAGCACGCCCTGGAGCTGTGCGACGAGCGCTTTGGAGTTCGACGACGCGTACGTGCCCTTCTTGAGCCGCGCCGACCCCGCCTTTGCCGCCCACGCAACCGCCGCCGCAGCCTCACGCCGCTGCCGCCGAGGCTGCTCCACGTACACCAGTGCATGTACCTTGCCGGTGTCGTCGCCGAGCGCGGGGGCGAGCAGGTGCGTCAGCTTCGAGTCGCGCAGCGGAGGTGGCTGCTTCCGTCGCGAGCCCATCGCACCGAGGCACTTCGAGAGCACCTTGAGCGTCGTGTTGACGGAGCAGTAGTCGTCGACGCTCAGCCCGCCCACCTGCGACTCGCGCAGCAGCGACGGCTCCGCCAGGTCTACGAGGTAGAGCACGTTGCCGTACGCCGAGCCGTCGGCCGGCGCGACCCGCAGCACAAGCACGCACGTGTGCCGCGAGCACATGCCGGCGGACATCTGGCGGCCCACCGCCTCGAGTGAGCCGCCGACACGGTCGAGGAGGCCACCGACCTCGCTGCTCGCTTTCAGTTCATGCCACGCGACGCCGGCGAGATGGACGCCGGAGAACTGCGTCTCGGCGATGCTCACGTCCGACGGCGGTTCGAGCAGGTCCACGAGGATCTCCATCGAGATGAGGACGGCGGCCAAGTAGAGGGTGGCTCCGTTCCCCGCGACTGCCGACAGTAGCCGCACAGCCGACTGCTGCGCGAGCGCATCCGACCCTAGAAGCGCGGGCGAGCGCCCGCCTCCCTCGGTGCCCCCTCCGTGGCATAGCAGCGCGGAGCAGTGGCGCCCGCTCGGGTCGCTGGCGGTGAAGGAGACCAGATCGCCCAGCATCGACTCGTGCGCAGACGCGAGGTGCTGCGACGGCGACACCACGCCGTCCGCCACGACGCTCGCCTCCATCTCACCTCCAGCGCCGAGGACCGACACCCTCCGCGCCTCCGCGTCCACCACGACGACGGACTGCTCCGGCGGCGAGTCGCCCGCCGTGCTACTAGGCAGCACCCGGACCCACACGTGGACACGCTCCTTGGTCAACTCCGCCGGCGTGCCGCCAGCCTCCTCCTCCGCGTCAGAAAGGGACCCCGGGCGCGTCCGAATGGGGCTATTCGAACCGAAGCCCTTGCGCAGCGCCACGGGGCTGCTCGCGCCCGCACGCACCTTCTCTTTGCCAACGGATGGTCGCCCGCCCCTCCCCTGCGGAGAGGGAGCGCGTTTCGCGTTTGCGGGCATCTTTCGAAGACACGTTTGCGCGAGAGGCAAACTGCCAATTCTTGCGAGGCGGACTGCAAACCCAATTCTTTGCGGTACCGTAGGAATTCCTACCTTCGGATTAGAAAATGATCTCGACCACGGAGGTCCTTAGAAAACGGCCTGAGCGCCACGGAGCTCAGGAGTACATTGTGACAACGTCGGCGTCCTTCTGCCCGGCAACGAGGAGCACGCGCGGGACGTCGGCGACGAGGGCGTCGAGGTGCGCCATGTACTCCTGCGGCGAGTCGGCGTCGCGCGGCAGCGGGAGGTTGGTCATCACGAGGGCGGACTCCTCCGAGTACTTGCGCAGCACGCGGTTGAACGCGCGGGACGTGCGCATCTTCGGGCCGAGCCCCTCCTCCGCGCCAACCGACGCCTCGTCCTCGACCACTTCCACCGACACGCCGCCGACGCCCAGGCCGTCGTCCTTCTCGACGGGTGCGTCGTACGTCTGGGTCTCGTGGCGCGGGGCCTCGACGTTCCCCTCGGTGACCGCCGAGCCGAAGGCGAGCTTACCGAGCTGCGTGGAGACGATCGCCTTGTTCGCTTTCGCGCCGCCCCACGTCCTCGCGCCGCGCGTCGGCAGGATCGCGTCGAGGCCCTCCCCCTCGAGCAGCTGCACCACCTGAAGTTTCGCCGATATGCGCATCTGGTAGAGGAACTGCGACACCGTCGCGCGCAGGTCTTGCGGATTGTCCTCGGCGTGGCACACACAGAACACGCGGAGCGGGCACGAGTGCCAGGTCCGGTGCTTGCGCAGGATGATCGAGAGCAGCAGGAGGAGGCCGCCGTCGTGCACCACCCACCACACGTCGACGGCGCGGGCGAGCTGCTGGTTCGAGCCGGGCCAGGCGTCGATCCCCTTGATCAGAATCAGCGCCATGTTGAACGCATGCGCGCTCGTCAGGATCTGCTTGACGCGCGCCGCCCCCGCGATCCGCTGGCGCCACGAGTCCGGCCACGCGCACACCACTGTGTTGGGGCCGAGGCCGCCGAGCCCCGCCGTCTGCAGCAAGGAGTCCAGTGCGCACTCGACGTCGTGCGTCATCACCACCTGCGCGCCGCAGCGCACAGAAGGGTGAGCATCCAACCCGATGCCACCCCGGTGGGCGTTGCGCTGCGTCGCGTCGCGTCACGGGGCGGGGCGGGCGGCGATGGGCAGCAACCTGCGTGAAGCCCTTGACACCCTCCTGGTCGCGCTTCTGGCGAAGGCGCTGCTCGATGCGGAACTGCGCCTCGGCCGCGTCGATGAGCGAGCCTTCGATCGCCGTGGAGATGATCGTGATGCCACGCGCGCCCTTGAGCTGGCCGACGAATGGCAGCAGCGCGGGCTGGCGCATCTCGCCGGCCATGTCGACCTTGCAGAAGAGCAGCACCTGTGGTCGCCAGTTCTTCGTGTGGAGCGAAATCTTCTCGAGCTCGAGGAGCGCCTGCCGTGCGCGGTGGTAGCGCAGCCCACGCAGAGAGTCTCCCCACTGTGCCGACACTTTGCGGAACTCAATGTACTTGTAGAGGCAGCCGACGAGGATGATCGCGACGATCGGCGTGATGAAGTACCGCCCAAACTCGGAGGCGAACATGATGAAGAGGCAGAGCGACAGCCCCGCGAACGCCGTCAGCGGGTGGTACCCGCGGAATCGCGGCCGCCAGTTCGGCTCCTGCGAAACGGGACGAGGGGTGGTCGCGCGGGGGGACGGGTGCGGTGGCGCTGCTGCGACGCGCAACACACGCCTGCAGTATGTCTTGTACGAGGACGGCGGCGTTCACTGCGGTGTAGCAGAGGAGGAAGAACATCGTGATCAGCGGGGCGACGGCGTTGATGTTGCCGAGCATGATGCAGCCAAAGGAGATCATGAATGTGGCGATGAGCGGGCGCCGCGGCTCGCCGCTGCCCTGGAAGAATTTGAGGGCGGGCATCAGGTTGTCGTTGGCGATCGCCTGCAGCAGCCGCGGCGCGCCCGTCAGCGACTGCAGGCCAGCGCCGAGCGAGGAGAGGACGATGCCGACGCGGACGAGCCAATCGTTGAGCGAGATCGTCGTCGACAGGAGCGGGTCCGCCTTCAGGGCGTCACGCTCGGCGACGGCGCCGAAGAGCAGGGCGCTGACGAGGTAGAGCGCCGAGGTGACGAGCACGGCGGCGATCGTGCCGCGCGGGATCGACGACTGCGCGTTGGCGAGGTCGCCCGAGCGATTCGACCCCGCCATGATCCCCGTCACCGACGGGAAGAAGAGCGCGAACGCCTCGGTGAAGGAAAAGGGCGCAAGCGACTCCTCGGTGAATCGCGGAGTCGTGCCATCGGGCATGAGCAGGGTGAGGCATTCGACATCAGGCTCGAAGGCAGGCAGCCAGTTCTTCGTGAGATTCCAATGCGCGTTGAGTCCGAGCTGCTCGGCAGGAGGGTGTGGCCGGGCGGGGTGTCGGCGGAAGACGAAGAGGGCTGGCCCGCCCCGGGTGGTGCGGCGCGCGCCTCTGCGAGTTCGGGCCTGTCGCCGAGGGTCAAGATGCCGATCAGAATGAAGAAAACGGAGAGGAGCACGGGGATGAGGAAGAAGGGAGAGATCAGCGACACGTATCTGCGCCCGCGCCCGCGAGAGGGTCGGCGCTGGCGAATCTCGTTGCGGAGGAGTGGGGACGGTGCGCGTGCGCACCGGGGGCAGTGCGGGGGCGGCGGGCACGCACGCCCCGGGAGGCGCGCGTGGCGGCGGTGGCGGCGCACCGCACGCCGCAGGCGACGATCGAGCAGCAGACGACCAGGATGGCAGCGCCCAGGATGCGAAAGTCGGAGAGGTTGGGCTCGGACATGCACAGACCGCAGCGGTCCTCGAGCGCCGTCAAGTCGTCGCGGCAGTTGATGCCGACGATCTTGATCATTGGCGCGAGGCCTGTGCGCAGCTTGAGCGCCTCGACCGCGGCGAGGATGTACATCGCGCCGGCGACAGTCGTGCCGAGATAGAAGCAGAGCCCGACCGACCCGCCGAACTCAGGACCGAGCGCGCGAGAGATGAGGTAGTACGGCCCGCCGCCCTTGATCGCACCGTTTGTCGCGATCGCCGACAGCGAGAGCGACGTCAGGAATGTGGTGCAGCAGCAGAGGCCGATCACCAGGAGCGCCATCTGGATCCCAGTCTGCCCGACGATCCAGCTGAGACGCACAAAGTAGATGCAGCCGAGAATGTTCTGAAGGCACGGCAGGAAAACGCCGAGCAGCGTGCCCATCTTCTTCGGCGGCTTCGCGGCGGCGGCCGCCTGTGGGACCGCCGCCTCGTCCCCCGCCTCGGGGCCGCCCCGCGACGGCGCTACGGGGGCAGGCACGCCGATGGCAGGCGCATCCTCCCGAGCATCCTTGCTCCCGAGGCGTGGCAGCGTCTCCCCCGACTTCGCCATTGTGTCATTGAGGAACTGGAGCTGCATCCCGACCTGCCTCTGCGTCGTGCCGTACACGTCCTGCAGGTGCGGGGCGGCCCCGGCGGCGTTCGCGGCGTCCATGTTGGAAGGCCGCTACGAACGCGGCCGAGAGTTGTTTTAAGAGTGCGGTCCCTACGTCCCTACGCCGAGAACGCCTCTCATGTACCTACCCTGTGTGAAGCCTAGGAATCCTAGGAATTCTGAGAACAGTCTCCTAAGACCAGACCTAGAAACCGGCAGCGAACCAACACCCAGCTGCCTCCCCATGGAGACGTGGACCGTCGACGCATCCCACCTCGGCCGCTCGGTGTGCCTCGGGTTCGGCATCTCGGCGCTGATTTGCCTCGCAGCGACCACATGGGCGAAGCACACGCTGGAGCCCGCGCTTTGGCGCACGCCTCGCCCGGCGGTCCAAGCGCTGCCGCGCGGAGTCCTTGCGTCGACGCCTCAGCCACCCCGGCCGCCGCCGCCGCCGCCGCCGCCGCCGTTGGCTACCGCGCCGCCCGCGGGACTGCAGTGGCCTGAGGTCGCCATGTGCGTCGGCGGGATGCTGACGCTGCACGTGCCTGGCCGCGGGCGGAGTGTCAGGCTCGGCGTGGTCGAGGCGCTCCGCCGCCCCGACGTTTTCGTTGCCGGGACGCTGAACGCGTCGTCAGCGGCGGAGGCGAGCGGGCCCGCTTGGCGGCGGCGCGTGCGCGCCGCACTCGCCGGCCTGTCGGCGCTGCGGCCTTTCGCCGCTGCGTCGGTTGAGCCGCAGCCGACGCGCGACGAGCTCATCGCCGCACTGCGCGCCTCCGGCCGTTGGGAGGCGTACGCTCGGCAGGCTTCGGGCGCTGGCGAGGGACGGCTCTCAGCCGCTGACGCCGACCCGCGCCTCTGGCTGCCGACGATGCTCTCGCCCGCCTTGGGCAACCCGTCCGGGCACACGCTGCGAGAGTTCCACTACCAAGCGCGCTGCATGCGGATGATCGAGGCGCGCGAGCGCGCGGCAGGCGGGAGGCCGTACGGCCGCGTGCTCTTTACGCGGCTCGAGCTCGAGTGGCTGCGGCCCCACCCGCCCCTGGAGCTCCTCGATCCGGCCGTGACGTGGGTCCCGGCCGGCGAGGACAACTTCGGCGTCGTCGATCGGCACTGGCTCGCGCCGCGCGCCGCCGCCGCGCGGCTCATGGGTCGGTGGGACGCCCTCGTGGACGGCAGCGCCGTTGAGGTGGTGCACGGCCACGGTAGCGGCGGCGGCCACGTGGCGCTGGCGCGGGTGACGCCGCGGTTTGTCTCGTCGGAGATCTACCTCGAGCGCACCCTGTCCTTCTACGGCCTACGCGTCGGCCGGTTTCCGATGGTGGCCTTCCTGCAGTGCTGCGAGGAGTCGTATCTCGACGCGCAAGGTCGCGGCATTCGCTCGGAGCACTGGGGCGTTCTCTCGACGGGAGTTGGCGCGGCACGGGGCGCAAAGACGTGCTTCCAGGCGCATTGCAACAAGAAGCGCTGTCCGCGTGCCGCGCCGCTGTGGCGCGCGCAGCGCGAGCCCGGGATGTGCGCGTTCAAGTACGACGATGAGGGGTCGTCCGCTGTCATCAACGCGGAGATTCTTGCGCTGCCTCACGCGCGGCTGCGTCCAGCAGCCGACCCCCCGATGCGCCTTGAAATCACGCTCGATGTCTCGACGGAGGCCGGAGTTCGCGTCGCGCCATTCTTCTTCTGCATGCGGTGCAACGCACAGCACGCGCTCACGCCGGCGACCAACCTCACCGCCGGCTGCCTTTTCCGTGCTGGCTACACTTATAGCGACCAGCTCGTCGCCCGGGCCGCTCGGGAGCACAATTGTCGCTATTTCGATAGCGTGGGGATGGAGCAGCTGTGCGCATCTTTCACGCGACCCGGCGACGAGCCGGACCATCGCGGCACGACGTACGCAGAAAAGTACTATCCGTGGTGGTGTAGGGGGC
>MDTA01149253.1_pt1 | contig 10064 bp, 18 predicted proteins | sample 811151 | NCBI WGS metagenome assembly MDTA01 (sample SAMN05326648, study PRJNA326480) | marine metagenome | isolation source: seawater | place: Indian Ocean: South | collected 2010 | reverse complement strand
TTTTCTTCATGGACTGCCAACATACGATTAATAGAATTAGAAACATCTGCCAATTTTTCAATTGCCACATCCAATCTGTCATGAATTTTTTTCTGGTCCTCTAACTCTTTTTTGAGGAGTTTGACTTCTGTTTCTAAATCTGCCATAATTATTTTTCTTTCTTAACAAGCGTCCAAACACCATATGCGATTGCCGCATACGCTGCCCATTTCGCAAAGGGTCCTAAAAATACAACTACGGCACCTACAGCTATGAGTGCAACACCATCATATGATGTTCTTTCTTTAAATCTATTTTTAATCCAATCCATTATTCCTCTCCATCAAAATCTATTACAAGGGTAATATTATTAGATGTGTTATGTGTCGTCCGAGAATTTCTTATATTAGTAATCACAGAGTCAAGTATATACTCTGCACGACTTGCTTCACTGTTAAAAATTAAAGTTCTAGTCCTCTTTAAATTATCACCAGATAACACTGAATTTCTAGAGGTCATTTTCCCAGTATTTCTATAAGTTGTTTGTATATGATTTTTTGCATCATCTGATGCAAGATAAAAATTGACACTGGTGCTTGGTCGTGTCTCCGTGAACTGTGTTTTCCATGCCATTTTATTCTCTACTTTCCATCGTTAATATGAATGCTCTCTAGATATCTGAGTCTTTTATCCAAGTCTGCCATTTTTTGTGCGACATTTGGGTATTTCTTTTTCCATTTTTCCTCTTCAGCAAGTATCTTAATATTTAGTTTTTTAGCAGCCCAAGTAGAGACTTGATCTACCTTTTCATAGAACCAAATACCCGCTTTTGTCTCAGCAAACCAACTATCTGCCGCACTACCAAGAATACTGCCTGCAATATTGCTTATAATCCAGAACCACATATTATCCCCAATCTGGTGGTGTGCATTTATCGCATCTACAGTGTTTACAAACTTCTATTTGGTAAGGGGGCACATCAATAAAATCTCGCTCCTCTCTAAACAAAGGATTTCCACAATGAGAATCATGGCCACAATTTTTGCATTTCATTGTAGTCTCCTATTTTTTACCTATGTAAATCCACTTATGTTTTTCTTCATCCCACTTAACCACGCTAGGATCACCACGATTATTTCCATGAGAAAACTTTTTACCCTTTGATTTAGGATTTTTACCCGGCATAAGTCTCTTACCCATAATTAATTCCTCTCTGAACTAGAACTTGCAGGCCAACGACCAAAAAGTCTGACTGACCAGTATGCGCTATAAATTTTAAATTTTGATACTTTTGGATCAGCAGATTTCATTCCCCACAAAAAAACTTTGTCTGATAATTTTCTGGCTCGTCTCCAAGTTTTTTTATCAGCTTTTCCAGAGTTATAATAAGACCGCAATCTGGCATACAAGTGATCATGAATCACTGCGGCTCTAGCAACATCCCAAGGAGCAATAACTACCCAAGCGATACGAGGAACTGATGCAAGATCAGTTTTCATCCCCTTTGCACAACTAACTCTTCCTGTATTAGTAACTGATGCTCCTACTGTTTTTAAAACTTTTATGTCAGCATCTGTAAATTTATCTGTCTTAAAAGACAATGACTTACTCAGCGCCCACGTTTTTGGTGGCGTGAACTCTGCGCTAATTTTTCCGTTGAAGTCCCCCATCCTTTTTCTCCTCTTTAGGTTTTGGAGACACGGCTTTCTCATAGTAAACAATGATCTGTCTTTGTTGATCTATGTATCTCTTTAATTCTGCCATGTTAAGTGCTATAGTCTCATAATCTCGCACACTTAGCGCATAAAATAGTAAGTCACCATTTTCTTTTTTGAAGCGTTTTTTAAAATCTTCAAAATTGTTCTCTGTGACAACATAAAAGTAAACGTCATTTAATTTTACGTGTCTAGGTCTTTTCTGTGTTGGTATCTTTCTCTCTACTTCAACAGTCTTGATTTCAACTGGAAGAACTTCACGCCAACTACTACACCCACTACTTAACAACAGGAGCGGGAAGAGGAGCGCCAGTGAGATTTTCCAACGATCTAAAAAGTTTCTTTGTTCCATTATTTATTCTCTTTTCCACCAAGCCTGGTTTTTTCAAGCTTAGTTTTGCAAGGTCATGTTTTCTTAATTTATCAATCAATACATCTCTATATTGATTTGCTTTATCTAATTTATCCTGTAGCTCTTTGTTTAACTCATCAAACTTTTCTCTATCTTCAATAAGAGTATTTATAGTTTGCTCTTGCTGTTGATGTGCGACCTCAAGTTTAGAGTTGTTCTCTGTCAAAGTCTGTATTCTAGACTGTGTGTCTTTATAGTAGTAATAGCCGCCATAGACGATGCCACCGACAAGTCCAACAACAACTATGAGGATGTAAATTTTAAGCATTATTACGCTCCACTAATTTCTTTTATCGTATCACCAAAAGAGTTTTTAATCGCTAATGTATTTGTTAGAGGACCAGTGAAAAATTCAAACAATAGTTTATCGTTTTCATCACTTCCTGCCTCTTGAACAATGTTGTCTCCCGCATCCGTTGAGGAATCATCCGTGCCATCAAGAACTATATCATCACCATGTAAATCTGGTAAAACAGTGAAAGTTGTCTTACCATTAGATGCTATCGCAATTGCATCAGTGTCAGAGGTATGTCCTATGTTTGTGCCATTGATAATAATATTATCAACAGTAAGCGTTGTTAACGTGCCAACAGTTGTAATATTTGTTTGAGCGGCTGTTGTTAAAGTAACATCAGCAACGTAAGTTTTAATCCTAGATGCCTCTAGTTTTCTATTCGTTCCACCAGCGCCATCATCAACTATAAATAAATCTGCATCTGCCAATGCTGCGCCAATATCAGTTCCACCATCAATATCTATATCAGCTATGCTTGTTGCACCACCACCACCACTGGCATCTGCACCGACAAATTTACCTGATGAGGAATCGTATTTTAGAAATTTACCATTTACCGTTGCAGTTGATCTGTCAACATCATCAAGAAACTCAAGTCTTACTTCACCACCACCGCTAGAATTTGCAAATCCCATTTTACTAAGATGTTGATTAATTTTTGCTTTAAAATCCGAAAGTTCTTTATTAAGTGCGGGCTCCTCTGAAAATGGCTCTGGAATTTCAATCACCTCAGTGATTTTTGATTTTGGTAAAATTTTATTTACCGTATCACTAAGTGTGGATTGCATATCAACTTTTTTATTTTTGGTGAATGGTGTTAAAAGACTTTCTTGAAGCTTTTTAATTTTATTTTCTTCTTCAAGTCTTAGTGCCTCTTGTTCAGCTTTTTCTCTTTCTTCTATGTCACGAAGCTTTTCTTCTTCTGCCGCTCTCTCTTTTATTTCATTAAGCTCCTCAACTAGTTGTTGTTCTAAAAGTAAAGCTTCCTCAATCGCCAACTGTTCCCTCAACTTCTGATCCTGTCTTGTGGGTCTGGCTTGACGATCAATACCTAATTTATTTTTTAATATTTTATTTACTTTTGACATTTCTTATTTACTCTTTTTAGTAGTGCGAGGTTTCCTTTTTGGTTTTATCATGTCATAATAATTAGCAAAAGCCTCTAACGGAGTTTGTGCTTTTCTAATCTTAGTTTTAGCTGTTCTAGATGCATTTTTGCAAGCTTCTGTCTCAAACATTAGTAACTTAACTCTAAAAAGTTGCTCTTTATCATTCCATACTTTATTTGACTCCTCGTTGTAATTAAATATAAAATCCATGGTCTCATTGAAAATTTGTTCTCTAACATCATTAGCGGTATCTCCGCTTTCCATCATGGTGCTTGTCAGTCCATTCTCCTTGACGTATCTTTGCACAATACCTTCAAACTCTTGCCTATAAACTTGGTTTCTATCCTTCGTTGCTTGCTCCAGTTCTTCATATGAAACTTCTTTCAATAAGGCATTAAATCTGTCATCAGTCTCATCAACTTCCATGTAGTAGTCATAAGCTCTAGCCTCACCGTCTGGAGTTAGATCATCTTCCTCTCTATAAGTGACACAAACAGTGTCCAAATTTGAATTTGTATAGTATGCTTCTATAATCCTACCAGAAAAAGGAAATGGACGATTTCTTCCATGATAACCAGCAAAATCTTTTGTCGGTGCATCCACCATTTTTTTTCTCCTATGCCTTAGTAACTCTTAGTGTAAATGTGGTGACAGTTGCAGGGGAACCATTCGGAAACTCTTGTGCCCGATAGTCATCAAGTCCCGCAAGCGTTGTTGAAAAAACACCAGAACCATTTAATTTAGTATCAACCATGCTTGTACCTCTAGCGTTTCCACCAGAGCCATCTGAGGTAATTGAATATGTAATTTTAAAACCAGTTACCGAAGCTGCGTGTTCTCTAAGATGATCACCCACTAAAGATTTTGCATCAGTTAAATTATATTGTTTAAGATTAAAATCATTATTAGATGTGTCAACAAAAAGTAGATTGGTGCTTGGTGTTGTGCTTCCAGCATTTCTTCTATGTAGAAAGAATGAGGAGATAGTCGTTGGCTGATCCTGTGTTTCTGCTATTCCTGATGCAGTATACGCTGCGGCATCGGCTCTAGTATCAACAAATATTGCAGTGCCTGAACCAGAAACCTCTGTATAACCACTTTTAGTGCTATTAGTATCAACGGTAAAAGTTCCAGCGGTAGTGTCTGATTCTGTGGCGGCTATCAGTAAGTCAATACAGGGTCCAATAAAAGTATCTTGCAAATCTTCAAGATTCATTGGTTGAATTGAGTTACTTGTCTCATCATAAAATGCAGGGAAATTAAATCCTGTATCTGTGTCTCCTGCCGCTGAAGTATCAAACGCACCAGATACTTTATCAAAGTTAACTGTTACGGTCGTTACATCACCTGTTTGACTAGAGTTTGGGAATGATGATACAAAACCATCAGAGCCAGTTTGTGCCGCACCAGCTTGTAATCTTGTATCTGCCATCGTTGGTGATATCGTGCCACTACTGCTTACCACAGACAAAGTTGACGTTGGATTAGCAGCGTAATGATCTATGAAAGCCTTTTTCCATTCAGTTATCTGATCATCAGACATTTGCCTAATACTATCAGCATCCGTGTCAAAATATATCGGAGTTCTTATTGTCATTATTTTGTCCCACTGCTAAGAAACGCCATTTACAGTTTTTAAATGATTTCCGAAAGAGTCTCTAATTGTTAGTCCACTATTTACGAATCTAGTAACAGTCTCCATCAGTACATCATCGCCAGCGTTAGTTCCAGAGCCATCAGTTCCCCCATCCTCAATTATAATATTATCACCAGCATCAGTTCCAGAGCCATCAGTCCCTCCATCTTCAATCACTAAAAACTCTTGTGCGAGATCGGCACTGTTGAATTGTTTGGCATCAATATCGTCATTAAAGAACGCTTTACCAGCCGCACTCATATCAAGAGTTAAAGCAGTAATCGCTGCTCCACCATCATCACCTTTGAATATGATATCTTTATCTTGCACACTCGCAGTGATTACAGCGTCACTTGAGCTATTACTAATATTAAGTATCGCAGTTCCAGCCGATTTAAATGTTAGATCATTTCCAGCCGCATCTAGATTTATGTCACCGCCAGAGTCTAAGGTTATCGTGGTGGCATCAACTTCAAAAGTGCCATCTGCGGTGACTTGAATATTAGCAGCGGCGGCAGCAGTATCTGTTGTTTCAATTGTCAATGCACCGTTGGTGGCAACAGTGAAAACTGCCGTATCATCTGTTGAGCCTGTCATGGTAATAACTTTACCATTTATATTTACATCATCAACGGTCAACGCAGTCAGAGTTCCAAGTGATGTGATATTAGTTTGTGCAGCGGTTGAGAGAGTCCCTGCTATGTTTCCACCAGAAGCGTTGAGGCCAGCACTGAAGGTAACAACACCATCAGAAGCAATTGCGATAGCATCTGTGTCAGAAGCGGAGCCAATCGTTCCGGCATCGGCAATGACTATCGCACTAGAGGTAAGACTTGTAACACCAGTTACCACACCAGCATCTATGTTAACCGCACCATCTAATACAATCGCTGAACCACTAGCGGGTGTAATATTAACTGCCCCAGAGGAAGCCGAAATAGTATTGCCATTTATGTTTATATTATCTACATCTAAAGCTGTTAGCGTTCCAACAGATGTTATGTTAGTTTGTGCCGCTGTCGTTAGCGTAACATCAGCTATGTAAGTTTTAACTCTGGATACAGCTACTTTTCTATTTGTTCCACTTGCACCGTCATCAACAATCAACAAATCTGCGTCTGCTAGTGCGCCACCAATATCTGTTGCACCATCAATATCTAAATCACTGATAGTTAAACCTGTAGTAAATGAGGGTGCTTGACTGAAAGTGACATTTCCAGAGGAGTTAATTGATATCGCATCTGTATCAGAGACACTACCTATATTGCCATCATCTGCGATTACTATACTGGCAGCCCCAACTTGTTCAATACTAGTAACGTCTGATACCAGATTGTTAAATTCCACCCTAAATGCTTCTAGAGTGTCATTGCTTTTTACTTCTGATGCTGATATTGCCATTTTTACTCTCTGCTTTCAGACTATTTATTCACTATTTTTTCAATGAATTTACTTTTACGTTTTTTTCTTGCTTCTCTAGCGGCCTCCAATTTTTTCCTATGATCTCTATAAGCTTTAGTTCTACCGTCAAATTTGCCATCACCACCAATCAAAACTTGTTTCTTCTTTTTTCTCTTTTTTGGATCAATGCCAGGCTCTGCACTACTTGCAGGCTCACCGGGCATAGGAACACCAATGCCAGCAACTCCACCACCGCCGGCAGAGGTGGTTGGTGCGTCCTCGTCAATCTCTTGACCGCTATAAATGTTTACCTCTTTCCACCCACTTAGTTTCATCATTGTCTTAAATCCTCCAATCCCACATATATTTTTTCTTTTGTTTTTATGTGAACAACAGGAAATATGTCAACACCTAAAATAGTGTCCACAGGTGCTTCATCATCATATGCAATTACTTTGTCACCCCTTTTTGCAGTGATCTCTTCTTCATCTTTGCTTAGTATATCATTTGTAAGAGTATACTCTCCTTTTGGAAGAACCTCTCCAAATCCTATGACTTCCTCAGATATACTATTGTCAATCTCATAGCCTTCTTCTTTGAGATATTTTAAGAATTCTTTTTCAAACACATCAGGATCATCAACTGATTCTTTGAACGTATCTTTCAAAAGAAAAAGTGCAGCCGCATATGTTCCCAACTTAGTTCTAAGCCCAGGCACCTTTTGAAATATCTTTTTTATGTTAAATACTAGTTTGTGTAGAACGGTGTATGCGCTTTTTTGTTCTATAGTTCCAAGGTTTGTGGGTCTGTTTGTGTTCGGGTCTTTTATACGATTACCTTCTTTATCAATAATACCAAGTTTAAATGCGTCCGTTTTTTCAAACGGCGTTACCAGTAATTTAATAAATCTGTAAGTAACGAATAAATCTATCGCTCTTCCCATTACAGTTCCCTTAAAATTTTAAAAACCTCAGTGTTCTTTTCTATTTCATTTAGCTCATCTTCCCGTATCATATTTAGGTATAATAAAAAAGACTTGAGTGTACTTAAATACTCTCGTTGAATTTTAAACAAGAGCAAAGTCACACAAGCCTCTGGTCCAAATAGATTTCTTAGTATAATTATGTGGTTTAAAATCAAACGCTCTTTGAGAATATTTGTTTCTTTATATTTTCTCAAAAGACGTTTAATATATTTAAACCTCTTCATATCATCGTAAAATTCTTTTTCGCTTTCGCAATGAGGATTGTCGTAGTGCCTGATTGCGAACATAGTGACATTTTCACTGGTTATCTTTTTGTACATTTACATAATTTTGGCACGTAACCTACATTGATTAGTCTCAGTCATTTCATAACTAATATTTAAGCTCAGTCCACCTTCTCTTTGACCCGAGATACCATCATCCTCTAGGAATTCATTGTGTGGTGTGTCAACATCTTTTCCAAAACGACCACCAAATAGTGTCAACGGTAAACTAAAATCTCCCTTCTCCTCTAGCATCGGAGGGATTTCACCGAAAGTTAGTCCGATTTTTGATAAAGAAGTTCTAATCTGTCTAATCGCATCTCCAGCGTCTTGTTGATCTTCTTGAATGATAGCACCCATGAGAGCATTAACTTTTTTAAGCACCTCATCACTAAAGTAACCATTTGATGGATTTTCAGCGTGATTATAGCTAGGGTGTTCCACGATAAAATTACTGAATTTTTTCATTTTTCTCTCCATCCTCCACGGGTGGTTTATTTCTAATCTGTTCTTCAAGAAACTCTGGCTCTGGTTTCTTCTCAATAACTTTTACTAGCTTTTCATAAATTTCTTGAACTACTTGCATTTTATCTCTCTAGTGAAATGATGGGGGGCAGATGCCCCCCACCAAAATATACCTAAAGTTAGGCAACCGCAATGGAAACGTCTGTGGCATCACCACCCATTTAGGAAGTAATAATCCAATAAGTACCTGTCCACATACATGTGGCATTGTCGCCTGTGTCTGTGAGCGAAAGAGTTGCCCAGTCACCAAGTGTATCAGCCGGCGTAATAGCGTTAGCTTCATCACCAGAAACTTTAACAACGTGAACAATCTGACCAGTAACCGTACCGTCAGCAAGTGTAAGCGCACCTGTTTGTGTGCTTGTCACAAGATTCATACGGAATGCAGGGTCAAGAGCGACCGATGTTCCAGCAACTGTCTTCGCAACGGAAGAAGTCGGGACGTTAGCACCGAAAAGTGTGCTAAATGTCATCTTCTTGTTGACGGGTGTTCCGCCAGGACCATCAATGATATGAATCAAATCGGTCACGTCAGGAGCCGAAGAAAGCTCCGTGAGTGCTGTAATTTTCTTATCAGCCATTTAAGTTCTCCTAATAACCCCCATGCTTAATTGCACTTCGGGGGGGATGTTACTGATGGTATGAACGCATCATCCATCATCACCTGTTTCATCATCTAACTTTGAAAGAAAATCATCGCACTGTTGAATTGCTCCAGTAAGAGCGTTTTGTAGTGCAACGTTTTCTAATTTTGCTTTTTCAATTTCTTCGTACTTAATCTTAACTTTTTCCAAATCCTCAAGTAAATTCTGTTTTCTATCATCAATCATACTTTTATCAATACCCATTTTTCACCTCACATTATGTATTGTATAGTTATTTATAACAGTTTTAGGACACGGTAAACGAAGCATCTGAGGCAGCCCTCAGTGTAACTTCAGCGGTATCTGTGTCCTCAAGAACGATGTCGCCAAAACTCATTGGTGCTTCAGTGGATGCGCCATCATCAAAGACGAGAACATTATCTTCCTCATCACGAAGCACACCGCCAGCAACCTTTTGTATCCTGCCGCTGTTAAGGGCAATTGAGTCATCAGAATTAACACCCAAAGTATTATTTGTAACTGCCGAAGTTCTTGTATCAACACTTGCATCAAGTCCAAATGCCACGATACCGGCATCAAGATTTGACAAAGAAGATTTGTAGTTCAATGTTGAGAAAGATGAACCTAAAGCGGTCGCTTGTGCCAAATCAAGTTGTGGTGTTCCTTGAACTCCAACTGGCTCATTGAAGTATGTGTAAACAACAATGTCATTTTCACTTGAAGAAGCAGCCCCACTGAAGGTATCTCCATCAGGGAAAAATGTGGTTTTACTAGAAGCGTTGCCAATTGTAATCTGTCTTGCGGTAGGTCCACCAAGACCAAAACTTTTAAGACCACGGCTACAAACCAGAACCTCTGGTTGAGCGTCTGGATTATCGTTACCAGTTGCAGGGGAGCCTGGACGCATCACCCAACCGGAATCTGTCGCAAAGACATTTTCTTTTGAATAGTCACCGCTTCCATCAGCGGCTTCTGTCAGGAACTTTGGCTTTGCTTCATCGCTTACATCATCTTGATACTTCAAGAAGTGTTCGGCAGTGTCACCGTTATTTCCACCATCAAAAATGATTTTATCACCGGCATCTGTGCCAGAACCGTCTGTGCCACCGTCTTCAAATACGATGAAACCAGCTTGTCTT
>MDTA01062271.1_pt1 | contig 10064 bp, 9 predicted proteins | sample 811151 | NCBI WGS metagenome assembly MDTA01 (sample SAMN05326648, study PRJNA326480) | marine metagenome | isolation source: seawater | place: Indian Ocean: South | collected 2010 | reverse complement strand
TTCTACACCAGATTTTTCTGCATGTTTCCGCATATCGAGCATTAAATCTGGACCTTGAACCTCTGTCATTCCAGGCCAATTTTCTACCTCTGTTGTTATTGTCAGCTGTCCACCTGGCTGAATTCCTTCTAATAAAATTGGGTCTAACATTGCGCGGGCTGAGTAAACACCGGCTGTATAACCAGCGGGTCCTGAACCAATAATCATTACTTGTGAGTGCTTTTCTTGTTTCATTTTGTTTTGAACGCTTTTCATATTTAAAAATTTATACTGAATGATTAGTAAATCAATACTTTGGATTCAAGGTTGTTTTTCTCCTGATTTTTAAAGAGAGATGATTGAGATGTTTCTTTTATGGCAAGGTTTATTGTAGTGAATGGCATGACGGTAGGAGTGAAAGTTAATATTTTGATTATACGTACAAATCTTTATCCAGCTAGCATTTTTTACTCCGTGCAATAAAATACGATGGATTATGTAACCTGGTAAATCAAACAAAAATCTATTATTTTCTTTAACACAAAAAAATTTTTTTGCCCATGTATTTCTCTCTATAAATCTTGCTTTGAATTCTTGACCTACTTCGTAATTAGGTTTGCTTATGCAGGGACCGAGGCTCACTGTAATTTTCGTTTTAGTGGCGCCCATGGCTACCATTGCGTCGATGGTGTTTTCAGCAATACCGTTAAGCGCACCTCTCCAGCCAGCATGCGCTGCTCCTATAATTTTTGACTGTGGATCAAAAAATAATATTGGAGCACAGTCTGCAGTTAAGATACACAGGGCAGTATTTTTTTTATTTGTTACTAAGCCATCTGCATTTTCAGATATATAATTATAAGGTTTGCTTACCGTAAATACTTTTGATGAGTGTATTTGATTAATGAACAGTAGCTTGGCGGTCGGTTTATTAATGCTCATAGCTGCTTTCATGCGGTTTTCTAAAGTTGTTTTTTTTGGTTGGAAATTTGAAATTGCAAAATCTAATTCTTCGGACAAGTGAGTCGAAAAGTTAGTTTTTTTATAAAAGAAGCCATGAGCTATCATAGAAAGATCAGGTGAACGTATATTTATAATCATTTTGTTTCCAAAAAGGGCAATTTGGGAGCATCTTGTACGGTAAATGCCATTACCTTGAAAGTTTCTCCCATTTCGTCTTTATTAATCAATCGATCGATAGCCCTAAAATGTATGTCTTTTTTTTCAGATGACATTTTGGAGCCTAATACTATCGATCGGGTTTCAATTCCTAAAGCCATCAAAAAATCTCTCTGGCTGCATAACTTTGACGAGCGCAAACCATGGTTGGAGGCCGCACAAGATAGATTTGAAAAATTTACTTGTGTGGTGAGATCAGAAGCCCCAGGATTGTTCAGTGGATCCGAAAAAGAATGTTTAAAAACAGCTTGTAAAGTATTGCCAACTCCTTCAAAACATCCGTAGTCTATAATAAGGAAAGCACCACCATTTTTTGAAATTTTTTTTGCCAAAGACGAGGTAACTTTAATAGCGGGATCATTGGTTTCAATATATACCTTGTTTGGTAAATTAGGATATAAGGCATGCAGTGCATTTTGGGACTGAGCTGGCCTATGGCAGAAGTGAAAATGCTTTTTCTTATCTAAGTCGACACACCTTTCGTTCCAAAGACCGTCAATTTTAATAAATTGCCTGATAGGTAACGCATCAAAGAATTCATTTGCAATCACATAAGTTGGTCGGTCTGGAATCTCATTAACATCGTTGATCCAATCTGCGCTTATTCCCTTCAAAGCTAACTTTTGCCTTTTAATTAGTTTCTCTGATCTTTCCAACAGCATTATAGAACTGAAGTCTAAAAATTTGGGAACATTTTTGACGGTACGGATTAAATCCTTTAGCAAGGTTCCTTTTCCCGGTCCAAGTTCAATTAAATTAAAGGGCATTATTAAATCATGATCTATCCAAACTTGGGCTAACCATAATCCGATCAGTTCTCCAAAAACCTGTGAAATTTCTGGTGAAGTTATGAAGTCTCCATTTTTACCAATATTAGATATTTTTGATGTATAGTAGCCAAACTGCGTATCATAGAGGCAAAGTTCCATATAACGTTCAACGGTAATAGGACCCTTATTCTGGATTTCCAAAATAATTTTTTCTTTTAAAGACATAAAACCATTCTTTATTGAGACCGTTTAAATATTATAGCTCTAATATAGACTAAACCAATTATACCTGCGACGATCATTGGTAGAGACAAGACTTGTCCCATGGACACACCTAGGTTTTCAGTAAATAATATCACGTACCCGTTGGGATTACTTTCTGAAATGAACTGTAGGTCAGCTTCTCTGAATATTTCTACAATTAGCCGAGAAATTCCGTAACCAATTAGAAAAATGCAAGTAGTTTCCCCGCGACGTTTAAAAGATCGGAAAAAGAAAACAAAGGTAAGCATTAGTAACCAAAGGACAAACCCCTCCAGAAATGCCTCATAAAGTTGTGATGGATGTCTTGCGCAAACTCCTACCCATTCGGCTGGACAATCTTGAGCTTCTTGTGAAGGAAAGATTACTCCCCAGTCTGATACGGTAGGTTTTCCCCAAAGCTCTCCATTTATGAAATTTGCTAATCTTCCAAAAAATATACCTGGTGGCGATGCAACAGCTATTAAGTCACCGGTGCTAACGAGATCAAACCTATTTTTAGTTGAGTAATAGATTCCTCCAATAACGACTCCTAAAAACCCTCCGTGAAATGACATGCCGCCATTCCAGACCATAAGTATTTCAGCGGGATTTTCTATGTAGTAGACTGGCTTATAAAAAAATACATATCCCAATCTTCCACCAACAATTACGCCCAAGATCATGTAAGTCATTAATTCTTCGACTTGTACTTTGTTTAGTGGTGGCAAACGATTAAGCCATAAGTCATTTTTTTTTACCAAAAATTGCATGAATTTCCATGCAAACAAGAGCCCTGCTATGTAAGAGAGGGCATACCAGCGGAGGGCAAGCTCAAAGCCTCCAAATGAAAAACTGAAGATTATTGGATCTATATTGTGGTATGTATTCATTTTAGAATTCCCTTACAGAGAAATATTTGATAGGCTCACATTTTATTTACTAAACCTATCTAAAAATTTAACATCTATAAATAGCTAATTTAATTTACTCGGATAAAACTAATGCAAAGTAAGAACCCATTTATTAACGATTTTTCGAAGCTTTTGACCGGAGCTTTTGGTTTAGCGCAAAATGCGAAGTCAGAGCTAGAGACAGCACTAAGTTCGATGCTAGAGCGCTGGCTAGCAGAAAGAAATTTGGTAACTAAAGAAGAATTTGAGGCCGTAAAAAGTATGGCGGTGAATGCTTGTGAAAAAAATTTGGAATTGGAAGCAAAGATATCTGAGCTAGAGAAACAACTCAAATCCAGACGGCAGACCCGGAAGAAGAAGCCTACTTAAGTGTAGAAAGCTCAGCTTTTTTTGCGTGTGGAAAATAATTTTGCCAAACTAAGAAATAGTGTTTGTTTGTCGCAGATTAAAAATCCTAAGAAATGAGCTTCACTGACTACAGTGCAGGTAGAGGTACCATATATTGGTGATAATAGGACTTGCAACACTATAAATGGTATGACAAACTATTCCCAGATATTGTAATAAAGAACTTCAAGCATGGGAATTTTCAAAAATGTACACATTAGAACGCCTTTTTGATACGGAAGACGAAGACCCGATTAATATAGCACAAATTTTGGCAGCACATTATGATTGGGACTTTGATAGGATTACCGAGGATGAAATTGCCGTGGCGATAGAAAGAGATTGGCGAACATATGCAGTTACCCTGTCTTGGGCTGAATTTGATGAAACGCTAAGAATTATTAGTAGTTTTGAAATGAAACCTCCAAAAGATAAATTGACCAGTCTCTATGAAGCTCTTAACCTTGCTAATAATAAATGCTGGACCGGAGCGTTTGTATATGCAGAAAAGCATAACTTGATGGTTTTCAGACACGGTATGAACCTAACAGGAGGAGCAAGAGCATCCGCAATGCAAATTGATGCGATGGTAGAAAATGCAGTTCAAACATGTGAAAGGTTTTATCCAGCTTTTCAATTGACTTGCTGGGGCAACGAAACACCCAAAGCGTCAATGCAGGTTGCATTTGATCGAGCTTACGGGACGGCATAGTATGGAATTTTATAGGATGCTGGCAGCAACTAATATCGATAAATAGTAAACGAGGTACATCGGTTTGGAGCAATTTCTATCTGGTAAGCGACTGCTTCTTTGTGGAGCTGGAAAGATGGGTAGTGCGTTATTGCAGGGCTGGCTGGCTCACGGAGTATCAATTGATCAAGTAACGGTTATAGAGCCCAATGTTTCTAAATGGCTGGAATCGCTTAAAGAGCAAGGTCTGAAAGTAAATAAGGAAGGTTCTCAAGAACACGATCTATATGTTTTCGCTGTAAAGCCACAGAGCATAGAAGAGGTAATTAAGCAGTTGAACATAAATTTTGGGAACTGTCCATTATTCGTTTCGATAGCTGCTGGAGTAAAGATTGCCAAACTTCAATCTTTGCTGGGACCAAACGCCGCAATCATTCGGGTAATGCCAAATACTCCCGCTTCAGTACGAAAAGGCGTTTCATGCATTATACAGAGTAATATTGTATCTGAAGCGCAAATAAATTTGACTGAGTCACTTTTTTCAGTAGTTGGTAAAACCATTCGGTTGACTGAGGAAAGTCAGATGGATGCTGTGACTGCAATTTCTGGGTCTGGTCCTGCATATGTATTTCACATGATTGAAGCTCTAACTGCGGCAGGTATGAAATTAGGTTTGCGAGAAGAACTTGCAGAAAACTTAGCAACCTTAACTGTTTCCGGTGCTGGCACGCTAGCAGAAATGTCGGCAAGTTCTGCTACAAAGCTACGAGAAAATGTGACTAGCCCAAATGGTACCACTGAAGCGGCTTTGAAGGTGCTCATGAACAAGAAGACTGGATTTCCTATGCTTTTTCGAAGTGCAGTCGCTGCCGCAGCGGCGCGTAGCAGAGAGCTTGACCCGTAGGAAATTAGTTGAAGGTTTCCCTGAGTTACGATTTTATGTTAAACATTTAGAAATATAAGGACGGTAAGATAAGATTTATTTTTTAAATTGAGAGATAGTAATTTTATGGAAACGACAGATTTTGAAACATTCCTAAAAATAGATATGCGTGTGGGAAGGATCCATAGAGCTGAAGCTTTTGAGAAAGCTAGGAAACCAGCCATAAAGGTTTGGATTGATTTTGGGCCTGATCTTGGGGTTAAACAGTCTTCGGCGCAAATAACTGAGAATTATACGGTCGAAAGTTTATTAGATAAGCAAGTTATTGCAGTAGTGAATTTTCCATCGAAACGAATTGCCTCGTTTAAGTCGGAAGTTCTCGTATTGGGTGTATTAGGGAACAAGGGTATTGTTTTGTTGACGCCAGACGAAGAAGCGAAATTGGGAACAAGAGTTTATTAATCTTAGCATTTAATATTGTGCATACTAACAACCGACTTCTTTCCTCCAATGCTTTCTACATAAGCTCAGGTAAGTTTCATTGCCACCAATTTGTATTTGATCACCCGACAAAATAGCACGTCCCTTGCAATCTTTGCGAACAACCATGGTTGCTTTTTTGCCACAATGACATATGGTGCGGACTTCTCTCATTTCGTCGGACAAAGCTAAAAGAGAGGCCGAGCCTGGAAACAATTCGCCTCTAAAGTCCACTCGTAGGCCGAAGCACATCACAGGTACGTTTAAGTCATCAACCGTTTTTGCTAACTGCCAAACTTGATCTTTTGTAAGAAATTGTGCTTCATCAATTAATACGCAATCTATACGTGAAATTTGCAACTGACTTTGAAGTTTTAAAAACAGATCCTCTTTGGAGTTAAATGTTTCAGATTTTTGACCAATTCCAATTCTACTTTCAATTCTACCCGTCCCAGCTCTGTTATCCAATTTGGCAGTTAATAGATATGGGTTCATTCCGCTTTCAGAGTAATTATAGGCGGCCTGTAGTAAAACCGTTGATTTACCGGCATTCATTGTAGAGTAGTGAAAGTAAAGCTTAGCCATTCTAAATTTCTCGAAAAAAGAGAGTACTTAAACATAGTTCCATGTATTTCTCCTTTAGTTATGTTTTACCAAATTTTGAATCTTATAAATATTTAATTCTACTTCACTATTTGCTCTTATGGCTTTTGCTACTGCATTACATCCAGCGGCAGTAGTATAATAGGGGATCTTTGTTTTAATAGAAATAGATCTAATTGACCTACTATCCTCAAGTGATTGTGATCCTTCAGTTGTATTGAAAACTAATTGAACTTGGCTATCTTTTAAGCAATCGACAATATGTGGTCTTCCTTCAAAAACTTTTTTAACAACTTTTGTTTTGATCAAATTTCTATTAAGAAATATCGAAGTACCTCTCGTGGCCAGGATTGTGAAGCCTAAAACAGTGAGAATCTGTGCCGCTTCTAAGATAATTTCGGTCTTATCGCTATCTTTTATGGAAATGAAAACACATCCAGCATTTGGCAATCGCACTCCTGCGGCCAGTTGAGCTTTTAGAAAAGCCTTTTCAAAGCTTTCATCTACTCCCATGACTTCTCCCGTGGATCTCATTTCGGGACTTAAAACAGGATCTACATCGGGAAAACGGTCAAAAGGAAGCACAGCTTCTTTCACAGAAATATAATTTGATTTGAATTTTGATAATCCAAAAGATTGCAATTTTTCGCCGACCATTAACCGTGCTGCAATTGCAGCCAACTCGATTCCATTTGATTTTGCAACGAACGGAACTGTGCGGCTAGCGCGTGGGTTTACTTCAATAACGAAGATTTTATCTTTTTGAATCGCAAACTGTATGTTTATTAAACCAATCACCTTTAATTCAATAGCAAGTTTTTTTGTTTGTTCTTCAATTCTCGTTATTATGTCAGCTGACAGAGAGTAAGGAGGCAATGAACAAGCGCTATCGCCAGAATGCACTCCTGCTTCTTCGATGTGTTCCATTATTCCAGCAACGTAGACTGCTGTTCCATCACATAAGGCATCGACGTCAACTTCAATGGCGTTGGAAAGGTAGCTATCGAGCAGAACTGGGCTATCTCTTGATACTTTAACGGCCTCCTCAATATACTCTGTTAATTGTTTTCCATTTCGTAAAATTTCCATAGCTCTACCTCCTAAAACATAAGAAGGTCTTATTACTATTGGAAACCCAATTTCTTTTGCTACTCGTTGTGCCTCAAACTTGGAACTTGCAATGCCGTTTGGTGGTTGAGCTAACTGCAACTTGCGTATCAGTTTTTGAAACCGTTCCCGGTCCTCAGCATGGTCTATTGAGTCAGTGGATGTTCCAAGGATTCTTACTCCAGCACTCTCTAGATCTTTGGCTAAATTCAGGGGAGTTTGCCCGCCTAGTTGTACAATTACACCAACTAAGGTACCTCGTCGTTCTTCAACCCTAACTATTTCCAATACTGACTCCAAAGACAATGGCTCGAAATATAGGCGATCTGAGGTATCGTAATCAGTTGATACTGTTTCTGGGTTGCAATTTATCATGATTGTTTCATAACCAGAAGCACTTAAGCTGAAACAAGCGTGACAACAGCAATAATCAAATTCTATCCCTTGACCAATTCTATTTGGACCTCCACCCAAAATAATAATTTTCCTTCTGTCACTTGGGTTCGCTTCGCAATCTCTATTTTCTGAGTAAGTTGGTTCATAGGTTGAGTAAAAATATGGAGTACTTGAGTCGAATTCACCTGCACAGGTATCGATACTTTTAAAAACTGGTAAAACATCGAGAATTTGCCTGAGTTCTCTTATTTCCTGCTCTGAGGAATTAGTCAGTAATCCAAGCCGTTTATCTGAAAAACCCAAAGACTTAAGCCTCTGTAATTTTTGAGATGTTTTAGGAAGTCCACTTTTTCTTAAATCTGATTCTGCGTAAACAATTTCATTCAATTGATTAATGAACCAAGGGTCAAAACTAGTAATTCTATTAAGATCATACTGAGTAAAACCTCTTCTCAAGGCATCGGCCATATGCAATAGCCTATTGGGGGCTTGTTTTGAAAGCTCTGCAACCCAATGAGGCTTTGACGATAATTTGGTTATGGTTTCATCTAAGCCTGTTAGGCCAACCTCTAAACTTATAAGCGCCTTTTGAATACTTTCAGAAAATGACCTTCCTATAGCCATGACCTCTCCCACGGATTTCATCGAAGTTGTAAGTTCAGGCTGAGAGCCCGGAAATTTTTCAAAGGCAAACCTCGGTACTTTCGTCACTATGTAGTCTATGCTTGGTTCAAAGCTGGCAGGAGTAATTTTCGTAATATCGTTATTTAATTCATCAAGAGTGAAGCCGACAGCTAATTTGGCGGCTATCTTAGCTATTGGAAAGCCAGTAGCTTTAGATGCGAGCGCTGATGATCTTGAAACACGTGGGTTCATTTCGATTATCACCATCCTGCCATCTTTTGGGTTGACCGCCCACTGGACATTTGAACCACCCGTTTCAACGCCTATTTTCCGGAGGACATTGATTGATTGACTACGCATGTTTTGAAGTTCTTTGTCTGTTAGCGTAATTGCTGGAGCTACCGTTACGCTATCCCCTGTATGCACACCCATCGGGTCAACATTCTCAATAGAGCAGATGATAATCGCATTGTCAGTCCTATCACGAACGACCTCCATTTCGAATTCTTTCCACCCAATCAAGCTTTCATCGATTAATATCTGGTTGGATGGTGAGGCGCTAAGCCCAGCTCGACAAATCTTGATAAAGTCTTCTTTGTTATATGCAACCCCTCCGCCAGTACCGCCCATGGTAAATGCGGGTCGTATTATTGCTGGCAGGCCGATCTCTTCTAGTCCTAACATCGCCTCTTCGATGTTTTCGGCAGTTATTGCTCGGGGGTTCTCTATTCCTATTTCATGCATGGCATTGCGAAATTTCTTTCTATCCTCAGCCATTTCGATGGCCTCTTTTTTTGCTCCAATAAGTTCTATTTTATACTTTTCTAGGATACCCAAGCGGTCTAACTCTAAAGCCATGTTTAGACCTGTTTGACCTCCCATAGTTGGAAGAATTGCATTTGGCTCTTCTCTAATAATTATTTTTTCTAATGCATTAACGGTTATAGGTTCAATGTAAGTCGAGTCTGCTAATTCAGGGTCCGTCATAATTGTAGCTGGATTTGAATTAGCTAATATAACTTTATAACCTTCTTCTTTTAATGCTTTACAAGCTTGAGTGCCGCTGTAATCAAATTCGCATGCTTGGCCAATGACGATGGGCCCTGCCCCAATAATTAGAATGGATTTAATATCTTCTCTTTTCGGCATTATTACCTGGGCATTTGGATTCTAAGGTTCGATTGTTATTCGCTCATCGCATCCTTTACTCAGTTATAACTTTCTTTAGCATTTGCGCAAGTTTAAACAGCCATGAGTAGTAAAATCCTTCCTTTCTATTTCAATATTTTTATGCTAATTCATGCCATTATTAGCAATCCAGAAAATGCTCTGATTATTGTATTTTCTATTTGTTCAGTAGATAAAATTCAAAAGGGGTAAAGATGCATGCATTCCGATCTCATTACTGTAACCAATTAAATGCCAGTCACGAAGGACGAAGAGTTCGATTGTGCGGATGGGTGCACCGGGTTAGAGATCATGGAGGTGTTTTATTTATAGATTTAAGAGATCATTATGGATTTACTCAAATCCTCGCAGACCCTGATAGTAGGGCCTTCAAAGATGTTGAAAAAGTTCGGTCGGAATGGTGTGTGCAAATTGATGGAACGGTAAAGTTAAGAGGCGCAGATTTAGTAAATACGAAGATCTCAACTGGTGAAATAGAGGTATTTATTGAAAAAATTGAAGTTCTGGGAAAGTCAGAGGAACTTCCTTTACCAGTTTTCGGAGAGGTAGATTACCCCGAAGAGACACGGCTCAAATATAGGTTTCTTGATTTACGTAGACAAAAATTACAAAAAAATATGGTG